>Ga0265294_10007027_pt1 | contig 13418 bp, 18 predicted proteins | sample MunlanPumphouse3_FD_192504 | JGI IMG/M metagenome (GOLD analysis project Ga0265294, IMG submission 192504) | Groundwater microbial communities from a municipal landfill in Southern Ontario, Canada - Pumphouse #3 | ecosystem: Environmental > Aquatic > Deep subsurface > Groundwater | place... | reverse complement strand
ACTATTACTCGTAATATTTCATTGACATATCATATGCTGATGTATAAAATATGATGTGCGTTTGGAGAGATGGCTGAGCTGGTCTAAGGCGCACGACTGGAAATCGTGTGTTCGTTAATAGCGAACCGAGGGTTCGAATCCCTCTCTCTCCGCCAAACTAAACCTCGTAACCCTTGATATATAAAGGTTACGGGGTTTTTGCAATTTCTGTAGAGGTGCAACTTAACGATGCATTTACACCCATGTTTGTTATTATATGTTAAATTGTTACCCCAATTGTTACCCCACTTGCTCAGAGACGTTATAACAAGCTATAAAGACAAACAAAACAATATAAAGGATATATATAATGGAAGGAGTTTTTTCAATGAATTATCAAATGCTTGATTATCTCGACAAAGTAGTTACTCAAGATTTTGAAAGTGACAATACCCTGCTGATAAAAGAAGGTGTGTTGTCAACCGATGGTGATATTGTTTTAAACAAAATCAATCTGATGACGGGAGCATACGCCTCCAATTTAGCTTACCGAATTCTGGAAGCAGATATGGATTTACAGGAAGCAATAACTTATTTAGAGCAACTGCAGAAGCAAGATCAATATATAGGAATTTACTATTTCCTGCTTCACCTTTTTGCAGCCTTACAGATGGATCTCCCCTACCTTTTCATGCAGATTCCGAGCAACACACAGGTATTACAGTATTTTATTCATGAATTAATTGCTGATTTGAAAGATTGCAGCATCGATTATAGTGATTAGTATTGTTGCCTTTAAAGTTCAAATTGGGAGATATTAAATGTTCATGTTCTGAGGGATGTAATGTCTATTATGTACACTCCCACAATGATCGAGTGTACATAAAATAAACGCCCCAAAGGAGATTTGACTGTCTTGAAAATTACTGATATTATTGATGCATAGTAGTTATAGTGGACCAAGTACTGATGATTTATTTTTATGAGGTAGAAATATGAATGGCTCAGAATTATTTGATTTGTTGAGTAGAAATAAAAAACTGTTTGATTCTGTAAAATATAATGAGGTACTTACAAAAAAGTGTGATGACTTTATAAATAGGTATGCAATGAATGTATTCACGTATGGAAAATCATTAAGATTTCAAATAATGAGTGACAGTGATTTATCTGAGCAACAAATAAATGATATACATGACATTATAGTCGAAACTGCAAGAAAATATAAGTTAGATTTGGTTTTATTATGGTATGGTCAAATAAATGGATTTACCAATAAACTTATTAATAGATACACACATAAAAGTACTATTTATAGATATTTTGAATATCAGTTTGATAATAAGTTTAGTCCAAAATTTAAGACTGATAGTTATGGATTAGTTGCCAAGCCGTATATATCTACTTTGTTAGAAGATAGTATCAATATATTGGAATCAGCCTTTACACCTGAATATGATACTCCTGGTTCTTTTATAGAAGATAGAGATAGATTATCGCATATGTTTTTACATTCACATACATATATTTTTTATTCACACGATTTACCAATAGGAATGTATTGCCTAAATAATGGCGAGTTAGAGTTTATTGGTGTAGCAAAACAGCATCAAAACAAAGGATATGGCAAGGTTATGCTATCTCATCTTATAAACCATGTGAATAACGAGAAATTAGATGCAATACATTTGTGTACCAGCACTACGAATACTAAGTCTGTATCGCTATATGAAAAATTTAATTTTAATCGAATATGCGAAAACTCAAGAGTACAAATTGAGATTTAATTTGTTTTGTATTTTAGAGTATAAGCATTTTGACAACAAACTGCTCGCAACACTTATAAAAACGCAATTGCAACAAATCCATATTACAGGAGATGAATATGTTTTTATTTCACTATTTTGATAAAACTATAGGAGCGTTTGTTAATTTATCAGATATACCTATTGATGAAGCGAAAGCTATCCTCAATAACATAAAAGAAGAAAAACCAAATGTTCAGAGTGCTAAACGGCATCCTACATATATGGAAGACAGGCATTATTACGAAGAGATTTTAAAAACAGAATTTTTTAAAAAAGGCGGGGTTATAAAAAGAAAAGCTCCGCATTATATGGTAATCGAACATAGTCCTTGGCTAAGTACTTGGTTTAATAACGGTGCGTTTATTAAGATTCCTATTGAAGAATTTGATTTAAAAACTATTTCTTTTACTTATGGTGATTCCCACCCTGTTTTTAGCCCAAGAGTAAATAAAATGGATTTAAAAGAATATCGAAAAAAACTCTATACCTATGATGAAATACTAAAACTAATAGATAAATATGGGTTGCCACAGGATTGGAACGATGATGGTGCATATGGTCCTGAACGGTATATTGAAGCCCATATTTGGAGCGATGAAACCATAGATAGATACCGATAATAAACATAATTTAAAGCTAAATTATTTCATTATCAAAGAAAAAGTGAACTGAAGAAAATCCATATTGCATTCGGAAAAGCAGAGTTTTTATATCAAAGATATTTACAAAAATACTCATTAATAAAAACTAAGCAGTTGCATCTTTACAGGTGTAGCTGCTTTTTTATTGCTCAAAAACAAACAAGGAGGCAAAGAAAATATGAACAAACGAATCATTATCAAAACTACCCTTATATGTATTGGGATATTCCTCATCTTAAGTTCAGCAGGAATCTACTTCTTTTCAGCCAAGTATGAATTGGATACGGAAAAAAAGTACCATGTCATAGTCGCTGAAGCAGATATACCTGTAGGTAGCATCATAACTGAGAACATGATTACTTACAAAACCGTAAAAGAGTCCGGGCTTACTCCCCATATGCTGCAAAACTCAGAGCAAGCTATTGGAATGAAGGTACTCTCCCCTATCCTTAAAGGAGACTATATTTCTGGGTATAATCTGCTACCATCGGACAAATGGCATAAAGATGATGAAAGGACAATCATTCTAACTGTGGATATGGAAGACAGGCTGGCTAACCTCATAAAAAAGGGCTCAGTCATAGATATCAAAGTATTGCCTGAAGACCGAAAGACTCTCCCTAAACTCGTGCTTTCAAGGATAATGGTCTCTGATGTGCTGGATGAAAATGGACTGTCTTCCGGTGATGCGATTGGAAACAGGAAAGGGTACATTATTATAGTGCTCGACAGTGAGCAAAGAAACAGGATTTATGCAGCAATGCAGTATGGAAAACTTATGTATGAACTCTATTGTGACTCAACTCAGCCCAGAGAAATTGAAGATTTTGTCATTCCAAAGGAATTCTACACAGCTCCTGCATATCAAGCTGGCATCATAAAGGATGGAGGTGCAAACTGACATGGGTACATCTCTTGCTATAAGGTCTACAATCCCCAACTGTGGTAAATCTGTACTGTCATTCCTTCTTGTATGTAGGTTATCACAAATGTTGAGAAAGGACACAAGCATCTTGTTATGTTGTGCATGTATGCAAGATGGTGATGTGATAGATATAATCGGAAACGTAGAAGGCTATCCTACATTAGAGGATCTGGTAAATGCAGAAAAAACATCTGTAAATAAAGATGCTGACATAAAGTCTCTTCTATATAATAGTAGGAATATCTTTTTTATTGATAGCAGTAAAGCAACGCCTTTATTTGTAAAAAACAATACAGACGGATATGTAAACCTGATGGAATGTCTCAAACAGCAATTTGATGTTATCATTATCGATACTTCCTCTGATTCTACAAATGTTCTTACAAAGCTTGCATTGGAAAAATGCAATTATTCTTTAAATGTAACAGTTCAGGATATGGAGAGGCTTCATAAAAGCCTATTTGAAGACACAAGGAATCTTGCCTATATAATAAACCGGTATGATAACAATATTTATCCTGGTAAAAAGGAACTCTCAAAACTTCTTAAGACCAAAAGATTGTTTACTCTTCCCTATTGCAGTCAGCTTCAAGAGATGAAAAACCAAAAACAGCTTAACCGATATGCGGAGTTGCAAACAGATTATTTAAAAAGCATAGATAAATTAGCAGATTTTTTGTCAAGGACATTGGACCTGCCGAAAGAAGAAAGTAAAACAAACAGAAGATTCATTCAATTCCTAAAGAAAGGGGATGCAAGATGAACACAACATGTATTACACTGGAACAGCTATACAAACTTGTTTCTGAGCAGTTAAGGGTACACGGTGTAGACACAAAGAAAACATCAACCGGTATGGGTACACTTAAACAAAAAGAACAGATTCTTAAGATGGAAGCAACTGATGGCTCTATTGATGCCCGTGAGTATTTAAAAAATAGCATCTTATTCATCCTGGGTTCTATGAAGAAGGAGATATCTCCTGAAAATATAGATTCAATAATAAGGCAGTACAACATAGATTATTTTTGCAACATATTTACCGGAGGTAATCCAGAATGTTTAAAATCAACTGTAGATAAGGAAATAGGACAGTACTTTGATAAGTATTCAATCAGTGCAGAGAACACTTTTGATGTGAAGCTTTTAAAGTTGTCTCAGATTATCTACCAGGAACTCTTTGGTTTCAGCATCCTTGACGAACTGGTATTTGACGGTTGCTTCAATGAGGTTGCAGTTAATCGCTCTGACTATATCTGGATTCAATATAAAGGGATTAAAAGAAGAATACCCAACCCCTCATTTAAGTTTATAAGCGAAGATTACTACAATAAAGTTGTGGAAAACCGGCTAATATCAGCTGCACGAGAAGAGATGAATGCTGGGGAGCCTTTTGTAAACTGTACTCTTAAGAACGGCTTCAGGGTAACTGCAATCCGTCCTCCCCTATCAAAATATAGAGCAGCCAGTATACGGTGCTTTGAAAACCGGGATGTTGGCAATAAAACTCATTCAAAATTCATGGAAGATAAAATGCTTAAACTTGTTGAAATCCTTGTGAAAAAAGGAAGACGAAATATTGCCATCATTGGCGAACAGGGCTCAGGTAAAACCACAGCTGCTGACGAGCTTATCATACAAAATCTGAGCAAGAACCTTTCAATAGGTCTTGCAGAGTATACACACGAGCTGTCCATATCGGAAAAGTATCCGGAAAAGAATGTGGTAGAACTTCAGTATGGCAAGCAGTTTGAACCATCGAGTATTACAGAGATGTTTTTCCGTTTTAACAGGGACATTGTAATCTATGGAGAAGTAAGAAACCCATTTGAAGCTTTTGAAATGGTTAAAGCAATGCTCCGGCAAGCTCGGGGAAGTTTATTCACTTTCCACTCTTCCTCTGCCCAGCGCATGATTCATGATTTGAGACAACTTTTAATGCAGACCAGGTACTATAGTGATTTCAGGGAAGCTCAATATGATGCAGCTGACGCTGTTGACCTTGTCATACATATAAAATTGGACCGTGAAACTGGCAGACGGTATGTTTACAAGATATCTGAAATTACTGCTAGTCCAGATGATATGACTTACAGCATCAATGATCTTTTCATATATAATAAGGAGCTTTCCAAGTATCTTGTTAATAGTGAAGGGTTATCTGAAAGTACGCTTAAGTCATGTATGGAATATGAAATGACTGGAGCTGATACAGCAGTAGTAATGAATCTTTTTTCGATTACATCCGATGAGAAAGAACTATTTGAATATATGCCGGAAGAGAGCAGGTGATATAAGTGAATTATTATGAATATATGTATGAGAATATATATTATGTAGTTGCTGTACTAACCGGGCTTGTCATTATTCTTGCTGGAATAATATTCACACCATTTTCTTCATCACACCATGACAGGCAAAAAGGAAACATCAGTAATTGTTTGAGTAAACTGCAAAAGCTACTTATTATATTGACTTCATTTTTTCCTTTAAAGAAAATCAGAAAACGGATTGAAAAAGGCTTTGAAATAACATTGCTGGAGCATGAAAAACGAAAGAGTATTTCTTCATTTATTACACTTTTACTGGCAGTAACCGGCCTTTTACTATCATCTTATTTATTTACAAAGGGACAGCTTTGGTATGCAAGGTTTATGCTGTCAGGTATGGGTCTTATTCTCCCCTTCTACACAGCAACATTGCTTATTGACCTATATACATACAGAATAACACGGCAGATCCCTATGCTTATAGATGAATTCCGTGGTGCATTTATTCGGCACAATAAAATTCGCCCCGCACTTAAGGAGTGCTCAAGGTACATTGACCGGGGCTTAGGGAGAATTATATTAAGGGCATCAGACAGTGTTTTCCTTGAAGACAGCCTGAACACACTAAAGCAGCAGTTTAACAATGTATGGTTTAACATTTTCACGATTCTCATTTTGAATTTTAAAGAAAACGGTGGAGAGCTTACCGACCAGCTCTACAGGCTCAACAGAACCATGACAAGATACAACTCCATCGAACGTAAAAAGAGCAGGCGGCTTATATGGTATGAGGTATTTGCCGTAGCAGCATCGTTTTTAAGCATACCGGCAATTTTCTGGATGAATGAAATTATCCTTGGAAAGGGAAGTATCATCGTAGATGCAAGGACAAATATGATGATAAGTCAGGTTATGGCCTTTTCTGCACTGTCATTGGCTGTTGTTAGGATTTTGAGGAAGACATAAAGGGTGGTAGTATATAATTAGCGCAATTGCATTACTTATGAGTCTCACAAAAATGACCTTATAGTGCACATGCCATCTTATCTCACTTTCCGTTTGACCATATGGTAACTTATTGATATTATTGTAGCAGGATAGCTGAAATTATCTTTATTAGGGGGCAAATAATGAAGAATAATTTTTGGATTGGAGAAAAGGTGAGACTTCGTGCGGTTGAACTAAAAGATATAGATGAATTTTTTAAAGCCGGTTTTGATAGTGATACCGACCTGGATAGATTTTGTGATGAAATCCACTTTCCACAATCAAAAGAGAAGATGAAGGAACGTCTTGAGAAAGCTATAAAGAGCGATAACAGTAATGATGAGTTTTGGTGGATTATTGAGAATATAGAAGGACATCCTATAGGGAATATTAACACATTCTCATGCAATAGACGTGTAGGTACATTCAGGTATGGGTTAGGTCTCGAAAAGGAATACTGGGGTAGAGGCTACGCAAAAGAAGCAATAAAAATAATCTTACGGTATTATTTCCGGGAACTTCGCTATCAGAAAGTAAATGCCGATGCAAAATATCTTGTTAAATTGAATGTAGAATTTAATGGAGTAGGTATAACAGTTAATCATGTTACTAAAAGTATTGAAAATGGTAATGAGTTAATTGCTATTGCTATATATGACAATAATACTGTTGGTTTTGCCTGTGCTCAGGTTTATGCTTCTTTTTGCTATAATCACCTCCAAGGTGAAATTACTGAGATGTATGTCATCGAAGGATATAGACGGAAAGGTATTGCTACAAACATGGTAGCTTTTTTGGAAGATAAGCTTAAATCAAAGGGTGTCAAAACTGTAAAAATACTAACAGGGATTAGTAATGAGCCTGCAAAAACGTTGTATCAATCATCTGGATACATAGTAAAAAATGAAGCTGTATTACAAAAGAAGCTATAGGAGGCCTTAAAATGTTTGTTATCAGGGAAATAACTGCAAACGATAAAGAAGTTGTTACACAGTTGATTGCTGAAAACTGGGGTTCATCTATTATTGTGAGCAGAAGCAAAGCACACGATGTTTCCACTCTTCCTGGATTTATTGCAGAATCGAATAAAAAAATAGCTGGCTTAATTACATATGACATTGACAGTGATGAGTGTGAAATCACCACTCTTGATAGTTTTATAGTGAATAGAGGTATTGGAAGCAGACTTATTGAAGAGGTTATAAAGATTGCAAGAGAAAATAACTGCTGCAGGGTATGGCTGATAACTACAAATGATAACACGAAGGCAATAAGGTTCTATCAGAAAAGGAGCTTCACAATAACTGCAATTCACATTGATGCAATAAAAAAATCCAGGGAGATAAAGCCGAAAATACCTCTATTCGGGTATGACGATATTCCCATATTACATGAAATAGAGTTTGAGAAAAGATTGTGAGGGTGGTGGTACTATGTACGAAAACATACTTGATTTATTCATCAAGCGCAGGAGTATTCGTTCCTATCAACATAAATATGTGGAAAAAGAAAAGCTGGATACTATTCTTAAAGCTGCATTTGCTGCACCATCTACTTGTAATAACCAGCCATGGGAAATGATTGTTGTCACCGAAAAAAGCATCATGGATGAGATTAGAGCACAATTCAGCTGTGCAAATTATAATGCTCCCTGTGCTATAGTTGTATGTGCAAATACACACTTGTGCCGCAATATAAAAGGCATGTATATTTTTGATTGCAGCGCTGCTATGCAGAACATACTATTATGTGCAACAGCACTGGATTTGGGTTCTTTGTGGGTAGGAGTTTATGGGGAGCAATCCATTAAAAAGATATCAAATATCGTGGGACTTCCAGATCATGTTGTCCCATGCGGCATTGCATATATTGGATATGCTAATGAAGTAAAAGGGCCCAGAGAGCAGTTTAGAGATAATAGAGTTTATTATCAATTATACGATATTAATAGAAAACATAGAGCCAGACCGAAAAACAGGAAAAGGTTGGTTTAGGATTATCAATACAGAATAGAAGGCCAAACCTATGGATGCAAAAATGAAAGGTATTGTGAGAGTTGTTCCATATGACCCCATGTGGAAACAAGAATTTTTAAAAATAAAAGCTATGATTATGGACTGTGTAGGTGATCTTATTATCAGTGTTGACCATGTTGGAAGTACGGCCATTGAAGGACTTGCTGCAAAACCCATTATTGATATTGATGTTGTTATTGATTCGTATGAGATTTTTTCGGTTGTGAAAGAAAGACTTTCCAGGATAGGCTTTGAACATGAGGGAGATCTGGGAGTTGAAGGCAGGGAAGCTTTTAAGAGAACTTTTATTGATGAGTTTATGCCATACCATATGTATGTCTGTCCCAAGGATGGAAAAGGACACCTTGAGCATATTGTATTCCGTGAGTATTTAAGAAATCATAATGATGATATGTATGCTTATGAAAAACTAAAGATGGAATTGGCTGAGCAATTTAAAATCGATATAAACAGTTATGTTAATGGAAAAGTGGATTTTATAAAGAACATCCTTCAGAAAGCTAAAAGTGTTTAAATGAAAGCATTATATTTCATATTGTTCTGGGAGAATACGTTATGGGTAAAATTGATATAAGATCAATGACGCTGGATGATTTGCAAATATGGGAAAAGTTTGCACATGATATATCGGATGGCATAGTCAAAAAGCTTGTTTCAGATATATCAATCTTCTATGAAGGATTTTACAGTTATATGGAAGCTAAGATAAAGCAGAACGAAGCGTATATGGCAGTTGATGAATCTACAAAACTGTGTGCAGGAATAATAGCTTTTTAAAAAAAGAATAATAGGATAACCTTTTTTGGAGTGTCAGAAGCTTCAGATTTTGAAAGTGTAGGTTCAAAGCTTATCGTTATAGTTCTTGAGCAGTTAGATACTTCAAAGGATATTACTTCTAATGTCTTAAGGGGTGATTTCGAACCATTAATAAAGGAGAAGAAACTATATCAGCAGTATGGTTTTGTTGAATATAACAATTCAATTTATGAAGCCGGTGTGCCTGCACGTATGATGAAGCTCTATCCAAAATTCTGAAGTGGGAATATAGATATAGTTTGCAACTATATTTTAAAATGATGAAACAAATATGGCAAGAAAAGTTAAGACAAAAAGTTTCCAAATAGTTATACTGCTTATTGTAAGTACTTGCATTCTGACTTTGAATGGAGGGTGATAATGAATAATTTTAATAAAATTGCTGAAGCTTTACATTATATTGATAACAACTTAAAAGAAGACTTAGACTTTAAACACATAGCGGATAGGTTTCATTTTTCACCGTTTTATTTTCACCGTGTATTTTCAGCAATTGTTGGAAAAACAATAACAGCTCATATACGCAGTAGACGCCTTGAAAAAGCCTGCAAATTACTTGTGAACACTGATAAATCAATTACTTCAATTTGTATTGAATGTGGGTTTGATTCCTCTCAGGCTTTTTGTCGCACCTTTAAAAATAGCTATGGGGTTTCACCAAAAGAATTAAGGAGTCTTGGTTATGTTCCTGTTGAGTTATCTGTAGAAGAGATGATAATTAAATTCACTAATCGACTTAAAGGAGGTATTCTTGTGCATCCAAATATTATAAAGAGAGAATCTTTGCTAATTGCCGGCGTTACAGGTGATGGAAGAAAAACAGGAGAGCTTTGGCAACGTTTTATGAAGTTGGATAAAGAGATAGGTGTGAACAATAAATTATCAGATAGTGGATATGAAATTCGTGTTTATTCTGAAAGTGAATGTGAATGCCATGTTGGGGTTTCTGTATCTGATAATAATGTTAATAGTTCTTTTACCCTGTTTCAGCTACCTTCCTCTGTATATGCTTCATTTGATGTTTATGTTGCTAAAGGATATGAAAGTGAAAACTCTGCAATGGATGAATGGCTTGATGCAAAAAAAGATAAATATTCGCAGAGAATGCATGATGGAAAGCCTTATGTAGTTGAGTTCTATGATGAGAGATTCCATGAAAACAGTGAGGATTCAATTGTAGAAATATGGATACCTGTAGAAAAAAGATAGATGTATTGCAATAATATTTTTTATACCTATTATCCAGTTATTTAGAGAGCTTACCCACTTGGTAGGTTCTTTTTATTTGCTCCGATTCCAGTTGTCCTAAGATATACATCATCGATAAATGCTGAAGATCCTCAAATCAACTCACAGAAAGGGGTGAAAAAATTGAATCAATTAATAACAATATTTATGCTTGCCGGAGTAGCAACAATTATCACTGGTCTTATCTACAGGCTCTTTCCAAAACAAAAGGGCAGCCGTTACCTGAGTATACCGGATAAGATTAATATCCTTGCATCATCCAAGCTGCTGAAGACTGTATTGAGCACTTTTTCGGGTAATGAAACAGGCTTTTTCAACAGAACAGCTGCCAGGCTGTTGTCACGGTCAGAAAGCACTCTTTCAGTCCATGGGCTTTTCCTAACAAAGCTTGCCTCTCTCATCCTTGTGGCCGCAATGGTTATAGGCATCAGGTACACAAACATGGAACTTACTAAGCAGGCTATTATAGCAAGGCCATCGACAGCAATCAGTATCTTTACAGGACAGGCATCTGCAGATTATACAAGAAATGTTGAACTGTATTTTTCAGTACTGAAAAGCATTGGCAAAGAAAACCTGCAAAGGCTTGATGATGTTAAAATCCTGGAAAGTGCCCAAAGAGTTCTGCCGGATATTATTAAAACAAGTGATCCGGGTATAGTAAAAGAACATGCTGAAATGTTCCTTGAAACCTTCAGAAAAGTAAGCAATATACCACTCCTTGATTACTGGTCATTGCTGGTTATCCTATTTTCTTTCTGGATTCCTGAAGCATATCTTCTATCAAAGAGGCTGCTGCTCACCAGCATGTACCGAAAAGAAGTTATAAAGCTGGAGAACATATTTGAGCTACTGGGAAGTGTCCGGGGAATCAAGACCTTTGATATTTTAAAGGAGATGGCAAAGGCTTCAAGCATCTATAGAAAGCACTTAACCTTATGCATGGAGCAGTTTAAAACTGAAAAGGAAGAGGCACTTGAGTCTTTGAAGTCCAGTGTTCGAAGTACAAGGTTTGCAAAGCTAGTTGATGTAATAAGAGTGTTTTCCCTTACTGACAGAAAGCTTGCCCTGCAGATACTTGAGAGAAACAGGTTCGAACAGGAGGAATATATGCTTATTACAGCTGAAGAAGATGTAGATGCAGTAGATTTAATTGCCTTCATATCCATTGTTCCGGTTGTATGGCTTCTTATTAATCTTCTTTTAAAACCCATGCTGGACACCATATTTGAGGTGTTCAATTATGTATAAACGCACAGGGCTTAAGGGGGGTGACTTACACAACATACATTGAAAAAATTATTCAGGAAAGGAGGAACCCAATTTGAAAAACATTGTTGTTACTATTGTAGTGTTTGCAATTGCCATAGGGCTTATTGTGGGTGTAGTTGTACCCATCGCCCAGCATACAAGGACTACTGCTGTTACAGCTGATAACAGACATTCTGATATTAATGCCAACATAGGAGCATTAGCGCAGCCAATCAATTAAGCAAAGCTAATATCCTAAAAATAATTTTATTCAGGAGGAATCGTTAACCATGAAAAACATTGTTGTTACCATTATTGTGTTTGCAATAGCCATAGGACTTATAGTAGGAGTAATCGTTCCTATTGCGCAGCATGGAAGAAGTACTGCCGCAAATGCAAAAACTCAGATGACCGGGATTGATACCAGTATAACAGGCCTCAGCACCCCTATCAATTAGCGGGGTGATCCATAATGAAGGATATATTGGTAAAGATCATTTTACTGGCTATATGTGTAGCTCTTATTGCAGGAGTTGTAATTCCGCTGGCAGGACAGGTGAAGGAGACTGGGCAAAAGACTTTCGATACTGTCAAGAATTTAAATTCAAATATTACGCCATAGCCAGGAAAACTATTAATAAATGGGTTAAGGGATGTAAATTGTGCATACCCTTCCCCATTTATATCAAAGGCAGGTGAACCCATGAGTAAGATTTACTCATTTATTATCATCATCCCACTTATAGCTATGCTCCTATTTAAAGGAGTTTTCTTTTATGAATATGATACAAAACAAAGATACATCAAAGACCTTGCAGACAGCACTGCATACATTGTTAAAATTACCGGAGTTCTTACGCAGGATGAATACAACAGGCTTAAAACAGACCTCAATAAGTATGCTGACTTTGGCGACAGCAATATCATATTGAGAAAAGGCATATATAGCAATGGAAACGTATTGGCATCTGAATCATATATCCCTGGAATGAGGCTAAATAAAGGAGATGCCTTTGCTATCTATGTACAGTCTGTAAATGTATCAAATTATTCCAGGGTTGAAAATCTGGGTGTTAGTATAGATGATACAAAGAATCTGTACTTTAAAGCTAAAGCTGTTTGCAGAGTAGAATTCGTGGATTAGGAGGGCGGTAAGCATGAAAGTCATATTAACGGGTATCTCTGTAATACTGGTTCTTATTCTGGTCTTTGTGAACATAGCTGATTATGCTCTGTATTCAAGTAAAAGAAACCTGATTGCAAGGGGGATTGATCATTCGTTGAGTTTTCGTGTTTTGTATTAGGAAGCGATTATTTGCCTTCAATTTTGTGAAGCTATCTCTTAAATTGCATTTTATATCCCTTCTTTATCAATTTTAGCAAAAATGGGTTCACCTAATAGACGTTTTATCAATATTCTATTTAGTTGTCTTTTTCTCAGCATATGAAATTGAATT
>Ga0265294_10007025_pt1 | contig 13420 bp, 11 predicted proteins | sample MunlanPumphouse3_FD_192504 | JGI IMG/M metagenome (GOLD analysis project Ga0265294, IMG submission 192504) | Groundwater microbial communities from a municipal landfill in Southern Ontario, Canada - Pumphouse #3 | ecosystem: Environmental > Aquatic > Deep subsurface > Groundwater | place... | reverse complement strand
TTTAGCCTTCTTGCCTGAAACAATGCTTTGACACTCATCCCAAGAATCAACTATTCCATTTTCTCCATTTATTGAATATGCGTAATATTTTTTCTTTGCCATATGATTATCTTACAATAAAAAGCGAAAAGAGAGAAGTATTATACCGCTCTCCCGTTCGAAAGAAATCCTGTTGCAGATCCAATATCATGAATATGCATTTGGGACTCTTTCATTGCTATTTCCATCCATTTTTGACCATAGTCAAAGTATGGATTATAAATAGATGCATATGTGTCGCCGGGGCAATCAACATGAACTCCATTGATACTGTTTTCCCTTTCTCTATGAGTTAAAAGCATCCAGCCAATTTCATAGACCCCTAGACCAAATTCGTTTGGGGCCATTTCTTTTCTCACCAAGTTAACCGCCTTGCTAAGATGATTGATTCCGAACTGGGCAGGAATAATAATTATATCTCCTGCGTCCTTTTGAGCCATAGATAAAATATTGATTCCTCTGGTCGTCTTTTCTTCTCGGCGAATCTTCTTCTGTTTAACCTCAATGTGAGAATAAAATCTTCTTTGATCTTCCAGAAAACTTAATACTTGCATTGTTTCACGGGCATAACTTTCTTTCATTTTGGGAATAACAAATAATGCCTCTGCACCATCTGGAAGGCTTGCTTCCACAACTCCTTCTATGAAGTTTTCATTTACTTCAATAGAAACAAAATTATTTATAATTTCAATCTGTTTCCATAGGTCCTTTGGGTGATAACACCTCGGGTAACTCAGTTCTTTCCTCATTACACACCTCGGCTTTCTAATTGTAAAGAAGCCACATATCTTGTATAATACTATTGAAATTTTGTCAAAGCCCTTATAGTTCAATGGATAGAATATAAGCTTGCGGAGCTTACGATAGAGGTTCGACTCCTCTTAAGGGCACACATGAAAACTCCAATTGAAAATATTCCCGGCATTGGCAATGCTTACCAAAAAAGATTAAAAAAACTAAAAATTAGAACTTTAGGTGATTTTTTGTATAACTTTCCAAGAGATTATAAGGATTTTTCTAAAATATCAAAAATTAAAAACATTAAAATAAATGAAATAAATAGTATCGCTGGAAAAATAATAAACATTGAAGAAGAAAAAAGCTCAAGAAAAAAGATGCCTCTTGTTAAGTGCTTAATTGAAGACGATACTGCCTCAATAGAAGTAATTTGGTTTAACCAGCCATATATGACCAAATCATTAAAGGTTGGCGACGAAGTAATGCTTTCTGGGAAAATAAATATAAACAGATACAGCGTTCAGATGACCTCCCCTGCTTTTGAAAAAATATCATTAAGAGAAAATATCCACACAGGAAGAATTGTTCCAATTTACTCTGAAACAAGAGGAATAACTTCAAAATGGATTAGATATGTATTAAGGCCGATCTTAGATAAGATAAAAAGTAGAATACCAGAAACATTACCAGAAGAAATTATTAAAAAATACAATTTATTAACTCTTAGCGATTCAATAGAAAAAATACATTTTCCTGACAAAACAGAAGATGTTGTCCAGGCACAAAGAAGGTTTGTTTTTGAACAATTATTTTTAATTTCTCTTTTGAATTTGAAGAAGAGAGAAGAATTAAGAAAAGAAGAAGCACCAGCCATACCAATTAATTTGCCGGTGATAAAAAGATTTATTGATTCGCTTCCCTTTAACCTTACCCCTGCTCAGAAGAAATGCTCTTGGCAAGCGATGAAAGACATGGAGAGAAGTTTTCCCATGAATCGATTATTGCAAGGTGATGTTGGCTCAGGAAAAACAGTTGTAAGTGCTATCGCTGCAATCAACACTGTCAAAGCAAAAAAACAAGTTGTTTTAATGGCTCCAACTGAAATACTAACTAAGCAACACTTTAAAACATTTTTTGAATTGCTTAAAAACTTTAATATTAATATTGGACTTTTAACTGGGAAGGAAGATATTTATTATTCTAAAAAGTTAAAATCAGACACAATTGAAATATCAAGAAAAAAACTTTTAGAGAAGACAGAAAAAGGAGAAATTGATATTTTAATCGGAACTCAAGCATTAATCACTCAAACAAAAACAAAAGAAAATAAGGTAAAGTTTAATAATTTGGGGCTAATTATAATTGACGAACAACATCGCTTTGGAGTTAAACAAAGAGCAACCCTGTCCCCTAAAAATAAAATTGCTCACTTGCTATCAATGACGGCCACACCAATTCCGCGAACACTAACCTTAACGATTTGGGGCGACCTTGATTTATCAATCATTGATACTCTTCCCAAGGGAAGGAAAAAAATAGAAACAGAAATTATTGAAAACGAAAGCAAGGCATATTCTTTGATTAAAAAAGAAATAAAAAAAGGAAGGCAGGCCTTTGTTATTTGCCCGCGAATAGAGTCAGATGAAGAATCTCCTTTAAAGTCAGTAATAGACGAATATGAAAATCTTTCAAAGGTTATATTTCCAGATTTAAAAATAGAAATGCTTCACGGAAAAATGAAGCCAAAAGAAAAAGAAAAAATAATGAAAGATTTTAAGAATAAAAAATTTGATGTACTTGTTTCTACATCTGTTGTTGAGGTAGGAATAGACATTCCTAATGCAACCGTTATGATGATTGAGGGCGCCGATAGATTTGGACTAGCTCAATTGCATCAATTCAGGGGCCGAGTTGGAAGAGGAAAAAACCAATCATATTGCTTCTTACTAACCGAATCAAAAAGTAAAACAACCATTGAGCGAATGAAAGCTATGACAAAATATGATAGTGGATTTAAGTTGTCAGAAATCGATCTTAGATTAAGGGGCCCTGGAGATTTTCTAGGTAAAAGACAATGGGGCATGCCCGACTTTGTCATGTCATCCCTAAACAATTTAGAAATTATTAGAGAAGCCAGAAATGCATCAGAAGATGTTTATCCTGTATCAAATGAAAAATTAAAAAAACGCCTCGAAGCGTTTGAAGAAAAACTACACTTAGAGTAATTATTTTCTAACTTTTGGTGTTACCCAAAATCCCATATATTTTCCAAACAGCCAGTGCATTTGAGCATGAAGTGCTGGCAAAGCGCTAAAAAATATCATTACAAAAGGAATCATTGCCCACTCTACCACAACTAGAATATTTTTTGACTTTCCATAGTGGGCTGGCTTAGGTGGAAGTAAAAGCATACTCACCCAAATGGAAATAACAATACAAGACATTGCTATGGTTAAAATAAATCCTGTTACTTTTGGTAAATTATATGATAAAAGTGACTTTGAAAATTCTGGTCCACCAATTAACAATGGTAGCCAACCTAGCGCAAAAATTAAAATTGCTGAAACAGCCCAAGAAATGTGACCCTCTATTAAATCAAAACCCATTGATAACTTCTTTTTCAGCGGAACTTTTTTATTCTTCATTGATGCAAAGACAAAGAAAGGAACTTCCCCTACTCCATAGGCCCATCTCTTTTGCTGTTTATAAATATTTTTAAGAGTTGTTTTTAAATTTTCTGCACAATTAGCGTCCATTGATATTGGATAATAAATTGGCTCCACCCTGTAGTCACCATCGTATTCAAAAAAACATTGCCAAAATATTCTTGAGTCATCAGATATTACATTTTTCTGTTTAAAACCAACGTCGCTAAGTGCCTTGAAAGGCATTGAATGAGAAGAAAATGTAACCAACTTATCTGGCCTTTCTTGATTCATTGTGTGCCAAAAAGAAGATGCAAAAGAGAAAACCCTTGATAAAGATGGCGTATCCCAGATGTTATTTAGATATAGCGGTATTGGCTGGAAACTTGCCCTTAGAGGATTTTTAACTGTTAAATAGTAGTGGGTTAAACAACTAAAATATTTTGGGTAAACACATGCATCAATATCAAAAGATGAAACTAAAATATTCTCATAAGGAATGTTTAATTCGTCAATTAATTTCTTTGCTTCTTTTGTTGCCCATGCATCATTGGCTCCATGGCCGGCTAGCTCTCCAGGAAGATTGCTTGGATGAAAGGTAATTAAAAACTTAAAGAACTTATCACCATAATCTTTTTTAATTTGAGAAGAAATTATTTCTGCATTTTCCCTGTCGGCCTCTTCGCAAGCAAAAACAACAATCATTTTATCTTTAGGATAATCGGTATTAATTAAGCGCTCCATTGTTGTGCGAGCAACCTCAAGTGGCTCTCTAAATGTTGGTAGTATTATAAGGTGATAAATATCTCTATATGAATCAATGTCAATCCCATTTTGCGGCTTTCCCATTCTTTCTAGCATTTCCAACCAGTTTTGCTTCTCATTTTTTCTCATCTTAGAATAACCATCTTTTAGATAAAAAGCAAAGTATATTGTTCGCAATAAAAAGTAAAAATCATAAACAATAATAAAAAAAGCTATCAATATAGGAAGCTTCCAAGAAAAAATAACCGCTAAAAAAAGTATTAGCAAGCTTGCAATCCCAATGATCATTTCTAAGAAGCGATATATTCTTCTTTCTTTGGGATTTTTTAAGTCCGCAGCTCTACCAATCTTTAGATAATATTTTTCATTCATTGTGACCCCACAGGGAATCGAACCCTGATTACCAGATTGAAAATCTGGTGTCCTAACCGTTAGACGATGGGGCCTCTAACAAGGTATATATAACAAAAAAACAAGAAAAAAACAAGGTTAGAATTCAATCTTATCTCCTGGATCAATTTTCCCCCGCTTTGCTTCCTTTATCATGTCCCTAAGTCCTTTAATATCAATTTTGTCTTCTATTTTTTCTTTTTTAGGAGGCACAAAGGCCTTTGCTGTTTTTTCTAAACTCACTTCTTTTGGTTTGCCAAGACAATTTTTGCAATAAACTGGTCTCTTATTATCAGGCTTGAATGGAACCTTGACCTTCTTACCACAAACCTTGCATTCAGCATCATATAATTCTCTCTTCTGATCTTCTTCAACTATGCCAGTATATTTTGATATATCTTTTTCAATAATCGCCCTATCCTTTCCATATTTATTTTTTGATGATTCAATGATCTCCTTTTCATATTCTTTTTCAAAAGTAGCTGGAGCTAGTGTTTCAGCAGAAAATGGTCTTGAGGTTATTCCGTCAATCATCAACTTAACATATATGTTTTGCTTGGATAAATTAACTAGATCGGTAGAATAGAATTCAGGAGAAAACTCTCGCTCTAGGAACTCTCCATCTTCAGCACCAACCCTAAAAGTAATCATTGTTCCAACGTTTCCAAAAACAGCTTCCCTTACTTTATCTTCCATTTGTCCAATGTATTGGTGAGCTAGAATCAAAGATAATCTATATTTTCTTGCTTCTGATAAAATACTAGCAAAAGAATCAGTTGAAAAATTTTGGAATTCATCAATGTACAAAGCAAAATCATTTCTTTCATTTTCAGAAATGTCCACCCTAGACATCGCCGCAAGCTGAAGTTTGGTAACAAGTAATGCCCCCAATAATCTAGATGAGTCCTCCCCTATTCTTCCTTTTGAGAGATTAACTATTAATATTTTTTTCTCATCCATTATGCGTCTGATATCAATGGTTGATTTTTTTTGCCCAACAATATTTCTAATTAAGGGGCTAGAAATAAACTGACCAATTTTGTTTTGAATGGCTGCCGTTGCTTCCGTCTCATATCTCTGAGAATATCTACTAAATTCTTTCGTCCAGAACGCCTTAACAACTGGATCATGGACATCATCAAGAACTTCTTTTCTCCATTCGGCGTCAGATAACAATCTATTAATTCCTAATAGTGTTGATCCCTCGATTTCAAGCAAAGCTAAAACGGCATTATTTAAAATATATTCCATTCTAGAAGACCAGACATCGGGCCATATCTTCTTAAAAACACCCATTAATCCTCCAGCGATCAAATGTCTATAATCAGGATCAACATCTTCCATAATATTGAATGCGATTGGCTTATCTATGTCAGATGGATTAAAATAAATTACATCCTTAATCCTTTCTTCTGGAACAAACTTAAGTAATTCTTCTGATGCCTCTCCATGAGGATCAATAAATCCCAATCCATCTCCATTTCTAATGTCTTGAATAGCCATATTTTTTAATAGTTCCGTTTTACCCATTCCTGTTTTACCAATGACATAAACATGGCGCCTTCTGTCGTCAAATCTAATTCCAAACTTTTTCTGTTCGCCTCTGAAGTTTGTTTTACCAAAAAATATAATATCTTTATTCATAATAATTTTATTCTACAGGCAACGTTGACGGAGGAGCGGCCTTCTTCATTTCTATTCTTTCTAATGATGAACTAGGGACTGCGTCAATTCCTGGGAAGTGATAAATTGTTGCTAGTTCTTCAATATTGAAAGTATAAATTGATCCCTCAACAGGGTAAGGATCAAAGGAAGGTGCCCTATCCCTGTACTTCTCTAAAATATCTCTTTTCCTTAGGTATAATCTTCTCGCAGAAAATATATCAGGTGTTTGTATTTTTGTTGTTACCTTTCCCCACGGCTTTAGATTATTAAGATTTTGCGTGGCAAATTGAGAAAAAAAGCTAGTTCCAAATCCCTTAGCTCCACCAAAGAAAACATCTCTTTTTGCTAAATAGATATATCTAATATATCCCTGAAAACATGGTTTTGATACTTTATTTTCAACTGCTGAGACGACATCTCTTTCTCCTGGAGTTAACTTCATTTCAGGTGGCAATATTGATTCTACCTCTTTTGCGGGCTCTGACATTTTTCCAGTAAATAGCAAATTAAAGAAATCCTCTATTAAGGAAACAAATCCTCCCTTTTTAGTCCTGTTGGCTAGCTTATTAACCTCTTCTTTACCTCTGCCAACATAATTATTTTCGGCTGTGCTAATTGGCCACATAGTTAATTGTATCCACATCTGTTCTCCTTTACTAGTTCTTGAAATTGATTCAAATAGTGGTGACAAAGGATCAATTCTCTTTTCTTCACTAGGAGTGTCAGGCCTTTCTTCAAAAAATCGTTCATATGTTTTAATCGGATATATATCTGGTTTAATCAATTCAAAATCAGTCCCCCACAAGTCCCACTCACTGTTAGGGATATCCATTGGGACTTGCTTTGTATAATCAGGAACTTCTATTATTTCTACTTCAGGATACTGAGAGTATATTGCTGACTCAATAAGTTTTCTATTACTTTTAGGTATCCTGATATAGAAATGAGGAACCCCGTCTATTCCGGCTATTTCAAAAGAAGTACTAAGAATTACCTTCCCTTCAAAATATGATGCCCTCCAATCCTTGGGTGGGTCATAGCTTCCCCAAATAGAATTCATCACATTTTCCATTGCTTTGATTGGTCTAGTTAATTCATGTGGTATTTTTATTTCTAAAACAATTCCCTCTCTTGACTTGTCACTTGACCATACAGCGGCCATATAGAGGATAAAATAAAACTTTAATTGAGGAAAAAGTAAAAAAGGAGGAACTATCCACCAGAATTGAATTATGAGGGCTTTTAATATCAAAAAGTAGGGTGCTACTTTTTCTATTATTAATGCCGTTTCTAACATTGTTATGCTTCTTTTATTTTATACTTTCCTTCTTTGTCTCTTTTAAAAAACTTTTTGTTTTGAAGATTTAATAAAACTGTCGATTCTTTTACCATTCTTTGAGTTAAAACAGAAGTAACAACTTCCTCTTTTGGTAGCCCGCTATTGCTCACACTTAATACTTGGTAAATCACATCTCGTACTTGACCAGGATTATATCCCCAATCTTTTAGAGCATAATATCCCCTACCGACTAAAACAAATTCTTGATTTCTAATTAATTCATTGTGAATTGTCTGAGGATGAAGATTTCTTTTTTGAGGAAGATTGCCAATCATCTCTGCCACCTCTTTAAAATGAACTGGTTTTTTCTCTTGATTTAAAATTAATTTAATCTTATCTTTTACTGTTTTAGGGTTAACTTCGGGCCAAGAGCTTAGTCCCATTTTTTTACCATCATATGTTTTTAAAATCTCTTTTGATATCTCTAATTCTTCAGGAAAACTTTTAATCTCTCTTGGTTCCCCTTCTTCTTTTAATTCTTTGATTGTTTTTTTAATATTTTCTTTCGCTCTTGAAATACTTTCTTTATTTATTGCCCAAAAAGAATAAAAACTATCATTTTCTTTTTCTCTAATTATTTTATTTGTTAATGAGATTAAAAATATAGTATGATTTTTATCTTCTATTGCCACTTTATCTTCTTTTACTACTCCTCCACATTTTTGTATTTCTTTTTGATAAAAACTAATCACTTCTTTAAAATCATTTTTTTCTTCAGCAATTTTTTTTGCCTTTTTAATTCCATCATTCTCAATTTGTCTAACCCTCTCTCTTGTGATCTTAAAACTTTTACCAATAGATTCTAGTGTTTCTGATTTCTTATTTTTATTCAACGCAAATCTGCGAGAGATTACCTCTCTTGTTCTCTCAGGAAGCTCCTTCAATATGTTTTGTGATATTATTTTAGAGTTCATGATTATTTTTTCTTATTTTTGTGATTATTCCAAGCAACTAACAATGGACTTGATAAAAATATTGATGAGAAAAATCCAACAAAGATGCCTATTCCCATAATAAAAGTAAAGTATTTCAAGCTTTCTTCATTTGTAAAGAAGTAATATAAGGGAATTAATACAAGTAAAACCGTAAAAGATGTATTTAAGCAACGAATAAATGTTTCATTCAAGCTTTTGTTAACAATCTCAGAATATGAAAGCTTGTTTTCTCTTTTAAGGTTCTCTCTAATCCTATCAAAAATAACAATATTGTTGTTAATTGAATAGCCAACAATTGCTAGAAGTGCAGTAATGATAGGAATATTAATTTGTACATCATCATAATAATATCCTAAAAATGCTAAAACACCTAGTGGGATTATTAAATCATGGAAAAGCGTTAATGTTGATGATATTCCATATTGAATTGAGCTTATTGGTTTACTAACACTATTGAATGCAAGTGCAATATACGCAAGCATCGCAAGCAATGATGACAGGACGACAATCAATGTTTTATCTTTTAATTCTTTTCCCACAACAGGACTAATTGTTTCAATAGATGTGTCAAATTCTCCCGGCAGTGCGTTTATTATTTTAGAAAAAGTTTCGCTTGATATATCTTGTTCCTTTATTTTTAAAATAATTTCATCCTCCCCTAGTGGCTGAGCTTGCATACCTGATGCTTCTTCTATTTCTAAGAGTGAATTTCTAATTTCATCTAATTGTGGTCTTTCACTAGAATAATTGATTGTGATCATACTGCCACCTTCAAAATCAATTCCTAGATTAAGGCCAAATGAAAACAAAGAATAAGCACTTAAAGCAACTGCTACTATCGCTATTAAAAAATATAATTTTGAATGTTTTATAAAATTCATGACCATAACCATTTAATTTTTCCTAATCTACTCTTGGCTGCAACTTGAATAAATAACTTTGAAATAACCATTGCTGAAAAAATACTAATTAATATTCCTAATATCAACGCAAATGCAAAGGCCTTAATGAAACTTGTTCCTAAAAAGTATAATATCAAAGCAACAATTAAAGTAGTAAAGTTTCCATCTCTAATTGATGTCCATGCTCTATTAAATCCCTCTTCAGCACTTAACAGCGTATCTTTGCTTTGTCTCAATTCTTCTCTCATTCTTGAGAAAATTAATATATTAGCATCAACTGCCATTCCAACTGATAAAATAATTCCTCCAATTCCTGCTAAAGTTAATGTTACTGGAATCAACTTAATCAAAGCTAATAAAATCATACAGTAAATAATTAATGATACTGAAGCTAATAATCCAGGAAGTTTGTAAATTATAATAAGGAATAAAATAATTGCTAATAATCCATATATTCCCGCTAGAACAGCATTATTTAACGATATTGCTCCAAGGGTTGGACCTACTTTCTTTTGAACGATTGGCTCACCTAATGGAACAGGCAATGATCCTTGATTTAATCTTTGAACGATTAATTTAGCAGTATTGATATCAGTTTGTCCAGTAATAATTGCCTTGCCTCCACTTATCTTTTCATCTACCCTGGGAGCGTAAACACTGCCATCGCCCATATCAATAATTGATTCCCCATCTAAATAAATTGCTATTGTTTTTCCAGTATTCTTTTCTGTAATTTCTTCAAATAATTTTGTTCCTTCGCTATCAAACTGAAGTTCAATCACAGGAGCATATGTTGTTTCATTAAATGATAATTGTGCCTTATCTAAATATCTTCCTGTTAATTCTGTCTTTTGATAAAAATTTTCAAAAGCAACTTGCCAATCTTCAACTCCTTGCATTTCTTCAAATGTTAACCCTTGAAGCTCTTGCCTTTTTTGATTAATTCTTTCTATGTCTTCAACAGATCTTTCTTCGGCAAACTCTAGTAATGGTGTTTCCCCTATCCAAGAAATTGCATCCTCAATACTTTCCATTCCTGGTAAATCAACAGCAATCCTGTCAGATCCATATATTTGTATAACTGGCTCTGTAACACCAAAGATATTAATTCTTCTTTCAATAACATCTTTTAATCCTTCCATTACATCATCTCTATCTTTCTCTTCAATTTGGCTTAAGTCAGCTTCATATTGCAAATGAACACCACCCTTTAAGTCAAGTCCTAATCTAAACTCGGTCTCTGGAAAATGAGGCACATTTAAGTTGTATTTATCAACTAAATTATTGTATGGATTAGGATAACAAAAAAGTCCGACAATCACGGCTAGAACTAATACCGAAAATAAGTTAAATATCGTTTTTCTTTTAGTCATAATATGGATATAATATAACTCTAAAAAGCGTTTTAGTCAAGTTGCATCATCACTAACTTTAGCTTACAATAATAATCAATATGATTATCTTATCAATAGAAACAAGTTGTGACGATACAGCCCTTAGCATCATTAAGGCAAGTGGTTCAAAAAAAATGGACTACTCTAATTTTGAAGTGCTTTCTAATCTAACAAACTCGCAAATTGAAGCCCACAAACCATATGGCGGAGTTTTCCCCGCTGTTGCTAAAAGAGAGCACCAATCAGCTCTTATTCCCCTATTAATCAAATCATTAAAAAAGGCGAATCTACTAAAAGAAACAAAAAAAATTGATAGTAAAAAAATATCAAGAATTAAAAAAAACTTAGAAAAAAATGAAGATCTTTTTTTACAACTAAAAGAATTTCTTACAAAATATCAATTAAAAGATGTTAATAAAATTGCCGTGACAATTGGCCCAGGTCTTGAGCCCTGCTTGTACACCGGTATTAATTTAGCTAAATCATTGTCATACTATTATAATATTCCATTAGTTGGAGTTAACCATTTGGAAGGTCATATTTTATCTAGTTTTTTAAGCCCTAACGAAAAATTAGAGCTTCCAGCAATCGCCCTAATTGTTTCAGGTGGAAATACACAATTGATATATTTTGAGAAAATAGGAAAATATAAGATAATTGGAGAAACAAGAGATGATGCTGCTGGAGAATGTTTTGACAAAACAGCAAGAGTATTAGGGCTTGATTATCCAGGAGGGCCTGAGATATCTAAAAAAGCAAAGGAATGTAAAACTAATAAGTATAATATTACTCTCCCCCGTCCGATGATTAATGAAAAAAATTATGACTTTAGTTTTTCAGGATTAAAAACGGCCGTCCTTTATCACGCTAAGAAAAATAAAATTACCGATGATTATATTAAAGAAATGTCTCGCGAAATAGAGGACTCTATAGTAGATGTATTAGTTAATAAAACATTAAAAGCAGTTGATGAATACAAGGTAAAATCATTGCTTTTAGGTGGAGGAGTAACAGCTAATCAAAAACTAATTAAAGAATTTAAGAAAAGAACAAAAGTAAAATTATTTATTCCTCATAAAAAAAATACGGGAGACAATGCCTTAATGATTGGACTTGTTTCAATATATTCTCCAAATGTTAAAAAAATAATCAAACCAATTTCTAATTTAAAAATAAATGAATAATACCATAATTGCATTTTTACTTGCATTACTTCCTGGAATTGTTTGGCTAATATACTTTTTAAGAAAAGATAATCTGCCAGAACCCAAAAGAAAAATCTTGAAAGTATTCCTAGCGGGAATGCTAATGTCTGTTCCAATTCTTTGTTTTGAATTGTGGCTCATCGGCGACTTAAATAAATTAGGAATAGAAGGCACCGCTTTTCTAATAATTAAATATGTATTTGTAATTGGACTAATAGAAGAATTATTCAAATATGTTGCTGTAAGATTTACTGCTTTAAAGTCATCAGAAATTGATGAACCAATTGATTTGCCCATATATATGATTGTTGGCGCTCTTGGATTTGCTACAATTGAAAATATTATTCTTTTCTGTGGTCAAAGCACGGTCTTGCTTACAAACCCTGCTATTCTTACCTTTAGTAGGTTTTTAGGAGCAACACTGCTTCACTTATTATGCTCTGGAATAATTGGATACTTCTTAGCTTTATCATTCTACCATCTAAGACACCGCTATGTCCTATCTTTTACCGGATTTTTCTTAGCAATAATAATTCATGCTGTCTTTAACTTTTCTTTAGAATCAGATATAATAAATAATGTAATTGGTACATTTGGTTTGGTTCTAATAATATTCGTATTCTTTTTATTCGGACTTAAAAAAATTAAAAAATTAAAAAGTGTTTGTAAATTATAATTTATGGAAAAAACAAAAAACTGGGACAACCCAAAAGGACAATTAGTAGTTGATGTTTATGAAACTGATACTGAACTTATTGTTCAATCAGCCATTGCTGGAGTTAAAAATAATGAAATAGATGTCTCGCTAGAGAATGATATTTTAATAATTAAAGGAGAAAGACAAAATCCAGCAAAAGAAGATGATAGAAAATATTTTTTAGAAGAGTGTTACTGGGGACCTTTCTCAAAAGAAATTATTCTGCCAAGAGAAATTGATACTCTAAGAATAGATGCGAAGATTAAAGAAGGGATACTGACTGTAAGAATGCAAAAGATAGAAAGGGCAAAAAGTAAAAAAATATCAATAGATTAAAAAAGACCATCAAGGTCTTTTTTTATATGTGCCGAGGGAGGGAGTCGAACCCTCACACCACAAGGGCATATGCTCCTAAGGCATACGCGTCTGCCAATTCCGCCACCTCGGCATAAAAACACTCTCCCCTTTTATAACAAAAGAAAGAGAGTGTCAATATTAAACACCAATAATCATCTTGACTGCTGGTGGAATTGCTCTTGAGAACAATGCTACCGCGATACCAACTGCAGCGAAAATAATAAGTTGTCTTGCTTTTCCTGTTTTCTCTGGATCTCCTGATGAGGTTGTAAACATTACAGCTCCCCAAATAATCATTAATGACGATATTGCCATCAATAAAACAAATACCCAATCAGTAATATTATAT
>Ga0265294_10007024_pt1 | contig 13420 bp, 13 predicted proteins | sample MunlanPumphouse3_FD_192504 | JGI IMG/M metagenome (GOLD analysis project Ga0265294, IMG submission 192504) | Groundwater microbial communities from a municipal landfill in Southern Ontario, Canada - Pumphouse #3 | ecosystem: Environmental > Aquatic > Deep subsurface > Groundwater | place... | reverse complement strand
CTTCTTCCTGCCAGGTATTCCTGGGATTCATAAAATGGTCTTTCACCACTGGGGTGTAGACCCATTGACTCATAAAGTTGGTCATCGTGTGGACATCTCCCTTAATCGCTTGATAATCGGCGGTAGCTTCTCCAGTACATAGGCAACATCTTCTTCAGTGTTGTACCTTCCGAAACTGAACCGTATTGAGCCGTGGGCCAGCTCGATATCCACTCCGGAGGCCAGTAATACGTAACTGGGTTCAAGCGACCCACTTGCGCAGGCACTCCCTGTGGAAACCATTATTCCTTCCATGTCGAGATAGAGCAGTATCGATTCACCTTCTGCATGGGGGAATGATACATCGAGGGTTCCGGGAAGGCAGTGCTCTTGGTTCCCGTTCACCACCACATTGGGAATACGCTCCTCAATGCCCACTCTTAACATCTCCCTGAGAGCCCAAAGTTTCTTGCTCTCTTCCTCAAGGTCACGTTCAGCAAGGGCAGCGGCAACCCCGATACCAACAATGGATGCTGTATTATAGGTTCCTGCACGCTTCCCTCCCTCCTGATGGCCACCATGGACCAGAGGGGTGTGTGGTGCTTTTGGCTTTACCGCCAACACTCCGATACCTTTTGGACCATAGAACTTGTGTCCAGAAAGGCTGAGATAATCGACATCCCAAGAGCGCATCGAGACAGGGATTTTTCCGATTGCCTGTGTTGCATCGGTATGCATATATGCCCCTACCTCATGGGCAAGCTGGGCGATTTCCTTCACCGGTTGGATGGTACCAATCTCATTGTTCCCTGCCATGACAGAGACCAAGGCGACATCTTCACCAAGATAAGTCTTCATCACTTCCGGGTCTACCCGTCCACTTCCATCAACTGGACACTCATCAACCTTGTATCCAAGATTACTAAGATACTTCACCAACTCGTTGATCGAAGGGTGTTCAATGGTTGTGGTCACAATTCGGTTACGTTTCGATCCTAGGTCGATACGCTCACGAAAGATATTGAATACGGTATTATTCGATTCACTGGCCCCGCTGGTGAAAACAATCGACGATGGATCGCAATCAATCAAGGAGGCAAGTGCTTTCCTGCTTTCTTCTATTGCCATGGCGGCTTCACGACCATAGCTATGCATGCTCGATGCATTCCCAAAAAGGATATTGGCTTCGTGTACAGCCTCGATTACATCCTCATGCATGGGGGTGGTCGCATTGTTGTCCAAATAAATGGTCTTCTGTTCCATAATTAACCTCATAGAAAACGATAGTGACAGGTACCCCTTAGGGTCAAGCCACACTGCTGTTACGCGTTGAATACCTCGTAAAGATCGCTTTCATCTGAGTCCTCATCAGGACAGGTCTTGCTATGGATGAATCGAAGGATTCTCCTTTTAGCAAAACGAATATGGAATCTACGTGCCCATTGTACATAGGCACAGTTTTCATGGAGATATGATGCAAACATTGCCCGAATCGGCGTCATTTTTTTGCATCGGGTTGATTGGCTGAAGCGTTCAGCGTAAATTTTGCACTGTTTTGTCTCAGGATCAAAATGCTCACACCAGCTGTCCAGGTCAATGACTAACTCACGACCATAGACTGCTTTCTCGTGGCAGCAAAGCCCACACTTGTGGCATTTGTTCTCCCAATTCTTACCCACAGCTCTCCCCCTTGCTCAATGATTCAAGCTTGGTCTGGGATGCCGTATGCACCGGGGGAAGGATGGAGATTGCAGTAACACTGATATATCCCTCTCGCACGGCTTGGAAATCACTACCCTTGGTGTCACAACGTTGAATCGGTTGTACACCCCCCTTCATGGAAAGCACCACAGAGGTACCAAAACGTACTGTTGCAGTGTCATAGTAGCGGGTTTTCTCTTGTTGTTTTGTCTGTACTGCATCATGGTAGTCGAGATAGCTCAATACTCCACTCTTCCACTTTCCATTCCCCTCTCCAGGGGCATTGATATTGATGATGCACTCACTGCTCGTGAGAGGATAAAAATCCTCGAGATGTTGTACCACAAAGTCCGCAGTACGCTGGAAGGGGTAAGAACCATCTTCGCTTCTTGCACAACTGACTGCCATGGACCGCAATCCAGTCAAAGCAGCCTCTCTGGCAGCCCCAACAGTGCCCGAGTACAGGATATCTGTGGAAATATTAAAGCCATGGTTGATTCCGCTGATGACCAAATCTGGTTCTCCTGGGAATATCTTGCCTTTTGAAGCATAGAGAATGCAATCTGCTGGAGTTCCACTACAATGATACCGGTTCTGACCATATTCAGTGATGGTTATATCTTCACGAAGCGTCATTGAGTGGCTACTCGCACTTCGCTCAGAATCGGGAGCACATACCCACACCTCATGACCAGCTCGCAGTAGAGCATCACTGAGTGTGTTCAGTCCTTCACTTTGATATCCATCATCATTTGTCAGTAGTATCTTCATTAATGCGCTTGAAACACAACCTTTGCAGAATCGCTTCCCTCAAATACATACCAACGAGGGTGAAATCCAAAGATGTGCTCATAGTCCTCCAGACGACCAATATAACTTGGAAGTGCTTGTTTACTCAAGAGGACCATGATATTACCGCTGAAACCGTTTGATACCTGAACCGATCCAAGACATCCACCAAGTTCACCAGCTCGCTTGGTGAGCCAATCTACCTCAGGACAGGTTACTTCAAGAAGGTCCCTGAGCCCAGCCTGGACACGATTCATCATCTTCCCATAGGGTACAGCATCCTTCTCAGTGAGCAATGATGCAGCATCGTTGGCGAGCCTGGATTCCATCAGGATATACTCACAGATGTGGCGGTCTTCCTCATCCAATGGCACCACACGGCCAGAAAGGTCACTCTCTGGAAAGTCCCGCATGAATCCACCACTCTTGTACTCACTTAGTTTCTCAAACGCACGCTTGATAGCTTTTCTCTTGCTTCTGATCTCTTCCCTCATCGCATTCGGGGAAATCTTGCTATCCACGATGATTGCCACATACTCTTCATTCTTGTTGGTGAACGGGAAAGGCAACTCCTTGTAGGTCACATGCTGAAGATCATAGAACAGTACGGTCTCCTTCTTTCCATTGAGCATGGTAAGAAGATCACTGATGGAACATACTTCATTATTGAATGTCGTACATGCCTGATAGGCGATTCTTATCTGGGAGGAAAAACTGAGCTTAAGACCAAGCAATGCATCAAGGGCAAGGCAGGTACCAAGCGAGCATGCAGTACTCACCATCTGGGTATCAGCATGGAGGAGGCTCCCTTCAACAGTTATATTCATACCTGTGAAATCAGTCCCTTCACTTGCAAGAACCGAGAAAACCGCTTTCAGGAAATTCCCCCATCGGTCTTCCTTGCGATACTTGATATTATTCAAAGAGAATCGCTTCCGGTCATTGAGGGTTGGGTTGTACAACCTTACGAGTTGGTCATCTCGGTAAGAGATAGCAACATACAGCGAGGAGTGATCGGTTCCCACCAAGGACCATCCTCGACATGCGTCCGCGTAACTACCAAGCAAGGTACATGTTCCAGGTACCTGCGCAATCACCAGCGGAGAATCGCCGTATTCCTTGATGTGTTGTTTTCTGATGTTGTCCATGCCCCAACCTAATTTTTATGGGTCAATTTTAGGATACTTGTCGGCATAATGCAACAAAAAACCTACTTTTGTATAATTTGGGACTCGTGCATTTCCCCACATGACCAACAAATGCGTGAACAGGAATCCAAAACTTACAAAAAACCCCCTTTCCTGGGTACTCCAAAAAAGAGGGTCTCTTGTATCACTAGACAGGATAATAAATCTGGTTAATTGTTCAAGCCATAGCGCTTCTTGAAGCGTTCGATACGACCGGCAGTATCAACCATCTTCTGGGTTCCAGTAAAGAAGGGGTGACAAGCGGAGCAAATTTCAACTTCAAGGTTCTTTGCGGTTGTCTTGGTCGTGATTACATTGCCACATGAGCAACGAACTTCTTTCATTTCATAACGGGGATGAATTCCATCTTTCATTTTGGGTCCTCCAAGGATATGTGTTCTGCTGGCTGTAGGCAGCAGACAAGTTTCTCTTTATCTCTTCCTGGTCTCTAGTATGCTGCCGAATTCGAAGGAATACCGGTATTGATAGAACGCAAGAACGACTCATTATCCTTTGTCTTCCGAATTTTGTCAATGAGGAACGGAGTCATCTCTTGATCGTCCATATCATTGACAGCATTACGCATAAGCCAGATTCTGGCAGCTTCATCAGAAGGCAACAATAGGTCTTCACGACGGGTCCCACTTTTCTTGATGTTGATCGCTGGGAAGAGTCGCTTGTCCGCAAGACGACGGTCCAGGATGATTTCGTTGTTACCGGTTCCCTTGAATTCTTCAAAGATAACCTCATCCATTCTCGAACCTGTCTCGATCAAACCAGTGGCAACTATGGTAAGGCTACCACCAAATTCAATATTTCTTGCAGCACCAAAGAATCTCTTTGGTTTGTGCAGTGCATTCGAGTCCACACCACCACTGAGTATCTTTCCACTTGCAGGAACTGTCTGGTTATAGGCACGTGCAAGTCGAGTAATGGAGTCCAGAAGGATAACTACATCCTTCTTGTGTTCTACGAGTCGTTTTGCTTTCTCAATCACCATCTCAGCTACCTGCACATGTCTGCTGGCTTGCTCGTCAAAGGTGGAGGCAATTACCTCACCATTGACATGACGACGCATGTCAGTGACTTCCTCAGGGCGTTCATCAACCAACAGGACCATCAGGACCACTTCAGGATGATTCGTACTGATGGAGTTTGCAATCTTCTGAAGAAGTACTGTCTTACCTGTACGGGGAGGGGCAACGATCAAGGAACGTTGGCCCTTTCCGATAGGACAGAACATGTCAATAATCCTTGTCGACATATCCTCTTCAGCTGTCTCCAGCTTAAGTCTTTGGTCAGGGAACAAAGGAGTCAGGCTATCAAAAGGTACGCGCATTTTTGCGGTAATTGGCTCATCACCATTTACCTTCAATATTTTCAGGATGGCAAAGAACCGTTCATTCTCACGTGGAGTCCGGACCTGTCCATATACCACATCACCGGTCTTCAGATAAAGACTCTTGATCTGGGCGGGAGAGACGTAAACATCTTCCAACCCTGAGAGATAGCTGTTTGAGGGGGAACGGAGGAATCCAAATCCGTCTGGAAGAATCTCCAAGGTACCTGTTCCCACAATTACTCCGCCACTTGCGGTATGCAAGCGAAGAATTTCTGCAACAATTTCCTGCTTGCGCAAATCCAGGATGGTATCTGGATTCAGCCCACGTTCCAAACCTACCTTGCGAAGTTCGTCAATGGATAGGGTGGTGAAATCTTCAAGCACCAGGACAGGAGCTTCTGGATGTTCTTCAATACTTATATCATTAGAAGACTCGTCTTGATGATTCGGCCGTCCACCCCTATTGGAACCAAAGCTCTGGCTCTTTGGATAGGACCCTTTTGGATGGTTTCTGTTCTGGGAATTTCGGTTATTTCTATTGTTATAGGGTTTGCGATGGTTCTGGTTCGGGTTTTGGTTCTGGCTCTTCTGCTCCTGCTTGTATTGTGCAGGAGGACGGGAAGTATCCACAGGTTGTTCCTGTTCAGGAGCAGGACTGTTCTGTTTATCCTCCAACTCGAGTTGAGGTTGGTTAGAATCAGAAGAACTTTTTTTTGCTGCACTCTTGTCAGATTCGCTCTTTTTTGGTCTCCCTCGACGTTTTTTTGGCTCAGGAGCATCCTGTGTCTCCACTTTCTGCTCAGCCACATCACTCGTGCTTTCAGGTGCTTTCGCTCCTACAGGGCTCTTTTTTCGGGTCACGCGCCGCATCGGCTTCTTTACAGATTCCTGCTCAGATGAAACAGCCACGCTGGCTTCATTAAACTCTAATTCTTTGGAAGACATAGGATTAACTCCAACGGAAAAGGGGAAATGTGTTGCACCTCATCTATATAAAGGTGCACCTAGTGCCCAGTTCCTTAATTTGTAATACAGAATGTAAGAATATGCGGAATTGGAACGTACTTACTGATAATTCTTTCCGCTGTTTGGTTCTTTAAATATATTGCCACTTCTTAACAGTGTCAAGCAAGCAGGCTCCTTTGATGTATTGGCTTGCAAGAATTAATGCCATTACCGAGGCTCTTCTTCTTACCGAATCCCTCCCGTAGGATGAGATATGTACTTGTACCGCTGCACTCTCCCGAGTTTTTGAGGCAAATCCAAACCATACAGTTCCTACCGGCTTTTCAGCTGTCCCTCCATCAGGTCCGGCAATACCACTTACCGAGAGTGCCCAATCAGTTCCCGAGACACGCCTCATTCCTTCAGCCATCTCCAGAACGCATGCTTCACTGACTGCCCCATATTGATCCAGAGTCTCATCTCGTACACCAAGCAAGTGCTTCTTTGCCTCATTCGCATAGCTTGCAACCCCACCCCAGAACCATGAAGAACTACCGGCCTGGTCGGTGAGTAGCTTTGCAATGTAACCGGAAGTACAACTCTCAGCTGTGCTTATCGTTTCTCCACGTTCTTCAAGCAACGAAGTGAGCAAGCTAGAAGGCTGGACGTCTCCATCCACCACCAGACAATCCCCTACCAATGACCGAAGACGGTTTGCCATCTCTGTTCGGTCAGCTTCACTGCTATCGACAAGATACAAACTTATCTTTAGGTCCTGGAACCGGGTACCCCACTGCATTCCGTTGAAGGAAATGGACTTACAGAGCTCTTCCAGTTTTGATTCAGGGATAAGGAATGTAGAATACTCGCTACGAGAAAAATCGTCATGCCCGATCAATTGGGCAAGCCAGGGGATTACCTGGTCAAAGAACATGGGATTCATCTCCCTAGGAGGTCCTGGCATTGCCACACAGGCAATCTGTCGTCCCCCATCGGGTATGAATCCTTTGAATCCAGGGGCGGTCCCCAGTGGGTTTGGGATGAGCTCAAAACCCTGGGGGATCATGGTCTGTTGTTCATTGGCTCCCCAGATCCGCTGTCCAATTCGTGCATACAGAGTATCGAATGCTTCCTGGTTACGGACCAGGGGAACCTTGGCAAGATTGGCAACAATGGTACGAGTCATATCGTCACTGGTTGGCCCAAGCCCTCCAGTCATCACTACCAGATCACAATTATCGATGCAGTCCCTTAGGACATCTCCGATGGTACCATCATCAGGGACAAGCACCATCCGATCAACACGATACCCCAACTGGGTCAACTGACTTGAGATGACTTGGGTATGGCGGTCAGCAATGACCCCCCGAGTCAATTCGGTTCCAATGATAAAGAGTGCAGCACTGGTATAGGTCATTCTGGTTTCTGCCTGTCCTTGGTGAAATATCGATACAAACGATACAGCATACCTCCTGCAAGAAGGATTGCTGATAGATAGACGGTTAGATATGCAAACCAATTCACATACCGGGTATAGATGGTGTTCCCGTGCGATTCCCCGCTGAATACCGGTACATCATAGATATGGTAGCCAACGGTAAAGGGTTCCATAGGATCAACAATCTTTCCAGTAACATCAATCACACAGGTCATTCCGCTATTGGTGCCGCGAACTGTGGTTCTTCGGTTCTCAATGGATCGGAAGACAGCCAAACCAAGGTGTTGCATCTCAGCCGAGACTGCTTTCGACCAACCATCATTGGTCATGTTTACGATGACATCAGCTCCACTGGCAACAAAGTCAGCGTTCAGATACCCGAAGACATCCTCGAAGCAGATCGGGGTAGAAAATTTCACACCCTCCTCAGTCTCAAACACCACAGGTTCATAGCCGGTCTCCCACCAGTTATAATCATTTGCAAGCAGGAGATTATAGAGCCATGGCATCTGCTTTTCATAGGGGAAGTGTTCTGTGAAGGGCACCAGATGTTGCTTTCTATAGGTGTTCTTGATCCTTCCATCTTCAAAGAATATGACTGTGTTGTAATCGGTACGGTTCCATGAGCCATCCTCACTGAAAGCTGGCTTACTGGGGTCTTCAATGACTCCCTCAGGGTTACCCGTTACCAAGGGAATGGGAAGCGACTTACCGAATTCAACAAACTCCTCTACCAAGGCGGATGTTGCAGGGTCGGAAGGATAGTTTTCATGCCAAGCTACTGATGGGACAAAGGCAGTCTCAGACCAGAGAATAATATCGGGGTCTTCGCTCAATGCCTCCAGGCTCATCTTACGTAACGTGTTGAAGTTCCGCTTGTAGGTGGCATACCCGCCCTCCCAGGTATCTGCACTATGCTGAATGGTAGCCACTCGCCAGGTTTTATCGGGTTCCTGGGCATTCCAATAAGCCATGGAAGCAAACCCGAAGATCAAGGTTGCAAGGAGAGCTATCCCATAGGCAATGATAAAAGCGAGGTGTTCCTTCAAATACCCCTTCAGGGAGTACTCCCGGTCATTGAACCAACGGTGAAGATATGCACCAAGGAAAGTCTGAGGCATCACCAATAAGAAGGTGACTCCCCAGATTCCAAAAATTTCGGAAATCTGGATAAGAGGAAGATAACGGTAGACGGCCGACCCCAGGGTCCCATAAGGGTACCCCGCAAACCAATCCTGACTCAGATAAGAGTATGCGACCCACACCAAGGCTTCAACCAAATACCCGTATTTCTTGAACAGTTTCTGCGCTGCCTTAAGTACGGGGAAGAGCATCAGCATCTCCCCTCCCTTGATAATCGGGACGATCAGGATTGCAAGGGGGTGGAACGTCTTGAGCCAGTAGTTGAAGAAGAGATAGAACATGAATCCGTAAAAGAATCCATAGATTGGTGTCAACTTCCAGCTTGTGTTCCTGATTACCGCAAATACAGGAATCAGTGATACCATTGCGACAAACCCAATGCCATTGGCCGAAATGAGACCAGGGAAGGCAATTGAGTAGATAAATGCCGATACTAATAACACAAGAACCTCAGAACAAACCGTTCTGAGGTTCCGTCTTGCATGCAAGTCAACCAAGAGATTTTCTCCTAATTATTGGAAACGTAGAAGGTTATTCCTTCTCAGTCTTATTATCACGCAAATCCCACACATAGTCCTTGAGTTCTTTGCCTGGACGGAAAATGGCAACTCCATGTGTTTCGACGGCAACAATGGCGCCAGTCTTTGGATTACGCGCTCTTTCACGGCCCTTGCGAGTGCGAACCTCAAATGTTCCAAATCCACGAAGCTCAATGACCTGATCATTCCGGAGACCGTTTTTCACTTCTTCAAAGAACTCGTCAATGATTGTATGAATGTCGGCCCTATTCAGTCCATGCTTCTCATGGAGACTCTCGATTATGGCTGCTTTTGTCAACTTTGGTCCTGCCATGGTTACTCCTTAAACACGTTCTATACGCATGTTTACATACCGATCAACAATCGGTACGTTCATCATTCTGACTTACTGATTATACAGCAGCCTGATCAGTCATCTTATTGAAACGGCTCTGCAATCTGGATTTCTTGCGGTTGGCTGTGTTGTGGTGGATGACACCCTTTCCGGCAGTTGAATCAAGCAGCTTGAGACTTAAAGCCAAAGCAGCAGCGGCAGCTTCCTTGTCTCCGGCAGTTACAGCAGAATCAAATTTCTTGATTGCGGTGCGCATAGTGCTCTTGGTTGCGCGGTTTCTCATTTTCCGGACTTGGCTCTGTCGCTCTCTTTTTTCAGCAGACCTGTTAATCACGTAATACCTCCAAACATATTACCTTGAATACGTATTTCATTTATTAAAGTTGAGGTCGGCAACAAAGTGCCGACGGTCTAAAAACATATCACAGTCTATAAAATGGGTCAATACAATGCTTTATATCAATTTGACAAAAATTCGTTCGCAAACTCCTTATCAAGCTCCCATCGCTTGGTGTCAATATTGAAAAATACCGCATTCTGCGGGATGGTAAGTATTCTTCCTTCACTTCCACTGAGCATGATACGTTTCGACAGTATGTTAACTTCATGAACTTTCATCAAGTCATAGCCAACCTTTAATTTGCTTCCCTCGGGAGGATAGTTACGTTTTTCCTCCACATAGAAATCATATTCATAGGAAAGGCAACAAAGCAATCTCCCACAAGGTCCTGAAATCTTCATGGAATTCAGTGAGAGATTTTGCTCCTTGGCCATCTTTATGGAAACTGGGTTGAGCTTGTCTGTCACGCTATGGCAACAATAATCACGCCCACAGACAGCAAGACCTCCAAGCACCCGGCTCTCATCCCTGACACCGATTTGTCTCAGTTCGATTCGGATACGGAAGACAGAAACCAAATCCTTGACCAATTCACGGAAGTCCACACGAACATCTGCAGTGAAAAAGAAAATAATCTTCGGTTCTCCAAGCAGGAAGTGGGCGGTTACCAGTTTCATATCAAGCTTGTGATGAGCGATCTTCTCTCTGCAGATTCGCATCGCTTCATCCTCTTTCTCTGATTGCTCCTGGTAGCGACTCATATCTGAGGGAGTCGCAAGACGGTCAATCCACACAACATCACCTGAGATATCAACCTCTTCAGGTTCCCTTGGGGGATTGCACCCAGCACAGGATTCGCACGGGTCCTCATCTTTTTCTGGGGAGTAGGAAGGCAACGCTTCCTCCGGCTCCCCTGCATAAATCTCTTCTCTCTCTTCCTTGGGAAGACAGGATTCTGCATGAAAACATGCAGATCTCGGTTGATCACAACCGGGTTCATAGGACTTCCCCAGTTGGTCTGCAGCGGAGACGATGACCCCAAGATCAAGTCCATAACGGGTGGGAGCAACCACTGAGGTTCCTGGATACAACACAGAATCCCAAGCACAGATGCTCATCTCATTTGAAGAAGGGTTCTTAACCAAATATATATAGCCTCTTGATGGCCGGTTCTTCTGGACACGGCTATCGGCATTCGTTCGTTCTCGTTTCATCTATATCCTTTGCCATTTGACTGTGGCACTGAAGTAAAGCTACCACGTCAATAACAAATTGTCAAACTCTCTACATGTGTATATAACTATTTTGCTGCATATGAGTTACAACGTTGACGGCTCACACCTACCATGCTATAGTGGACCCATCCTCCACACAGGCTTGTAAGCTTCTCAAGGAGTCGGTATGCAACTGTTTGACACGCACGCCCACATAGGGCTGATCCAGGATGACAAAATGGAACAACTGCTTGCTGTCCAACTTGCCAAAGTCAAGTCGGTCAAGCATGTTGTGAGCATCTGCAACAGTTTAAGCGATTTTGAAAAGACCTACACCAATTTGGAGAGCGCAAAAGATGTCTACCATGCAGTAGGGGTCTCCCCTACTGAAGTAGCCCATCCAGGGCATGATTGGGAAGAGAGGGTCATCTCCCATGCAAAAAAGAAACGTGTCATTGCCATTGGAGAGACAGGACTGGACTATTACCATATGTTCGGGGGCGATAAGACTGCGCAGATAGAGCTGATGCTCAGACATCTCGAGATTGCCAAACACCTCGACCTTCCTGTGATTATCCACAACCGAAACGCAGGTGAAGACCTACTACCCATACTCGAGGAAAAGCTTCCACCAAAGGGTGGAATTCTCCATTGCTTTGGAGAAGATTGGGCATTCGCACAACGAGCATTGGATATGAATCTTACCTTCTCTTTCGCAGGGAACCTGACCTTCAAGAACAGCCGGATGCTGCAAGAGGTAGCCATACGCCTTCCTGAAGACAGGATTGTCATTGAGAGCGAAGCTCCCTTTATGACTCCCTACTCCCACAAGGGAGAGCGAAATAAAATTCAATATATCCTGGAAACGGCAACTGTTCTTGCAGCACTGAGGCAAACATCTCTTGAAGCGCTTTCACAAACGCTTTATGCTAACAGCCTCAGGGCCTTTGCCCTTCCGAAGGATGTATGAACAGAAAGAATCTTTATCACCCCGTAACAATCGGCTCGACAACGCTAGGCGGAAACGTGTTTCTTGCCCCACTTGCCGGGTACACAGATATTCCATTCAGAACGCTCTGCATTGAAGCAGGAGCGGACTTTACATTTACAGAAATGGTTAGTGCCGAAGGTCTTGCAAGAGAAGGCGAGAAAACACTTGCGCTCATGGATCGTGCCCCAAACGAGAGGCAGTACGCTGTTCAGCTATTCATGGGAAACACAGAATCCCTCAAGGAAGCCCTTGCTCAGCTCCAGCCTTACCAGCCTGAGGTGATCGATATCAATTGCGGTTGCCCAGTTCCCAAGGTTACCAAGACAGGTGCAGGTTCAGCCATGATGAAGCAGCCCAAGCTTATAACCGAGGTGGTCCGCACCATTACGGAGGAGACAGATATCCCTGTATCGGTCAAGTTCAGAACAGGATGGGATGCACAAAGCGAAAACTTTCTTGAATTTGCACAAGCTGCCCTGGATGGAGGGGCAAGTGCATTGACGCTCCATGCAAGGACCCGCAGCCAAGGCTATGCACCATTTGCTGATTGGAGCAAGCTCACTGAACTCAAGCAGTACACACTCCAGCACAATTATCAGGTACCAATCTTCGGTTCCGGAGATCTGTTCAAGGCAGAAGATGCCAAGAGAATGCTTGAAGAAACCGGTATCGATGGGGTGATGTTTGCACGGGGAGCTATTGGTAATCCCTTCATCTTCTCCCAAGCCAAAGCCATCTTGCAAGGAAAGGAACCTGAGCCTATCACCGTGGAAATGAGAAGGCTTGCCATTCTACGCCACCTGGACCTCATGATCGATACCTTTGGAGAAACAACGGCATGTACATTGATGAGAAAACATACCTGCAGTTACCTGAAAGGAATTCCCAATACCTCAACAATTAAGCAAGCGGTGGTACATGCCTCCAGACGTGAACAGTATCTTGAGGCTCTCAGCCCACTTGTTGACCTGTAAAGCGGTAAAATGGTACGTTTATTCGAGTAATCACATCGGGAAGGAAATGCAATGAGAGTATTAGTGTTAGGGTCCGGAGCAAAAGACCATGCCATTGCATGGTGGTTCTCTCAAAGTCGTCTGATTGATGGTCTGTATGTAGCACCTGGAAATGTAGGAACTAAGACAATTGCGGTAAATCTGTCAATTGACCCTTCTGACCCTGAGCAGGTATACGAGGCTTGCCAAACCCATGGTATCGACTTCGTTTTTGTGGGTACTGAGGCACCACTCTTTACTGGTGTCATCGACTTCCTCAACGAACGGGGAATAGACACATTCGGAGCACCCAACAGGGCTTTGAAGCTTGAAGGCGATCGAAATTTTGCCCGTATGTTTTCCGACCGCCATAACATTCCTACCTCTTCCCACGTTCTCTTTGATGATGAAGAAAAACTCTCAGAGTATTTAAAACGTCATGAAGGTGAACGATTCGTGGTAAAGAGCAATGCTATTGCACCCAGC
>Ga0265294_10007023_pt1 | contig 13421 bp, 8 predicted proteins | sample MunlanPumphouse3_FD_192504 | JGI IMG/M metagenome (GOLD analysis project Ga0265294, IMG submission 192504) | Groundwater microbial communities from a municipal landfill in Southern Ontario, Canada - Pumphouse #3 | ecosystem: Environmental > Aquatic > Deep subsurface > Groundwater | place... | reverse complement strand
GAGTGATATCGTCATCAACGACCAGCACAGAAACCCCCTTCGTGTGGGCAGCAGAACGGTTCTCAACGGGATTGTCCGCTTGCTCCGCCTCAGTCTTCAGGGGCATTTCAACGATGAACGATGAACCCTTCTCCTTTTCAGAAATAAGGTGTATCTCCCCTTGCAACACCTCCACAAGGCCTTTGATGATGGCGAGCCCCAAACCGCTGCCCTCAATGGGTACGGGATGATCGCCACGGTTGTCGAGACGATAGAACTCACTGAATATCAGCTGCTGTTCTGCTTCATCGATCCCCTCCCCGGTATCGGTCACGGTAAAGATGAACCAGTCGGAACGATCCCTGATCTCCTCCTGCATGGAAATCGAAATTTTCCCGCGCGAGGTATATTTTACGGCATTGGAGAGAATATTGCTCATGATCTGTCTGATCACATAAGGGTCGCCATAGCGGATGCTCTTTTCCGGGATCCTGTTCTCCACAGCATAATCCAGCTCTTTATGCATAGCCAGAGGCCGAAAACTCTGCACCGTCTCTTCGGTAAGGGTATGCAGATCGAACCGGGTCTCTTTCAGCTGCCAGGTACCCGACTCTATCCGATGATAATCGAGCAGGGTGGAAACCAGACGCAGCACATTGTCACCCGAGTTTTTCATGTTATGCAGAAAACGCTCTCGTTTATCGGGATCATCCTCCTGTTCCATCAGCTCGATGTAGCCCAGAATGGAGCTCATTGGGGCTTTTATGTCGTGTGAGATGGTGAGCATCAGCTTTTCGCGTGAAGAGAGCAGGTTGGAAATCCGCTGGTGCGATCGTTCAAGTTCCTTGCGGTAACGCTGGCTTTTGTTGAGATCAACCATAAAGAGGAACCCGAAAATCAGGGCAACCACCACGGCCAGTGTGGAAACCAGAAAGAGAGTTTGCTGTGAACCGCTGAGAGCCCTCTCGCGGGCCATCACCAGCTGAAGTGTTTTTGTCATCTCCTCCTGTTCAACACCTTTCAGCAACTCATCAATACGAGCGGTTAACATACGGTTGGTTTGGCTCATCACCTCCAGCTGCCGGAGGAAAGCCAGTTCGAACTTTTTCTGACGCTGCAGGTCTAACCTCTCGGAGTAACGGACCTTATTGATCAGTGTGTCTACCATCACCTTGAACTGGTTAGCGGTGACCTGCGATCGGTTTTCAATCACCAGGGTGGAGTCCTGCGACGCAACAAACACGTTTCGCACCCTGTCCAGGAAGCCTTTGCGTCGGCCCAGTACCACACTGGTATCGCTTTCCTGGGTCACGGAAGAATTCAGGTTTCTGCGGGTCAGAAAATCAGTGATCTCCCTGTTCAAGGCGCGGGGGACATAGGTGCTCTCTATCCGCCTTGTGACCTCCGGAGCAGTACGCATCGAATCGAGCAGGTAGGCGGCCTGCTGCAGGTTATCCCGTTTCTGTCCGATCAGCAGGCGGATGCTATCCAGCTTAACCGTACGCGACGGATCATCCGTCATCCGCTTCAAAGAATCGAGATAGAGACTGATCTCAGGAATAATGGAATCATATTTCAAGAAATACTGACCGGCATTCTTTGCAGTAAACAGGTTCTGTTCACTCTCAATCTCATATAATTTTGAAAGTGTGTTCCCCACAAGCAACAGCTCACGATGCTCCTCGTTTCTCAGCCTGTTGTCGGAGAACACCACCAGATTGCGGTAAATGGCCAAAAGACCGGCGGCCATGATCCCCACAATCAGGATATAGCCGACGATCACTTTCATCCGTATCTTCGATGCTCCCTTATTTTCCATGGTGCCAATGTGCATCATTGCACGGTTTATGTTGAAACGTTATAAAGCTTTATCTTATTGTAGAGCGTTTTCCTGTCAATATTAAGAATGGAGGCAGCCATGGTCTTGTTCCCCTTGGCAAGCTGAAGCGCTTCCAATATTTTTTCCTTTTCATAGTTTTCTTTTCGCAACTTATACAGCGAATGGATGAGCAGCGGCTTCTGTTCTTTTTTGACCTCTCCTTTTCCAAACAGCTCCGTCGCGATCCCAACCGATATACAGGGAGTTTCGGTCAGCAGGACAGCCTTAATGATCATGTTCTTCAGTTCCTGCATATTTCCCGGCCAGGCATAATGATAGAACTGATCCATCAGTTCCGGATCAATTCCCTGTATCTCTTTGTTAAGGATGTAATTGGAGAAAGCAAGGAAGTGGGCAGTTAATGCAGCGATCACCTCCTTCTTTCCTTTAAGCGTTGGAAGCTCCATGCTGTTTTTCTCCAGGAGGGAATAGAGCTTGGGGATCATCAGTTTCTGCAACTCCTCTTTTTTCTTTAAGGAGCTGACGACCACCTGCGTGAAATCATCATCTCTTTTCTGACGAGTAAGGATACCCAGCAGTTCATCCTGCAGATTCAGATCCAGCTGCTCGGCGTTACGGATATGCAGAATCCCGCCCCGGGCCTCCCTGAGCTTTTCAATCAACAGCGATTCATCCCCTGCAGAACCTGTTTGCCTTCGGCTCTCCTCCCTGTCACCAGTGGAGTGATCCATATCCATGATCACCAGCGGTTTGCCCAGATGAAATCCCTTATCATGCAGATATTTCACAGCGGACGATTTACCCGTGCCCCTGTTTCCGGTGATCAGCAGATGTGTTTTATGCTCCACCGTGCTGTCCAGATATTTCAACAGCTCGTCATACTCCTTACCGGGCGGTTTGATCAACTCATTGCAAGAGCGGTCATTGAGCTGTTTATGCTGTTGTATTTTGAACGCCTCATCAATTTTGCGAAAGAAATATTCGGGGTCAATCGGTTTTGCGATATAATCCGATGCGCCCGATTTCATGGCAGCTACAGCCGATTCAATATCGGCGTAACCGGTCATGATGATCACCAGGATATCGGAATCATATTTTTTCACCCATGATAAAAAAGTGAAACCGTCAATATCCGGCATTTTGATATCTGCCAGGATCAGATCAAACGGTTGTTCCCTTACCATCTGCTTGGCTACATTCACATCTGTGGCTGTTTCTGCGTTGAATCCTCTTTTGATCAACCAGGACTTCAACATCAAACAGACGGTTAAATTGTCGTCAACAACAAGAAAATTTCTATTCATCGTTCCCATAAAAAACTAAACAGATCCGGAGATTCGTTTCAGATCATTCATTGGTCTCTTTCTCTTTCTCTTTTTCTCTTTCCAGTTCCCTGGGTATCATAACGGCTGCATACAGCATAAAAACGGCTCCGCAAATCATTGCCAACGCCCATTCGTTTCGCTGTCTGAACATCAGATAAGTGGCCACGATCATTAGGATACAGGAAAAAAGCTGGAAATGGAACAATCTTTTTCCCCGGATGCTCTTTCCCGGATAAGGAGTGGTGACGGTAAGCACCGAGAAGAGGGCTACCGACAGCGTCATGATCCAGGGCGCAACAAAAGGCTCCACTATATAAAGCATAGCAGACAACAAAATAAGCACCCCCGATATACGAAGGAATATATCTTTAGAGCTATGCATCATATGCTCCACAATGACAGGCATCCTTTATACAGATTCACAGATGGTTCAACCTGTTTGATGAAAAAGCCACAAATGTTCAAAAAAATCTGATTTTCCAAAATAAAAAACGCTTTGCCCTCTCTAACGGGCTGATGGTTCCTTTCATTCCATGATAAAAATATCTTCATTCTCTTTTTTCATGAGATAATTCTCACGCGCAAATTTTTCAAGATCTTCATGATTGGATTGGAGTTCATGTAACTTCTCCTTATCTGAATCTGTTTGCTGATGATAATATTCTATCTGTGCTTTTAGCTCTTTGATCTGTGACTCATAACGGATCCTTTTCGCCACACTGGTGTCACTCAGGAAAAACAACATCACTACCAGCACAATAAGGAACACGATCTGATAAGCCGTCAGCCCCAGAATTCGTCTCATGCCGAATATATTTGCGATTTGTTTCATTTGAACCGTTGCACAGAAGAGTTTCTTATACAACACAAATTTAGTACATATTTTCCATTTATTCGAACCATCTCACGGAAATAAATGAAAATATATGGATCCTCCTGCGTACAGATTAAACAAAAAAAAGTACCTTTACGCTGTATAGTTTAATTTTAATAATTATTCACATTTATAGAAATGAGGAAATTGTTTTTAACCACGATACTGGTGAAATGTTGTGTATTTGCCGCATTTTCCTGTACCAATCTGTTGGTCGGCAAAAATGCATCCGTCGACGGTTCAACCCTTATCTCCTATGCTGCCGACTCCTATGGCCTTTACGGCGAACTATACCAGTGGCCTGCCAGACAATACCGGCCCGGAGAGATGTTAAAGATTTATGAATGGGATACCGGAAAATATCTGGGTACGATACCGCAGGCTCTGCAGACATACCATGTCGTGGGCAATATGAATGAACACCAGGTGGCCATCGGCGAAACCACCTTCGGCGGTCGCAGCGAGCTGGCCGACTCCACCGGGATCATGGATTATGGAAGTCTCATCTATACAACCCTTCAACGAGCCAGGAATGCACGTGAAGCGATCACCGTGATGACCGGTCTGGTTCGGGAGCATGGATATTACAGTTCCGGCGAATCTTTCTCCATTGCCGATCCGGAAGAGGTCTGGATCATGGAGATGATCGGAAAAGGCGCCGGCAGAAAGGGAGCCGTATGGGTAGCTGTCCGCATTCCGGACGATTACGTATCAGCGCATGCCAATCAGGCACGCATACAACAGTTTCCGCTCAACGATCCGAAGAATTGTCTCTACTCTCCCGATGTGATCTCTTTCGCGCGCGAGAGGGGCTATTTCTCGGGGAGCGATGCTGACTTCAGCTTTGCAAAGGCCTATGCTCCGATCGACTTTGGCGCACTGCGCTTCTGTGAAGCCCGTGTATGGTCGTTCTTCAACAAAGTCAACAGCGGGATGGGACAATATATCACCTACGCACAAGGCAAAAGCACCGATCCCATGCCACTTTACATCAAACCCGACAAGAAACTCAGTGCACAGGATATCCAGGAGATGATGCGCGACCATTATGAAGGCACCGAGCTTGACTGGCGTTACGATGCGGGTGCCGGTCCCTTCCACTCACCTTATCGCTGGTCGCCTCTCACCTTTGAGGTCGATTCCGTGAAATATTGCAACGAACGGCCCATTGCCACCCAGCAGACAGGATTCTCGTTTGTAGCGCAGATGCGCTCCTGGCTCCCGGCACCCATTGGCGGCATCTTCTGGTTCGGTGTCGACGATGCCGCACAGACGGTTTACTATCCGATCTATTGTGGTCATACTGAAGTACCACACGAGATGGCAGCAGGCAATGGCGACCTGCTCCATTTCTCCTGGACTTCCGCTTTCTGGATCCACAACTGGGTCGCGAACATGGTCTATACCCGATACAGCGACATGAGCGTCGACGTGAAAAAGGTGCAGTCCCGTCTGGAGGAGCAATTCAGAACAGCACAACCGAGGGTGGAACAGAAAGCCCTGGAGCTCTACAAGCAATCACAACCCGAAGCGGTTCATTACCTTACACAATATACCAATAACCTGGTTAAAGAGGGAGTGACTGAATGGAAGAAGCTGGGTGAGTACCTGATGGTGAAATATCTCGATGGAGCGATCAAAAAAGAGGAAAACGGGCAATTTAAGCGTAACCCGTACGGGCTCCCTGCCTTTCCTTCCCGCCCGGGCTACCCGAAGGAATATTACAGGAAAATTGTCGACCAGACCGGGGACAAATATATCGTGCAACCACTTGGTAATTAAGAATAAAGCTAAAAGCTGATAGCTGATAGCTGATAGCTAAACACTGACACATAAAAAACTATATGAATATGGAAGAAGCAACATTACTGGCACAAGTCACTGACAAAGCAATGTCATGGCTGAACGGAAACTATGATGCAGAAACGAAGGCAGAGATAACAAGTCTGCTCGGCAATGAAGACAAAAGGGCGTTGATAGACGCTTTTTATAAGGATCTGGAATTTGGAACGGGAGGATTACGCGGCATCATGGGAGCAGGAAGCAATCGGATGAACAAATATACAGTGGGGGCGGCCACCCAGGGGCTTTCAAACTATCTGAAGAAAGAGTTTTCCGAACTGAAGGAGATCAGGGTGGTGATCGGTCATGACTGCCGCAACAACAGCCGACGGTTTGCCGAGATCACAGCCGGCATCTTCAGTGCCAACGGCATCAGGGTATACCTCTTTGAGGATCTGCGTCCTACGCCGGAAGTCTCCTACGCCATCCGCAAGCTGGGATGCCAGAGCGGGATCATGATCACCGCATCGCACAACCCGAAGGAATACAACGGCTACAAGGCCTACTGGAACGATGGTGCCCAGGTGCTGGGCCCGCACGACAAGAACATCATTGCCGAAGTGAACCGCATCTCATCCGTCGATGACATCCTCTTTGAAGGGAACAGCGATCTGATCGAGATCATCGGCAAGGATATGGACAAGGCATTCATCGAAGAGGTGAAGAAGCTGGTGCTCTCTTCCGAGGCCATCGCCCGTCACCACGACATCAAGATGGTCTACACCCCCATCCATGGGACCAGCAGCACCTTGGTACCCGACGCGCTGAAGGCTGTGGGCTTCACCAACATTATCCGGGTACCGGAACAGGATGTGATCAGCGGCGACTTTCCCACGGTGGTCTCCCCCAATCCGGAGGAGCCGGCCGCCCTCGACCTGGCCATTCGCAAGGCCAGGGAAACGGGTGCCGATCTGGTAATGGGTACCGACCCCGACGGTGACCGCATCGGGACTGCCATCCGCGACAACGACGGCAACTTCATCCTGGTGAACGGCAATCAGACCATGCTGATTTGCCTCTATTACATCATGACCCGCCGGGAAGAGCTGGGGCTCCTTACCGGGAAAGAGTTTGTGGTAAAAACCATCGTCACCACAGAGCTGGTGAAAGAGATTGCCGGGAAGAAAGGAATCGAGATCTTCGACTGCTATACCGGTTTCAAATGGATCGCCGACATCATCCGCAAAAATGAAGGTGTGAAGAAATATATTGGCGGTGGAGAGGAGAGCTACGGCTTTCTGGCGGGGGACTTTGTCCGCGATAAAGACTCCGTGTCGGCATGCACGCTCTTTGCCGAGATCGCCGCATGGGCCAAAGACAAGGGTAAGAGCCTGTATCAGCTGTTAGAGGATATCTACTTAGAATACGGTTATTCGAAGGAAGTGGGGATCTCCCTGGTACGCAAAGGCAAAGAGGGTGCCGACGAGATCGAGGCAATGATGAAGAAGTTCCGCAACAACCCGATGGAGACGCTGGGCGGTTCACCAGTCACGCTGATCAAGGACTTCGCCCGACTCGAAGCGTTCGATTTTGTGCGCAATGAGCAGGTGGCCTTGGAGATGCCCACCACCTCCAATGTGCTACAGTACTTCACCGAGGAGGGGACCAAGGTGTCGATCCGTCCTTCCGGTACCGAACCCAAGATCAAGTTCTATATCGAAGTACGCGGATCGGCCAGGACACGCGAAGAGCTGGCACAGGCCGAAACAACAGCCAATGCAAAGATCAGTGCCATCCGGCAGGAATTTGGCATATAGTTTCATTATTCATGATTCCGAAAAAGCTGACCACTGAGAACTGACCGCAGAGAACTGACTGCTGATCGCTGAAAACAACAAAACAATGAGAAGAAAACTGACCATTGCGCTTGTAGCGCACGATCACCGAAAAGCCGATATGGTAGAATGGGTGATCTTCAACTCCGACTTTCTGTCGGAGCATCACCTGGTATGCACCGGTACTACCGGCAGCCTGGTACGGGAAGCCCTCCATAAAGAAGGAGTACATCCCGAGTTGACCATTATGCACTCAGGCCCAATGGGCGGGGATGCGGAGATCGCGGCCATGGTGGTCCGCCAGGAGATCGACCTGGCCGTATTCCTGATTGACGACCTCAATGCGCAGCCGCATGAGGCAGATATCATGATGTTGCTCCGCCAGTGCCGGGTGCACAACGTGCCGATTGCCTGCAACCGGTACAGTGCCGACCTGATGCTCACGAGCAACCTGTGGGATGACGAGACCTATGTGCCGTCCCCTCCCAGGTACGAAAAATTCGACAGAGAGCAGATGGGTTTTTGACCCCGCTCCTCCTGCAACCGTTGAACCCCTCATTGGCAGCATGCTGCCAATGAGGGGTTCAACGGTAAAAAAAGAGATCTGTCCTTTATGCGACCTGCAGGCTATTGACCGATCTTCAGCTCCTCTACAATGTGCGGTGCACCCATCACCTTATCGATGACAAAGAGCACGTAACGAATATCCACACTGATGGTGCGCTGCATCTCCGGTTCGAAGAGGATATCTCCGCTCAGTGACTCCCAGTTGCCGTCGAAGGCGAGCCCGATCAGCTCGGCATTGCCGTTCAGCACGGGGCTGCCGGAGTTACCGCCGGTGATATCGTTGGTGGAGAGAAAGTTAATGCGCATCACGCCGTGGTTATCGGCATAAGGGCCGAAGTCCCCGGAGCGGATGATATCGAGGATCTCCTGCTGCACGTTGAACTCGGGGTCACCCGGCTTCTGTTTGTCGAGGATCCCCTGCGAGGTGGTATAACAATCGTACCATACCGCATCACGAGGCCAATACCCCTCCACGGTGCCATAGCTCATCCGCTGGGTGAAGTTGGCATCGGAATAGAAAGTCCTATCGCTGTCCATCTCCGTCAGTGCAGCCATAAACTCCCGTTCACCCCGGAGAATCTTCTCGTAGGCAGGCATCATCTGTCCCGACAACTCATAGCCCATATCGGCAGTAGATAACGCCAGCTTCATCGCCGGATCCTTGGTCAGCTCCTGCGTATCGGCACTCTTCAGCAGTTCCAGCAGTTTTTCCAGAGAGGTGAACCGCGAGTGGGCAAAGAGCCAGTCGGCATACTGCTCATAGTCCCCCCCGAAGAGGGAATCGATCTGCTGATAGATATCGGGATGATACTGTTCAGGTACCCGCTCGGCATATAGTTTCATCAGTACCGGCAGTACCTTCCGGTCGAGTTTCGGTTCATAGTTCTTATACGATTCGATCAGGCGGTCGTTGATAAACGCCTGTTTGTCCTCCTCCGTACCTTCTGTATCGAAACGAAGGATAGTGTTGGCAAAGCGGATCAGCTCAATTCCGTTGTTAAAAATCTCCAGGAAGTAAGTTGTATAGCGGGCCAGTTCATCGGAAGCGACATAAGCTTCCCGGAGAGAGACCAGGGTGCTATCATATTTTTCCCTGTGCCGTGCATCGCTCTCAATCCATGCAGCCAGCCTTGATTCCAGGGCCTCTTTTTCTGGCAGCACCCCCAGCCTGGTCAGCGCCTCATTCATCCCCATGGAGTTTTTCCAATAGTTGGAGCTGCCGGCAAACTTGCTGGCGTACTTGATGCGGATGGTGTCGTTTTGCGTCATGGCATCCCACCAGATCGCCTGTTTTTCTCCCCGCACCTCGATGCGCGGTTTGTTCTCCGACTCCATGCGCTGGCGGATACCCCAGGAGGAGAGGTAACGCTGTGTGCTTCCAGGGTATCCCACGGTCATGGCATAATCGCCTTCCACCACCCCTGCCAGTGACACCGGCACTACATATTTTGGCTGATAAGGTACGTTCTCCGTGCTATAGTTCGCCGGACGGTTGTCCTTTCCGGCATAGACGCGGAACACGGAAAAGTCACCCGTATGGCGGGGCCACATCCAGTTGTCGGTATCACCGCCGAACTTACCCACCGAGGAGGGAGGGGCTACCACCATGCGCACATCACGGAACAGGTCATAAAGCACGATGTAATACTTGTTGCGGGAGAAGAAGGGGATCACCCGCGCGCGGGTGAAGGGATCATTCTCATACTCGCGGATCAGCTCATTGGAAATGGAGTCGATAGCCAGCTCGCGCTGTGTCTCACTTAACACCTGCGGCACATGGGGAACGATGCGGTCCGTCACATCCTGCATCGACCGGAGAAAAGAGACGGTCAGCCCGTCGGCATACAGCTCTTCCGACTTGCTGGAAGCCGCAAAGCCATCTTTCAGGTAATCATGCTCCACGGCACTCAGTTGCTGGATGGCTCCATATCCGCAATGGTGATTGGTGAAGATCAGTCCTTCCTCCGATACGACCACGCCGGTACACCCTCCGCCAAAGATCACCACAGCATCCTTGAGCGACGGGTTCTTTTCACTGTACAGCCGGTCTGCAGGAAAGGTAAATCCCAACTCCTGCATACGGGCAATATTCTCCCGGTTCAGCTCCTTGAGGAGCCACATACCTTCATCGGCTCTCGCCGTCAACGCTACAACGAGGATTGCAAGCGATAAGAAAAGTTTTTTCATAAGTTGTTCTAATTAGCGGTCAGCTTTCAGCTTTCAGCAGTCAGCTTTCAGCTATGCTTGTTGATTATTAATTATTCATTACTCATTATTCATTACTTAAAATATTTCCCGATGAAAGGCCATTGTCTCAGCGGCAGCTCTCTCTTTACCATCACGACGAGATAGAAGCCTACCAGCAGGGTGTTGATCACCAGTCGCAGCGGGAGGCTCTCCAGATTCAGATGGGTCAGTCTGATACCGGCAAACAGAATCAGGGAGAGCAGAAAAAAGGAGCCTGCTGAACGGAGGTTATAGGGAATAGGATAATGTCGCTGCCCCAGGATATAGGAGATCACCATCATCACCAGGTTGGCGACGAACGATGCCCAGGCACAGGCCATATATCCGAAACGGGGGATAAACAGGATGTTGATCAGCAAGGTGATGAGAAAGCCGGAGAGCGACATATAAGCACCCCAGCGAGTCTGGTCCGTGAGCTTGTACCAGAGCGACAGGTTGAAGTAGACCCCGAAGAAAAGTTCACCCAACAACACGATCGGTACCACTTTAAGTCCCTCATAATACTGCGCCGGGATAAGGAATTTAATGATATCGATGTAACCGATGGTCACCAGGAAGATCAGCAACCCGAAGAGGATAAAATAGCGGGTAGCATCGCTGAACGACTGCCGGTCGTCGGCTGCCCCCTTGTTTCTGGCGAAGATGAACGGTTCAAAGGCATAGCGAAAGGCCTGAGTAAACATCACCATGATGATGGCGATCTTGAAGTTCTGGCCGTAGATGCCCAGTTCTTTGAAAGCATTCGCTTTATCGGGATAGATCCAGGGAAAGAGGATCTTGTCCACCGTCTGGTTGAGGATGCCCGCGATCCCCAGAATCAGAATAGGAAAGGAGTAGCGCAGCATCCTGCGCAACAGGGGCCTGTCGAGCGAAAAACGGACCCTGAGCTCGGGAGCGACCATCAGAAACTGAATCACCGAAGCGATGAGGTTGGCTATCAGGATGTAATCCACCCCCCGGTTGAGGTCGAACCATTCAAATAGGTCGGGAAAACTCTCCTGCAACAGGGGACAGGCCAGGAAAAAGAAGAGGTTGATAAGGATCGTCAGCACCACGTTGACCAGCTTGATGGCAGCAAACCGGATGGGCCTTTTTTTATACCGCAGGTTGGCAAAAGGGATGGTCCCCACCACATCGAAGCAGAGAATCAGCACCATTAGCAACAGGTAGTGCGGCTTCATCTCCGTGCCGCCCAGAGCGTAGGCTGCAGGCTGCAGGAACAGCAGAGCCGCCACAAAAAACAGGAGTGTGGTGGAGAGGATGCTGATAAAGGCGGTAGAGAAGACTTTAGCAGGGTTCGCCTCTTTGTTGACGAAGCGGAAAAAGCCGGTTTCCATGCCATAGGTAAGGATCACCTGCAGCAGGGCTACCCAGGCGTAAAAGTTGGTGAGCACACCGATGTCGGAGACCCGGGGCAGGGCGAAGGCCCAATAAAGGGAAAGCAGCCAGCTCAGAAGCCTGGGAAGAACGCTTCCCATCCCGTAGAAAAAAGTCTCCTTTGCCAACGATCTCAGTCCTCCTGCCATGCGCTCTCGTAATTATGTAAAGATATTTGTAAACGTTGGATGCAAAAGTACAATTTTTCCCTGAAGCACCGTTCATAATAGTGCCATTATTTATCTTTAAGCATTTTGGTAGCCAAAATCTCGAAAAAAACCGTTTACTTTGCAGGTTGAAAAGAATGAACAGATAACAATCAGAAACAACAGCATGCCTGCGCATGAAGAGATGCGCGAAGACATGCCTCCTAAATTGAATATGGCACAACAGGAAGAGGTTTTTAAAAAACTGATATCACACTGCAAAGAGTACGGGTATGTATTTCCCTCGAGCGAGATCTATGACGGCCTTAGCGCCGTGTATGACTATGGTCAGATGGGCGTGGAGCTGAAAAACAACATCAAGAAATACTGGTGGGACAGCATGGTGCTGCTGCACGAGAACGTGGTGGGCATCGACTCCGCCATCTTTATGCACCCCACCATCTGGAAGGCATCGGGACATGTGGACGCGTTCAACGACCCGCTGATCGACAATAAGGACAGCAAGAAACGCTACCGTGCCGACGTGCTGATTGAAGATCATCTGGCCAAACTCGACGAGAAAATAGAGAAAGAGGTGCAGAAGGCAGCCAAACGGTTCGGCGAGAACTTCGACGAACAGATGTACCGCGAAACCAACCCCCGTGTATTGGAACACCGGCAGAAAAGGGACGAGATCCATGCCCGTTTTGCAAAGGCCCTCAACGACAACAACCTGGAAGAGCTGCGTCAGATCATCATCGACTGTGAGATCGCCTGCCCTGTAAGCGGTAGCCGCAACTGGACCGAGGTGCGTCAGTTCAACCTGATGTTCTCTACGGAGATGGGCTCCACAGCCGACGGCGCCATGAAAGTGTACCTCCGTCCCGAGACGGCACAGGGCATCTTCGTCAACTTTCTCAATGTGCAGAAGACCGGACGCATGAAGATACCTTTTGGCATTGCACAGATCGGCAAAGCGTTTCGCAACGAGATCGTGGCCCGTCAATTCATCTTCCGCATGCGCGAATTTGAACAGATGGAGATGCAGTTCTTCGTGGCACCGGGTGAGGAGCTGAAATGGTTTGAACACTGGAAGGCGTTTCGCATGAAGTGGCACCAGTTGCTCGGCTTCGGCGCCGATAAATATCGCTTCCACGATCACGATAAGCTGGCGCACTACGCCAATGCCGCTACCGATATTGAATTTGAGATGCCGTTCGGTTTCAAGGAGGTGGAGGGGATCCACTCCCGCACTGACTTCGACCTGAGTCAGCATGAGAAATATTCCGGCAAGAAACTGCAGTACTTCGATCCCGACCAAAACAGATCGTATGTGCCCTATGTGGTAGAGACATCCATCGGTTTAGACCGCATGTTCCTCTCCGTGCTGACCGCCTCCTTCTGTGAAGAGACACTCGAGGGCGGTGAGACCCGTGTGCTGATGAAACT
>Ga0265294_10007022_pt1 | contig 13422 bp, 10 predicted proteins | sample MunlanPumphouse3_FD_192504 | JGI IMG/M metagenome (GOLD analysis project Ga0265294, IMG submission 192504) | Groundwater microbial communities from a municipal landfill in Southern Ontario, Canada - Pumphouse #3 | ecosystem: Environmental > Aquatic > Deep subsurface > Groundwater | place... | reverse complement strand
AACGTTCCCTGAAGGATAAGTTTATGCAGCAACTTATTGCTGAAATCAAAAAAGAGCGGTTCGCCATTGAAAATCAGAATTATGTTCAGATAATCAACGAGAAAAATATGAAAAGATTGATTGGCTATATCAATCAGGATAAGGTGGTGTACGGTGGAAATTACGATATGCAAACCCGTGTAATTGAACCGACAGTGATGGATGAGGTTAGTTTCGACGATGTGGTGATGCAGGAAGAGATTTTTGGTCCCATATTGCCGGTTATACCTTTCGACGCTCTCGATGACATGATTACTGAAGTAAAACGCCGGGAGAAACCGCTGTCATGCTATGTTTTCACGCGTGATAAAAAACTCCGTGATAAAATAATGCATGAAGTGTCGTTCGGCGGAGGATGCGTGAACGACGCCATCATGCATATCAGTAATAATAAATTGCCTTTCGGCGGTGTAGGAGAAAGTGGCATCGGTTCTTACCACGGTGAATATGGTTTCAGAACATTCTCACATTACAAAAGCATACTTGATAAACCGACCTGGTTCGAAGCGGGTTTGAAATACTTTCCCCACAGTGCGGCAAAATTTAATTTGATGAAAAAATTGTTGCGGTAGATGTTGTTTGTTCGTGTTTTACCATATAAATACAACCCTGAAATACATGGTTTCGGGCGGATCTGCGACAAAATCACTGTTGGTTACATAAAAATGGATGTCGTTTTGAGAATAGTCAAAATCCACCGTCCGATTCCAAAAATTTCCGTTGCTATTTTCAAAATGACGGGTGTAAGGCAGTGCCTGCTGAGCTCCGTTGAGTTCGATGTATCCCATTACCGCTCCATTGTTTATCATGTAACTTGATATCCCATCCAGGTTAAACCGGCAACGGTAATAAAGATTTAAACCCGCCTGGTCAGTTATTGGTGTCCAATCGGCCGCCCTGACCTGAAATGAGAAAACTTGTTTTGTAGTGAGATCCTCGGGATATGAGACAGTCTCGCATGCGCTAAAAAGCAGTACTGAAATAGCAAATAGTAAATAGATGCGTCGCATAAAGTTTTTATTAATGTGTTAATATATGAATTTAAAGAAAACAGGTACGTTATAAGTACTTGTCGAACGTTAATGTTTGATAACACATACAAACATCTTGCCGTTTTTTTTTTGAAATAAGAGCTGAAAAGCCAAGATGGGTAATCACATTTGAGCTTATCCCATCGTTCAATCTTAATATAAAGCTATTTGATGATAAAATACTTGTCATTATCATTAAAGTGCAATGGGAAGTGTTTTTTTTAGATTTTGTAGTAAACAGTTTTTATTTACTTTTGTGCTGTCATTATATAAAAAAGAACACGATAATTCCGAAGGAAATGAAAAAATACATATCAGTAATTATTTTAGCATTGATAGTCTGGCATCCTTATGCCCGGGAAATGGTAAAAGATTCCGTTCAACTGGAAGATGTAATTGTAACCGGATCAAAGTTCGAAACTTCCCGTAAATTAGTCCCCCTTTCGGTGTCTCAGATTAGTGCTGATAACATCAAACAGAGTGGGCATTACAACGTGCTTTCCTCCCTGAGCACTTATGTACCGGGTGTTTTCATTACGGAACGCAATATTCTGGGTTTTGGTGTTGCCACCGGAGGTTCAGGAGTTATCAATGTACGTGGTGTAGGCAGTTCGCCGAATACCCAGGTGTTGGTGCTGATCGACGGTCATCCGCAATATCAGGGGATTTTTGGCCACCCGCTGCCGGATGCCTATGTAGCTTCGGATGTGGAGAAAGTGGAGGTGATACGCGGACCGGCATCAGTGTTGTATGGCTCGAATGCCATGGCTGGAACCATCAATATCATCACCAAAAAACAACGAACTGAAGGCTTATCAGCAACAGTAAACGCCGTTTACGGTTCGTACAATACGCAGAAATATGCCGGGACATTCGGTTTTAAAAAAGACAAGCTGAGTTTATTTGTTTCAGCCAACCACGCCTATACTGACGGCATCCGGGAGAATACGGATTTCAAAATTAGTAATGGCTATCTGAAAGCAGGCTATGAACTAGATCGGCATTGGGAAATAACGGCAGATTTAAGTATGGCACAATATGAGGCAAACGACAACGGACCGGTTTATATGCCTAAACCCTTTAATATTGAAATTTTCCGGGGAAAGGCAGCGTTTTCAGTAGAAAATAAATACGACAAACTCGACGGAGCCATCAAGCTATATCATAACTTCGGTGAGCATGATTTGTCTGATGGATTTGAGTCAGTTGACCGGAACTCAGGTTTGATGATTTATCAGAACTACCGAATATCAGATCAATCGCATGTGACAGCCGGTTTTGATGTGAAACAGTATGGAGGTCATGCAGTTGATCCTAAGCCCTTAATCCCGGTTGATACGACTGTGTTTGTTTACGAGTTGGCGGGATATGCCTTAATTCATCAAAAACTGTTCGAAATTGTGGATTTGAATGCCGGTTTACGTTTTGAGCACAATTCCGTATTTGGTAACGAATGGGTTCCGATGGCTGGTGCAGCCGTCAGAACTGGTGAAACGACTAACTTCAAAGCTTCTGTTTCGAAAGGCTTCCGCAGTCCGACCGTGATGGAACTTTACTTGTATGCTGCCAATGCCGAACTGAAACCCGAACGGATGATGAATTACGAAATCAGCTGGCTTCAATCATTTTTTGATAATCATTTAAATACGGAGTTAACTACATTCCTTGTTAAAGGAGATAATATGATACAAAGGGTTGGAGAAAGTCAAACTGCTCAATGGTTGAATGTAAATCATTTCAGCAACCGCGGGATTGAATTTGCGGCGAAATATCGTGTGACTAACCAGTTTAATGTACAGGGAAATTATACCTTTCTTGATATGGAAAAGAAGATTGTGGCTGCGCCGAAACATCAGTTCAACATCAACCTGAATTATCAGTATAAAATGGTGAATTTCAATGTAGCTGCCCAGCATGTGAACACCTTGTATGCTTCATTGAATCCCGAAAGTATTCAAAATTTCACCTTGCTTAATGCCCGTATTTCAGCCAACGTAACGAAACAATTGGATGTTTTTATGGCCGGACATAACCTGCTGAATCAGCAATATCAGATTAACGATGGTTATCCGATGCCGGGAATTAATTTTCACGGAGGAGTGAATTTAAAGTTGTGAGGGTTTCTCCCGATACACAAACCAATACAACAATCCCACCAATACCGACCCTCCCAGTATATTCCCGATTGTTGCCGGAATCAGGTTGTTGAATAAAAATTCAGCCCAGGTGACAGGTGCACCATTGAAGATAGCAGCCGGAATGAAGAACATGTTGGCGATGCTGTGCTCGAAACCAATGGCCACGAAAGCCATCACCGGAAACCAGATGCCCAGCATTTTTCCTGTGGTGTCTTTGGATGCATAAGCCATCCACATGGCTAAGGCAACCAACCAGTTGGCGCCGACTCCTTTCAACATGACAACCCAAAAAGACGCCGAAGTTTTTATCTCTGCAATGTGATATATGCTGTTGAGCCAGGGTGATTTGGCGAAAATGCCGGTGAGGGTGACCATGAAATAGGCTACAAAAAGGGAGCCGATGAAATTTCCGACATAAACCAAAGTCCAGTTTCTTGTTAGCGACCAGAGTGAAAGTTTGCGACTCATCACCGGAGGAATGAAATAGGCTGTGTTGCCGGTGAATAAATCGGCACCGGCAAGCGTGCAGAGCATCAGACCGATCGGGAAGGCCGCTCCCATCAGGAAACGTTGGATGCCGGGGTTCTCTGCTGCAATTCCGGGAACGCCACCACCAATCATGACAGCCAATAAACCACCTATGGCAATATAAGCCCCGGCAAGAAAAGCCAGTACCAATGTCTTTGAAACGGATGTCGATGCCTTCGCTTTCGCGACATCACTCACGATTTCTACTATTTGTTTTGGAGTGTTGTAAGTCATGTTTTTTTGTTTTTTTGTCTACGGTCTACAGTCGGGTCGCTACCTACGGCAGCTCCATATGGGTTGTGATTCCGTCAATCCAGCCAGTAAACTGGCTGGTTACTAAGCTTCGCTTCCTCCGGAAGCAAAACCAAACAGCCCAGCTTTCCGCTCTCCGCCACAGTTCTCCACTCACTGCTTTCCGTTTTCCGTTTTCCGCTATTCACTAACCACTAATTAATAATTACCTCCTTCACATACTGCCCAAATATTTCCTTTGCTTTTTTGAGTTGTTCCGGCGTGTTTTGCTCTACACCTTCCAGCTCGTATTTCCAGCCAAGTGATTCGTATTTGTGGATACCTAATTTGTGATAGGGTTGTATTTCCAGTTTTTGTATATTTGTCATCGGTTGCAGAAATCTGCCCAGTTCGTGCAGGTGTTCTTCGTTGTCGGTGTATCCCGGAACCAACACATAACGCACCCAAACAGGTTTGTTAATTTCATACAGATATTCGGCCATGCGTAAAGTTGCTTTGTTTGTTATGCCGGTCATTCTCTTGTGCGCGGCGTCATCGATTTCCTTGATGTCCAGCAGCACGAGGTCGGTGTACTGTAATAACTCTTTCACCGCATCGTTGAGGTAACTGCCGTTGGTGTCGATACATGTATTGAAACCTTCCGTTTTCAGCATGCTGAAGAATGGGGTGATGGCACTTGCCTGCATAAGCGGTTCGCCACCCGAAACTGTGATGCCTCCTTTTCTGCCGAAGAAGGGACGCTGACTGCGTGCCAGTTTCATCAGCTCTTCGTAGTCATAGGGTCTTGATTCTCCGCTTAATTCAATCGTGTCGGGATTGGCGCAATATAAACACTTGAAATTACATCCCTGTAAAAACAATACCATCCGGACACCGGGACCGTCAAATGTCCCGAGCGACTCAATTGAATGTATTCTGATCATTTTTTTGTTTTAGTCTCCAGACTCCAGACTCCGGTCTCCATTCTGGTGTCTGGCGTCCGGCGTCTGGCGACATTATATTACATCGCTTCAAAAAAACTGCGGGAAATAACTTCAAGCTGTTGTGCGCGGGTGAGGCGAACAAAGTTTACGGCATAACCCGAAACACGAATGGTCAACTGCGGATACTCTTCCGGATGTTCCATCGCATCTTCCAGCATCTCGCGGTTCAGCACGTTCACGTTCAGGTGATGCGCGTTTTTCGCGAAGTAGCCGTCCATAATGCTCACTAAATTCTCCCTGCGATCCTGATCGCTTGGTCCGAGCGTTTTCGGAACAATGGAGAAGGTATTCGAGATACCGTCCATCGAATGGGTGTAATCCAGTTTCGATACCGAACTTAGTGAAGCCAAAGCTCCGTTGGTATCGCGACCGTGCATCGGGTTGGCTCCCGGCGCGAAAGGTACCCCCTTGGCGCGACCGTCGGGTGTAGCGCCGGTTTTGTTGCCATATACCACGTTGGAAGTGATGGTCAGGATGCTCAGCGTTGGTTCCGCGTTTTTATATGTCGGTAATTCTTTCAGCAAAGAATTGAAATAGATAGGGATTTCGCGGGCAAAAGTATCCACGCGGTCATCGTCGTTACCATAGCAGGGGAATTCACCATCGATGTTGAACTCCTTTGATAGTCCGTTTTCATCTCTGACTACCGTTACCTTAGCATGCTTGATAGACGAAAGCGAGTCGGCCACGATGCTCAGTCCGGCTGCACCATACGCCAGGTTGATGCGTGGATTCGTATCGATAAACGCCATCTGCGCTTTTTCATAATAATATTTATCGTGCATGTAATGAATGATGTTCATGGCATCGGCATACACGCGTGATACTTCCGTCATGGCCAGTTTGAAATTTTCCATGACTTCATCAAAATCGAGTACGTCCGATTTGAGTGCAGGGATACCGTGGAGCACCTGTTTGCCACTGATCTCGCAACGTCCGCCGTTGATGGCCAGTAACAATGTTTTGGCTAAGTTACAGCGGGCTCCGAAGAATTGAATCTGTTTACCGATTTCCTGATAGGAGACACAGCAGGCAATTCCATAGTCGTCGCTGCAGCGGCTGCTTTGCATCAAATCGTCGTTTTCATATTGAATAGAAGAAGTGTCGATAGAAACTTTCGCGCAGAATTCCTTGAAAGCTTCAGGCAAACGCTGTGACCAAAGTACCGTCATATTGGGTTCTGGTGAAGGACCGAGGTTGTAGAGCGTCTGCAGGAAACGGAAAGAAGTTTTGGTTACTTTGTGGCGACCATCGGCCATGGTTCCACCGATCGATTCGGTTACCCAGGTTGGGTCGCCGGCAAAAATTTCGTTGTAGGCGTCCATACGCAGGTGGCGCACCATACGGAGTTTCATCACGAACTGGTCGATGAGTTCTTGTGCATATTCTTCGGTGATTTTACCGGCAGCAATATCTCTTTCAATGTAGATATCGAGGAAAGATGAAACGTTACCCAGCGACATGGCTGCTCCGTCCTGTTCTTTTACAGCCGCCAGATAAGCCATGTAAACCCATTGTACAGCTTCTTGTGCCGTTTCAGCGGGGCGGGTCAAATCCAGGCCATAGATATGTCCGAGTTCTTCCACTTCCTTCAGTGCTTTGATCTGTTCAGCTATTTCTTCACGCAGGCGGATGCGTTCGTCGGTCATCGGACCGTTGAAAATCAACTGGTCTGCTTTTTTCCCTTCAATCAAACGGGTGGTGCCGTAAAGCGCTAGGCGACGGTAGTCACCGATGATGCGACCACGGGCATAATTATCAGGCAAACCGGTTAAAATTCCCAACGAGCGGAAGGTGCGGATTTCGCTGTTGTACACATCAAATACCCCTTCGTTATGGGTTTTAGCATACTTGGTAAAAATCTCTTTTACGATAGGTGAGATTTCCACGCCATTTTCAGAACAAGCTTTTTCTACCACAGCGATGCCGCCATAAGGCTTCATGGCGCGTTTCAGCAGCATGTCGGTTTGCAATCCCACGATGATTTCTTTTTCGCTGTCGATGTATCCCGCCGCATGAGAAGTAATCCTGGAAACCAGCTGATTATCGATCGCGCGCACGCCGTTATTGGCACGCTCTTCCTTAATGGCATCCAGGCAAATTTGCCACAGTTGTTGGGTCGTTGCCGATGCACCACATAAAAATGAACCATCTCCGTCGTAAGGAGTAATGTTGTTGGTCACAAAATCACGCACGTTGATCTGTTCCTGCCAGAGACCTGACTTAAATTTACCCATCTGAACTAAACAATTAAATTGTTAAAATTTATACCTTAAAACTAATACCTAAATAACACCTTTTTTGTCGTTTGCAAAAGTAGTGTAATGCATCTATATGTTATATAACATAATATGATTAATTTTTCGGTGCAAATTTACGACGATAATAATTATTTCATGCTATTGCGAATTAAAGAAATTTTTCTATAATAAGCCGTTCTAACTTGAAAATGTGCTGATTTCTTGTGAAATCTACTAATCATGCGAATCAGTAGTTGAAAAGTGCTTTTTTCTCTCTGCTTCCGTAGGAAGCTAAGTTTTGTAACCAGTAAGCTTGCTTGCTGGGATATGGGTAATAGTCAACTACTCTTCTCTCTGCTTCCGTAGGAAGCAAACTTCAGACGGTTTGTGGCAGCAGAGAGTTATTGATGGTTTGTTCCTTCCTTCCAGTAAGCAAGAGCTTACTGGTTACAAAACTTAGCTTCCTCTGGAAGCAAGAATACATTCGCTCATGTTAAAAAAATCGTAATATCGAAAATATCAATAATCATATTGATTTTTTCTACCAAACACAAAAGCATGATTTGATGTTTTACGGTTACATAAAAAGAATTATAGTAACATTAAAAAAATATTATCATCATGAAATTTGAACTTCCCACATTACCGTATGAAACAGGCGCTTTGGAGCCTGTAATTGGCAAACAAACTGTAGAATTGCATTATGGAAAGCATTTCCAGGCTTATATCACCAACCTGAATAACCTGATTCCGGGTACAAAATATGAAAACATGGGTTTGGTGGATATTGTAAAGAGTAGTGAAGGCCCGATATTTAACAATGCGGGTCAGGCGCTGAATCACAACATCTATTTCCTGTCGTTTTCACCCAACGGAGGTGGAGCGCCATCAGGTAAGTTGGCGGAAGCTATCAACCGTGAATTCGGGAATTTCGAAAACTTCAAGAAAGAGTTTAATGCAGCAGCAGTGTCGGTTTTTGGTTCGGGATGGGCATGGCTGGCTAAGGATGCCAACGGAAAATTATCGATTGAGAAAGAACCTAATGGCAGCAATCCGGTTGTAAAAGGCTTGGTTCCGTTGTTGGGATTTGATGTGTGGGAACATGCGTATTACCTGGATTACCAGAACCGCAGACCCGATCACGTGAATGCTTTGTGGAATATCATCGACTGGAAAGCTGTGGAAAGCAGGTATTAAAAGGAATTTTTTAGCTATCTGAAAATAAATGTGTGTTTAGGTGGACTTTAATTGACCAGACCTGTCAGGTTTTTAAAACCTGACAGGTCTAATACATTCAAACAAAAATATTAATATTTTTCTCACTTCATATACTTTTTCTCATTTAAATGCGTTTATGAATCAGAAACAAAAAATAATTGATATTGCCTATGCAAAAAACTATTACTCCGTTAAACAAAACTGATTTACAACAAACGCCACAACAGTTAAAGGACTGTTCAAACAACATGCAACCCTCAGATTCCACCATTCAAAAAATTTTGCAGTTCGCTGCCAACTACCGGGTGCAAAAAATAAGTGAAAATCAGTATATTGAAATGAATCTTAGTTAAAAAAGAAGACTTCCGGATAAACGGGAGTCTTTTTTTTGTTAATTTTGCATGACTTTAATATTAATATGTATGCAAAGAATTATCTCTCCTTCAATATTGGCCGCTGATTTCAGTAATTTAAAGGCAGCTTGTGAAATGATAAACCGCAGCAAAGCTGATTGGATTCATATTGATGTGATGGATGGCGTTTTTGTACCTAACATTTCTTTCGGATTTCCTGTGTTGGAGGCGATTACGAAACATTGTACCAAACTGATTGATGTGCATATCATGATCGTTCATCCCGAGAAATACGTGAAACGCTTTGCTGATGCCGGAGCGGAAATGCTAACCTTTCATTACGAAGCAGCGGAAAATCCGGGTGAAGTGATTGAACTGATTCGCCAGCAGGGCATCAAAGTGGGCATTACTATCAATCCGGACGTGCCGGTGGCTGCTTTGAGACCTTACATCGACAAAGTGGATATGGTGCTGTTGATGAGTGTTTTCGCGGGCTATGGAGGGCAAAAATTCATTGAAGCAAGCTATGACCGGCTGAAAGAACTCAAAAGCATGGTGGATGAACTGAACCCTGCCTGTATGATACAGGTCGATGGCGGTGTCTCGATTCATAATGCAAAAAAACTATTCGATCATGGTGCCAACGTCCTTGTTGCCGGCAGTGCTGTTTTCAATGCCCCCGATCCGGAGGAGATGATTCGAGAAATGCTTTTATAGTGGTTAGTTGATAGTGGTTAATTATTCCACTAACCACTGACCACTAAATAATCTGTTTGTTTATGTCCTTCCTGCAACGTACTCCGTTTTTCAGGTTGTTGGTTTCGTTGGTGTGCGGCATTGTCGCGTTTCAATACATGGAACTTTTCGGCCTTACGCGTTTGATCCTGCTGATCATCGCGGTTTCTTTGATGTTGATTTCTTACTTTTTTCACCAATCGGCTCAGGCCTACAGCTTGCGGTGGTTGTTTGGTGTGGGTGTTGTTTTGTTGTTTTTTCTGATGGGATATTTTCTTTCAGCAAGAAAATATCAACAAGCGACATTTACTCAACTGGATCAACAAGATGTTTTTGTTGGCCGTTTGTTGGCTGCTCCCGGAGAGAAAAACAATTCAATGGCTTGTAAAATGCAGGTGGAGGGGATTTATGCAGGCACAAAAGTCATCAAAGAAATGTCTTCTCCTGCCTTGGTCTATGTGGCAAAAGACAGCGTATCCCTTCAGTTGAAAAGGGGAGATATATTACTGTTTAGAAGCACGTTTCAGCGGCCATCCGGTGCGATGAATCCAAAGGGATTTGATTATGCGGTCTACCTCGCGAATAAAGGCATCCGGGCAACTGCGTATGTGAGAGCAGGAGAGTGGAAGCTGATTTCGCATCAGAAAGGATTTTCGTTGCAATTTTGGGCAGAACAATGCAGGTATAAACTGCTTCAGATATATGAAAAGCTGGAATTGTCAAAGGATCAATTCGCGGTATTGGCAGCACTTACGGTTGGATACACAGAAGCTCTTGACCCGGATGTGCGGGAAAGTTTCAGTCATTCCGGGACTATGCATATTCTCTCGGTCAGCGGTTTACATGTTGGTGTAATTTATTTGGTGCTACAAACAGCTCTTTCCTTGCTATTCAAAAAGACAAAATGGAAGTTCATCAGTGCCGTTTTTACAGTTTGTGCACTCTGGGTATATGCCTTTGTTACCGGCTTACCTCCTTCGGTGGTGAGGGCAACAACCATGTTCTCTTTGGTTGCGGTAGGGGTTGCACTTGGACGTAAATCACAAATCTACAATACGATCTCAGTATCTGCTTTCGCAATTTTGCTGTATGATCCGAATCTCTTGTTCGACGTAGGATTTCAGCTGAGTTATTGTGCTGTGATTGGCATTGTGTGGTTTCAGCCGAAAATCAGTTCGTTATTATACATGAAACAAAAATGGCTAAAATGGTGGTGGGATATGACTGCCGTATCATTGGCGGCACAGATTACAACACTACCGCTCGTTTTATATTATTTTCATCAGTTTCCGAATTATTTCTTGTTGGCCAACTACGTAGCTATTCCATTATCAACCTTTATTATCTATCTGGCTGTTGCATTTTTAATCCTTTTTCCGGTTTCATGGTTGGCGTTTATCCCGAGATTTCTATTGAAGTCAATGTTATGGTTGTTGAATGCTTCCGTTGATTTCTTCCATGATTTACCATATGCAATTTCAATTTGTTACCTGAACTTTTTTCAGTTGTTTTTACTTTTTGCGGTACTTGTTTTCTTCTCCTTTTACCTGGAAAATAAAAAATACTGGTCATTGATGGCTACTTTGTGCATCTTGCTGGGTTTTGTGTTAAGTCATGTTCTTGTTCATTATCAGACAAGTAAGTTGAATCAGTTGGTGGTTTATGCCGACCGGAAACACACGCATGTGAATTTGATAACCCGACATCATCATCAGGTGATTACAACAGATAGTACAGCGGCTTTTTTGTCGGCTTCCAACTATTGGGAAAAGTGTAAATTACATAACCCTGAATATAAAATTATACATTCATCTGGTTTTTTTAGCTTTCAGGGAAAGAAAATACTCATACTGACCGACAGTTTGTTACACCGCAAAACAACCCATACGCCTATCAAAACTGATTTCCTGATTATCGGCAATGGTTTGAAACCCCGTGCGAAAGAATTGCTGAGTTGTGTGACGCCCAAAAACTGCATCGCCGACCAGAGTATTTCTCCCTGGTATGTCGATCAGTTGAGGGAAAGCTGTCGTGCGAAAAGGATAAGTTTTTATTCCGTTGCAGAGCAGGGTGCATTCATATATGACTTTAAACAAGCTGATCCCTGAAACTATATCATATTTTTTTGTTATTTTTGTCCCCGTTATAAAACCAAGCCAATGATATCAAAAATTATTGCAGAAGAACTGGTTCATAAAGCCAAAAAAGCGATTGATGAAGCAGATAAAATAGCCATTGTGGTGCATGTGGGACCGGATGGAGACGCCATGGGTGCTTCACTCGGGATGTGGCATTACCTGATGACTCAGGGTAAAACACCTGTTGTGGTGATGCCGACTGCCTTTCCGGATTTTTATTCCTGGATGCCTGGATCAGCCGATGTGCTGGTTTATGAAAATGAATCTGAAAATGCAACACAGCAACTGCAAGAAGCAGAGTTGATTCTTGCCCTCGATTTCAATGTGCCCAACCGCATGGGTGATATGGCGGAGGTGGTGGTGAATACACCAGCAAAGAAAATTATCATTGATCATCATTTGCAACCCGGAGATTTTGCAGATATCGTGATTTCTTATCCGGAGATTTCTTCCACGAGTGAGCTTATTTTCAGACTGATCTGCCGGATGGGACATTTTTCGGAAATTAACCTGGCTTGCGCCGAATGTATTTACACGGGCATGATGTCGGATACGGGTGGTTTTACCTATAACTCAAACGATCAGGAAATATACATCATCATCGCCGAACTGATTAAGTTGGGTGTGGATAAAGACGAAATTTACCGGAAAGTGTTCAATACCTATTCAGAGCATCGTTTGCGCCTGATGGGGTATTGTTTGTACAAGAAGATGAAGGTATATTCTGAATATAAGACGGCTTTGATTACGCTGACGGCTGCTGAAATGGAGCAGTTCAACTTCGTAAACGGTGATTCCGAAGGTTTTGTGAATATACCGCTTTCGATGGCGGGAGTTGATTTTTCTGTCTTTATGCGGGAAGATTCGGATAAAATCAAGGTGTCGTTGCGTTCGCAGGGAACTTTCCCGACCAATAAATTCTCAGGAGATGTGTTTAACGGTGGTGGCCACCTGAACGCCTCCGGTGGCGAATACTATGGCACCATGGAGGAGGCTGTGAAATTATTCGAGGAAGCGCTGCCGGGGTTTAAGGATTTTTTGTAAACTCCTCGCTGCGCCCGGAATGGCATGTGGTCAGCAGCTTCCGTAGGAAGCATATTTCAGTAGCCAGTCAGTTTACTGGCTGGTTTATGTCGAACAGACCATTATACGGAGCTGCCGTAGGTAGCGCATCATATTGATAGAATATATAAATTAAGATATTCAGTTTAAAACAAATGAAATATATCATTATTCTTGGCGACGGCATGTCGGACGAACCCATTCCGGCACTGGGTAACAAAACCCCCTTGCAGGTTGCCAATAAACCGAACATAGATAAAATAGCGGCCTTGGGGCGGTGTGGTATGTTGCATACTATTCCGGCCGGATATGCGCCCGGAAGTGAGATTGCCAACATGAGCGTGATGGGGTACAATGTTCCTGAAGTGTTCGAGGGGCGAGGTTCGCTGGAGGCAGCGAGTATGGGTGTCGATATCGCGCAGGACGAAATGGCCATGCGTTGTAACCTCATTTGTATCGAAAATGGAAAAATAAAGAATCACTCTGCCGGTCACATCAGCAATGAAGAAGCCGAAGAACTGATTCTTTTTTTGCAAAAGGAACTGGGTAATGAACTGGTTAGCTTTTACCCCGGTGTTTCTTACCGTCATTTGCTAAAAATAAAAGGAGGTAATAAAAAACTGAAATGTACTCCGCCCCATGATGTGCCGGGTACGCCTTTCTCCGAAGTAATGATTAAAGCCATCGATATTGAGGCAACCCGGA
>Ga0265294_10007021_pt1 | contig 13422 bp, 10 predicted proteins | sample MunlanPumphouse3_FD_192504 | JGI IMG/M metagenome (GOLD analysis project Ga0265294, IMG submission 192504) | Groundwater microbial communities from a municipal landfill in Southern Ontario, Canada - Pumphouse #3 | ecosystem: Environmental > Aquatic > Deep subsurface > Groundwater | place... | reverse complement strand
AGGCATTGACAAAGAAATAATAGAAGAAAAGATTAAGAATATTTCAGCAGAGAGTGAAGAGGAAAGAGCTTTTATTTTGGGAGAAAAAAAGCTATTAAACATAAAAGAAAATGATAACCGCAAAAAAATGGCAAAGTTGTCGAATTATTTGATAGGTAAGGGCTTTGAATATGAAACGGTATATAAAACAGTAAGAAAACTATTAAATACAGATGATGATTTCTACTAAGAATAAGAGGAGGGTATACCTATGAAAGAGTTTGCTGATTATATATCTGATGCATTTGTTCATTGCAGGATGAGCTGTTATGAGGGAAAATTTGATATTGAAGCTATTTATGCAAATAAGCAGTTAGAGCAAATTACCAACAAAACAATGAACCAATTAATCGGAAGGAAAATGACAGAAGTATTCCCAAATCTTTCAGATTCAATATTTGACTGGCCAAAAATATTATGTGAAGCTGCAATGACCAATGAGCATACGATTATTGAACAATATATAAATGTCTTTGAGAAATTTGTTAAATTCAATATTTTTGGGTTTAAAGATGATACATTTTACATAATGATTCAAGATTTAACACACAAAAGAGAAATCAGGAGAATCATTCTTGAAAAGGACAGACAAATCAAACATTTAGAAAATGAAGTCAAATCAAGAGCCAGTATTGAGCCCCTTACTAATTTATATAATTTTCAGTTTATTACTGACTGTTTAAAACACAGCATAGAAAGCTATAAGGATGAAGGAACTGCATTTTGTGTTCTATTGATAGATATTGATGATTTTAAAGAGTTCAACCTTAAACACGGCATGGAAACCGGAGACATGGTTTTGCAGGATGTGGCACATATCCTCAGCTTATCCGCCAGAAAAATAGATGTGGTGGGTAGATATGGAAACGATAAATTTATTATGATATTGAACAATGTTGAGCTTGATATTGCAAAAATAGTTGTTGAAAAAGTAAAAATGGAAATTAGCAGATACGACTTGAATATAAGCAAAAATAGTATTCAGGTAAGCGGAGCTGTTGTGGAATACAGAGGCGAAACATTGGAAGGATTTATTGAAAAGGCTGAGGAATTGCTTGAAAAGGCCCAAGCTATGGGAAAGGGAAGAATATTGTCATAAGGGAGCACTTAAGCTCCCTTTGCTAAGAAAAAATTCGCCGCATATCTAAAACTCCTGCTCCTTGCTCATAGGAAGATGCTTTTATTCTTGAGCATGAATTAAGGAGTATCCTTTTAATATCGAAATGGTTGTAATTTGGATTTTCATTTAAAAGTAAAGCAGCAGCCCCGGATATCATGGGTGCGGACATTGATGTACCGCTCAATGTGGTATAGCCGCTTAAATTTTTATTGGATAAAGACATTATATCAACTCCCGGAGCTATTAAATCCGGTTTGCGGACTCTGTCCAATGTAGGACCTCTGCTTGAAAATTCAGCAATTGTCTCATTTTTAAAATAAGACGCGTCTCTGTCATTCAAAGAACCGACAGAAATTACATACCTGCTCGTTGCCGGAGATAATATCGTATTGTGCAAAGGTCCGCTGTTTCCTACGGCAGCAACCACTATGAGATCTTCTTCAATTGCTCGGTTTGCAGCTTTTACCAATGGGTCTCTCCTTTCCTTATATTGAGCGATTGCACCAAGAGAAAAGTTGATTATTCTAATTTTATAGACCTCCTTGTTTTCAATAATCCATTGAACAGTTGATAGAATATCAGAAGTATTTCCATTTCCGTTTTCATCAAGCACCTTAATTGATAATATATTAGCTTCCGGTGCTATACCTTTGTATTTGCCCTTGGATGAATAACCGCTGCCGGCAAGTATCCCCGCGCAATGAGTTCCGTGTCCGTTGTCATCGTAAAACTTGGAGCGATTGTTCACAAAATCCTTAAAGCCCACTATCCTGTTTTCAGGATATATTAAATCTGCATGAGGTGCGATACCTGTATCAATTATTGCAACAGTAACATCTTTTCCTGTATATTTAGTATTTAAGGAGTAATCGGCTCCGATCGTTTTTCTTGCTTCATCCATTACCGCAAATACCTTTGAATCATATGATATAAATTCAACATCAGGCTCAGCTGTTAATTTAAGGATTGATTCAGTGCTCATTTCACATGCACAGCCGTTTATAATGGGAAGACAGTGCTTTAATTTTTTCGATAATGAACCGATTTGTCCCTCCTTCATTTTTTTGTCGGATTTATAACTTATAATAACGGGTATAATATTATTGCTGCTTGAGGAAAGGCGCCCTTTTATAACTGGACACACTTTATTTAAATCTATATAATTTCTCATAAAATTCACCTACCTAAATTAATTTATGCTTTTAAATAAAGATGGTGTTCATTTTTGAAAAACATGTTATAATAAATATGATAAATGAAGCAAAGACTTAAGGTCTTTGCATTAAAAATTGAGGTGAAATAATGCCTAGAATATTAGTAGTAGATGATGAAAGGCCTATAGCTGAAATAATTAAATACAATCTTCAAAAAGAAGGCTTTGAAGTGCAGACAGCCTATGACGGAGATGAAGCCATAAAGGCAGTGCACAGCATGGAGCCGGAATTAATAATACTTGATATTATGCTTCCTAAGAAAAGCGGATTTGATGTTTTAAAAGAAATACGCATGGAATACGTAATGCCTGTAATTATGCTTACTGCAAAAGAAGAAGAAAACGACAAGGTCACAGGACTCGAATTGGGGGCTGACGACTATATAACCAAGCCATTCAGCAACAAGGAATTAATTGCAAGAGTTAAAGCTAACTTAAGAAGGGTGAAGCTTTCAAAGGTTGAAGAAGAAATGAAAGCAAAGATTATATCTGTGGGGAATCTTACCATTGATATGAACACATATGAAGTGAGTAAGAATGATGAAATAATAGATCTTACAAACAGGGAATTTGACCTTCTAAAATATTTGTTTCAAAATTCAGACAGGGTATTTAACAGAGAACACCTTCTTAAAGAAGTGTGGGGATATGAATTCGGCGATTTAAGAACAGTCGATGTAACAGTAAGAAGATTAAGAGAAAAAATAGAAACAGAAGAAGATAAATATATAATAACAAAACGAGGAACGGGATATTACTTTAGGAGCAAATAAATTGGTGAACGAGACTGCGAGATGCCCTAACCCCATTTTTCAAAGGAGCGTCCGCAAGGGAGAAGAAATGTTTAAAAGTATACGATGGAGATTTATTTTAATTTATTTTTTGCTGGTATTTCTTGCCATGTCAATAGTGGGCATTTATATAGTAAATCAGCTTGAAGGAATTCAACTTAACATGAATATAAAAAATATGGATGCTCGAATTCGCTCAATTATTGGCTCATATAGCTCATTAAATACCGGCAACTGGGATGATAATATTGAAGAAATTCAAAAAAGCATAAGTACTGTGCAGGTAGGATATAATGAAAACATATATGTAATTTTAAATGACACAAACAGAACAATTATTGCAGGCAGTGTAGAAGAATCAATTGGAATAAGTGCATTCAACTACAATAAAATAGACAATTATATACTGACTAAATCCTTGGATGGAACCACTCATCATATTGCACCGACAGAACAATTTGAAGATACTGAAAATCAAAGGTTTTATTATCACATGTCTTTTCCTGTGCAGACAGACGGAAGTATAAGAGGATATATATATTTAGTTAATAATATTGATTATATTTATGATACGGTGGATGAATCAAAACAAATTATGACACAAGCCACCATAATTGCTTTGACGATAACCATATTTTTAGGATTAATTCTGTCAACAAGCATAACAGGACCAATCAAGGAGCTTACAGTAAAAGCAAGACAGATGTCTTTAGGTGATTTTGACCAGAAGGTAAATGTAAAATCAGATGATGAAATAGGCCAATTAGGCAATATGTTCAATTACCTTATTGACCAGTTGAAAAAATCAATGTCGAGCCTTCAGCAGGAAAAGAGCAAGATGGAAACCACCTTCACATACATGGCAGATGGAGTTTTAACCGTTGATTTATCAGGCAATATAATACACGCAAATCCTGTTGCAAAGAATATTTTATCAATTGAAAGTACTGATGAGAAATTTAATGATGTAATAGTAAATCTCAAAGACAGTATATCGATTGATTATATTAAGTCTAAGGGTTATCACGGTACAGACTTGGCAGAGAAAAACGGAGAAACTTATAATATAGATTATGCACCTTTCATGAATAACAAAAATGAAATAGGGGGCGTAATTCTTGTGTTTAAAAATATTACCGAACAGCATAGAATAGATAAGCTTCAAAAAGAATTTGTCGCAAATGTATCGCATGAATTAAAGACACCAATCACTACAATTAAGAGCTATTCAGAAACTCTTCTGGACGGTGCATTGGAAGAAAAGGAAACAGCAGAAGAATTTTTAAATGTTATCAATTCGGAAAGCGATAGAATGACAAGGCTTGTGACAGATTTGCTGCGTCTTTCAAAAATGGATTATGAGCAGACAAATTGGCATAAAGAAAGAATTAATTTGCTGGACATGGTTAATATAGTAATTAAAAAACTTCAAATTCAAATAAAAGAAAAAAATATAAACTTTCATTTAAATATTCCAGATGACATTAATATAATGTTTGACAGAGACGGATTTGAGCAAATCCTTTTAAACATTGCAGGAAATGCAGTTAAGTATACGCCTGAAAAAGGAAATGTATGGATAGATGTAAAAAAAGATAACAATAATGTAGTTGTAAGTATTAAAGATGACGGGCAGGGTATTCCAAAAGAAGACCAGGATAGAATTTTTGAAAGATTCTATCGTGTAGAAAAAGCAAGAGCAAGAGGCTTAGGAGGAACGGGTCTTGGACTATCAATTGCTAAAGAGATTGCAGAAGCTCACAACTGTTCAATAGCCGTCAACAGCTGGATAGACGAGGGAACTGAAATGATTATTACAATTCCTGAGTAAAGAGGATACTATGTTAAATATAAAAATTAAAAATACAATACTATTGGTCATGGTACTCATATGTATATATTTAAGCAGCAATGTATGGCTAAAGCTTCCTGAATTCATAAGCCCTAACGCATATGAAGATAACAGTGCCGAAGAAGTGGAAGCAGATATATGGAAAGTATTGAGACCAGTTAAAAATGTAATTAAATATGATGAAAACTACACTGTTTTGTATTCGGATAACAGAGGATTGTGGCAAGAAGCATTAAATGTAATAAATGATGCATTTAATGCTTCAAATAGCAGTATTACAGAAACAGCAGCATTTCCCGCTGAATATTTGAAATTTGATTTCAATACGAATATTCCTGTTGAAATATTCACCACCCATATGAAAATTGAAAACAATAATATAAATAATACCGTAAAAAATATAAAAAATATTATAATTGATTTGAAAGACAACAATTCGATTTACATTTACAATGGTGAAAACAATATAAGAATTCAAAGCGATCAGATTAATTCCAAGGAATTAACAGATATAGTGAGCTCAATTAATTTTGATAACAAGACAAAATATTCCGCAGTGGAAAGAATAGGGGATGAAACAATTCAGGTGCCGGTTCCATTAGAGCAGACAGCATTAAACCCTGTATTTGTTCAGTCAGAGCTTGATGTATTTGATATTGACCGAATAAATGAAATTGCTAAAGATTATTTCAGAAATGATTACGACTATGTTAGAAAATCTGTTGAAGTAAGCGGGAATTTGGTATATGTTTACAGAACAGAAAAAATATTAAAAATTAACGAGGATGGTCTCCTAGACTTTTACGATGCATCAATCGAGCCGGAAAATAGCTCAGACGTTTATAAAAGCTTTGCAGCAGCTGTGAACTTCACGGAAGAATTTTTAGGGTTCCCCAAAAACGGATATTTGAGTAATGTAGAAAAGATTCTCTTGGAAGGAAATGAAGGCTACAGGTTTACATTTTCTTACAATATATTGGAAAGACCGATATTATTCAGCAGAGTAAGGGAGAATTTAGCTCTTCAAATTGATGTTGCAGGAAACAATGTTATTTCATACAAAAGGTTTATTAGAAATATTGATGAAACACAGATGAATAAAATGGCAGAGATAAAGGTTACTCCTGCGATGGATGTAATAAGAGGCAATATTGACACCTCATCAACTGGTGAAGAGAATGCTGATACGTCACTCGGGGAAGGTCAGGAAACAGCTGCACGTCTTAAACCTATTAAGCCGGAAATGATTAAGGAAATAACCAATATTTATCTTGGATATTTTGATTTGTCTCGAATTTCAAGAGAGCAAGTTTTAAGGGTTGTATGGGTTATTGAAACAAATCAAAAAACATTTATATTCAATGCCATATCAGGTGCTTTAATTGAAGAATGGTAACAGGAGAGTCACATGGATTGGAATAAAACAAATACAATTTTAATAACAGCTTTCATAATTTTAAATGTTTTTCTTTTTGTTTCTTCTAAAAACATGACAAATTCAGAGTATGCTCCTATGAAGGATAAGGAATTTGCTCAAGAGATATCATCTTTATTAGATGGGCAAAATATAAAAATAAATGCTGAAATACCGGATGAAACTTATATTCTGCCTGTTTTGGAAACAGAGTATGAAATAATACAGATAGATTCTAAACTATTAGAAAATTTCTTAAATGAAGAAATTGAGCCTGTTGAAGATGTGTACGAATACAGCAATAGTAAAGGAGAAGCTTTAGAAATAATTGACGGCAAGAAATTAAGATTGACCTTACGCAATAAGGTTCAAGATGAAATAAACGAAAATCTAAAAATACAAGAAGTAATCATTAATTTTTTAAAAGAAAAAAATATCGATGCATCCGGATATGTTGAAAGTTTCCGACATACTTCTGAAAATGGCTGCATTTACGCATATACACGACAATATAATGATTATTCAATAGACAATTCCTATATGTATTTTTTTACAGATAATGAAGGAATTTATAAGTTTGAAATGCAGAGAATAATTTCAGTTGATGAAATACCGGAAAAAATTCGCACGATAAATGCCATAGAAGCATTACCGCGAATTTTAACCTATCCTGAAGTAAAAAATAAAGAAATTATAAAAATAGAAATGACATATTATAGTGTTGAAGATGAAAATTGGCAAAATATTGAAAGAATAAATTCTGATCCTACGTGGAAAGTTATTTTTAGCGATGGAACACAAATACATCTACCGGGAATTGAATAAAAAAATATTGCGAGGAAAACTATGTCAAAATTTATTATTGAAGGCGGCGCAAAGCTTAAAGGGAAAGTAAATATAGGGGGATTTAAAAATGCAGCTGTTGCAATTATTCCGGCTACGTTACTTTGTCCGGGAAAGTGCATAATAGAAAATGTCCCTAAGATAGAGGATGTTAATGTATTTTTGGAAATTTTGAGAGAATTAGGGGCAGAAGCGGATTATATAAATGATACGTCATTGTATGTGGATGCATCCAATGTAGAAAATTGTAATTTGGAAAACGGATTATCTAAGAAAATGAGAGCATCATATTATTTGCTTGGGGCTGGATTGGGAAGATTTAAAGGTGCATCTTGCTTGATGCCCGGCGGCTGTGATATTGGCGAAAGACCAATTGACCAGCACATTAAGGGGTTTGAGGCATTAGGAGGAAAAGTTGACATTTCTCCCGAAGGAAGAATATGTGTACAAGCAGATAGATTAGTGGGAGCAAAAATTTATCTTGACGTTGTAAGTGTTGGAGCCACCATAAATATTATGTTGGCAGCAGTATATGCCGAAGGTAAGACAATAATTGAAAATGCGGCTAAAGAGCCTCATATTGTTGATACGGCAAACTTTTTAAACTCAATGGGTGCAGATATTAAGGGCGCCGGAACAGATGTAATACGTATAAATGGAGTAAATAAATTGACAGGATGCACATACAAGGTAATACCCGACCAAATTGAAGCAGGTACATATATGATTGCTGCTGCTGCTACGAAAGGAGATATTATAATAGACGATATAATTCCGAAACATATGGAGCCTATTACTGCAAAGCTTAAAGAAATGGGAATGGGTATAGAAGAGTATGGGGATTCCATGCGTGTTTATTATGATAAGGAATTGATTCCCGTAAATATTCAGACACTCCCATATCCCGGATTTCCTACAGATCTGCAGCAGCCTATGACTGTGCTTTTATCTTCATTATGCGGAGAAAGTACCGTTGTTGAAGGGGTATCCCGGGACAGATTTAAATATGTTGATGAGCTGAAAAAAATGGGTGCATGCATAGAATTTACAAAGAAACAAGCTAATATAAAAGGTACTAAAAATTTAAAGGGAACAGTTGTACAAGCTACGGATTTAAGAGCAGGAGCTGCATTAATGATTGCAGGTCTCATTGCCGATGGATTGACTGAAGTGACAAATATACAGCATATAGATAGAGGCTATGAACATATTGAAAATAAATTTATGAATTTAGGAGCAAAAATTAAAAGAGTTGAAGATTAATAAGTAGGAGGAATTCATTTGAATAAAGTAGTATTAATTCCCGATTCGTTTAAAGGAACATTAACGTCCATTGAAATATGCACTATTATATCAGATAAAATGAATAAGCATTTTCCGCATTGCCATGTAGTATCTATCCCTGTTGCTGACGGAGGTGAGGGCAGTGTGGATTGTTTTTTGTCGGCATTAGGCGGCGAAAAAATATTTGAAACTGTGAGCTCACCGTATTTTGAGGATATGGAGTCGTTCTACGGCTTGATTGGAGACACTGCAGTAATTGAAATGGCTGCATGTGCAGGTTTGCCCTTGGTGGAAGACAGAAAGAATCCAAGTCTAACAACAACTTATGGAGTGGGACAGCTTATAATGTCAGCAGCAAAAAAGGGATGTAAAAAACTTATTGTAGGTTTAGGAGGCTCAAGTACCAATGATGGGGGATGCGGTGCAGCCGCAGCCGTCGGAGTTAAATTCTATGATAAGGAAGGAAATGAATTCATACCTGTGGGGAAGACGCTTATAGATATAGATAGAATTGATTTGTCCCATAGAGCGAAAGAATTAGATAATATTGAAATAATAACAATGTGCGACATAGACAATCCAATGTACGGAACTAAAGGTGCTGCATATATATTCGGACCTCAAAAAGGTGCGGATGAAAAAATGGTAATTGTTCTTGACAAAGGATTAAAACATCTTTGTGATGTTATAGAGAAGGAAACAGACAGAAATTTAAAGGATGTTCCCGGCAGCGGAGCAGCCGGAGCAATGGGAGCGGGTATGATTGCATTTTTCAATTCAAAGCTTCAAATGGGAATTGAAACAGTGTTGGATGCAGTAAAATTTGATGATATTATTGCAGATGCAGATATGATATTTACCGGTGAAGGCAAGCTCGATACTCAAAGCTTAAGAGGAAAGGTTGTTATAGGAGTAGGGAAACGTGCAAAAAATAAGAATATTCCCGTAACCGTCATAGCCGGCGGAGCAGCTGCGAATATAGATGAAGCCTATGATATGGGAGTTACTTCAATATTTACTATCAACAGACTGCCTGAGGATTTTGAAATAAGCAGGTATAAATCCAATGAAAACTTAGAAGCAACCATAGATAATATTCTAAGGCTAATAAAAAGCGTACAGTAATCCAAGCATATTTTTATTTATTAATATGCTATTATTTAAGAAATGCGTAAAATCATATTAAAAATAAATAAATTGAAAGGGGAGTGTATAATGAATACTGATAATATTAAAATTGCAATTCTTGGATTCGGCAATGTTGGTAGGGCATTTGTAAAGCTGTTGACTGAAAAAGAAGAAGAAATATTTAATAAATTTAACTTGAATGTTGATGTAGTAGCTATTTCCACCAGAACAAAAGGATGCTTAGTAAACGAAAATGGTATTGACTTAGCAGGTGTATTAGATAAATTCAAAAATTTTAATCATTTTGATAAAGGCATAAGTGATTATAAAGAGATGAGCTCAATGGAAATTGCTGAAGGTTTAGACTATGACATTCTTTTTGAATTAACTCCTCTTAAGATATTTTCAGGTCAACCGGCTATAGACCATATTAAAGCAGCACTTAACAGAAAAAAGCATGCAGTAAGTGCTAATAAGGGTCCCATTGCATGGGCATATGGCTCATTAAGTGATTTAGCAAAAAAAAATAACGTGCTTTTTTACTTTGAAACAACTGTAATGGATGGCACACCTGTATTTAACTTAGTTGATGAAACACTTAAATTCTGTAAGATAACGGAAGTAAAAGGAATATTAAATTCCACCACAAATTTTGTTTTAGAAGAAATTGCAAAAGGCAAGCCATACCATGAAGTAATAAAAGAAGGAAAAAAAAGGGGATTCGTTGAGGAAGACCCTGCAATGGATATTGAAGGATGGGATGCTGCAGCAAAAACAGCTGCCTTGATAAATGTTCTTATGGGAGCAGACATAACTCCTTGTGATGTTGACAGAAAGGGAATTGAAGATATAGATTACGAACAAATTAAAGAAGCTGAAAACAAAGGAAATGTGATTAAACTTATTTGCTATGGGGGAATTGAAAATGGTAAAGTAGTTGCAAGAGTAAAACCGGAAGAAGTAAGTAAAAATTCACTCCCTGCAACTATAACAGGCACAACATCTATAGTCAGCATCACAACAGACTTGATGGGCACAGTCTCCATAGTGGAACACGAACCTGAAATAGAACAGACTGCTTATGGGGTGTTTAGCGATTTAGTCAGGGTGTTACAGGAGGCGTATGCGTATGGTGGCAAATGCAATTGATAATGTGACTTCAAAGGAACAATATCGAAGCTAAATCCGTCTTAAGTTGTAAAGGAGGTATTTTACATGAAGAATAAACTGATTTTAGTATTATCCTTATTGCTTATTTCAGCCATGGTTTTATCAGGCTGCGCATCTCCATCAGGAGATTTAATGAAAGGGATAATATCAACAAATAAGGATAGGGTACCTGAGTCTATGGATACTGAATTAAATCACGCAGTATTGGATTTTACGTGGAACCTGTTTAAAGAAAGCAGTGAAAATCAGGGGAACATTATGATTTCAGCACCGTCTGCATATTTTGCATTAGCAATGACATTAAACGGAGCAGACAATGAAACCAAGACTGAAATGCTCAAAGCACTTAGTGCAGATAATATAACATTAGAGGACTTAAATAATGGTCTTAATGATTTTATGACATTGATGTCAAAGGATAGGATTGCCAAATTTTCAATAACAAATTCAATTTGGTTAAGAGAAGGATATAATGCTAATAAAGATTTCCTGCAAGCAAATGCTGATTATTATTCGGCATATATAAAGAGCTTGGACTTTAGCGATGCTTCAGCACCTGATACAATAAATAAATGGGTGAAGGAAGCCACCAATGAGAAAATAGATAAAATAGTAGATGAAATAAGCGATGATTTAGTGATGTATTTAATAAATGCAATTTATTTTAAGGGTGACTGGAAGGAAGAATTTTCACCCAATAAAACTCGTGAGATGAAATTTAATGCACCAACCGGAAAAGTAAAAACCGATTTTATGAACCGAAGGGGTAATATTGACTATCTTAAGCTAAACGACATAACAGGGGTGGTACTGCCATACCTTGATGAACAATTTGCATTTGTAGGCTTGCTCCCTGCTGAAGGTCAAACTCCCAAAGATTTGATAAATGATTTATCAGCTTTAGATTTGGCGAGATTATTGAAAGATAAAGAAGTTAAAAATATTGAGCTTTCACTGCCTAAATTTGAAAGCAGCTATGAAGACAGCTTGAAAAACGAATTGTCAAATTTGGGAATGAACATAGCTTTTGAACCCTACAGTGCAGATTTTTCACTTATGAGCGAGAATTTTAAAAAAGACTTATACATAAGTGAAGTAAAACAAAAAACATATATAAAAGTCGATGAAAAGGGAACTGAAGCTGCAGCTGTAACAGTTGTTGGAGCGGAAGCAACATCAATGCCTGTAGAACTGCCGAAAATTGTATTCGACAGACCATTTGTATATGGTATTGTTGATGTTGAAACAGGAATACCATTGTTTATAGGCATTATGGAAAACCCATCAATTAAATAAGTTATAAAAATAGTCATATATATGTTTAATAAGAAGCTGTTGAGATAATAGTTCAGCAGCTTTTTTGCTGATTGTTTAAAAAGCGTTTATTAAATGTTTATTATTATACTAAAATTTTTATAATAATTTTTTATTAAAACCTTTTTTCCACTTTAATAAAACACTTGTATAGTATAATTACTTCAAATAAAGGAGGAGGTTTAAATTATGGAAAACGATTCTAAAAAACCATCTTTAGGTGTAGCACTATTAATCGTAGCTTTTATGTTTATAGTTATCATTGCTCAGCTAATAGCCGTAGGTAGTCCTGATATACACTTGACAATGGTATTTTCGATGACATTTGCAACAGTATTGTTATTGTTTGGTGGAACAAAATGGTCTGTAATCGAAGAGGGTATTATGCATGGATGCAAAATAGCAATGATCCCAATGCTGATACTGATGTTTATCGGTATGCTTATTCCTGCATTAATTGCAGCAGGAACTATACCGGCACTTATTTACTATGGTCTGAAGATTATTAACCCTTCAGTGTTCTTACTTACTGCTGCATTAGTATGCAGTGTGTCATCGATAGCTACAGGAAGCTCTTATACAACAGGAGGAACTTTTGGTGTTGCCTTTATGGGTATAGGCATGGGTCTTGGAATACCACCGGCAATGACAGCAGGTGCAGTAATTTCAGGTGCTGTTATTGGAGATAAGTTATCACCAATGTCAGATTCAACAAATTTGGCAGCAGGTGTTACTGAAACTAATCTATTTAAGCATATTAAAAGCATGCTGTACACAACTGTTCCCGCGTTTATAATTTCATGTATTCTTTATGCAATTTTAGGCATGAACTACGGCGCTTCATCAGTGGATACATCTGCAGTCGATGTTATATTGAACGGTATTTCGTCAACATTCAGCATTTCTTTCGGGGCTACTCTTATCAGCATGATTCCATTAGCTGTAGTAATCTTTATGGCTGTCAAACAATATAGTGCACTTGCTACAATGGTGGCAGCTTCCTTAGTAGCCATGATTATAGCAATGCTGACTCAAGGCTTTAGTATTATAGAAATGATGGCATTTATGAATTATGGGTTTAGTATTGATGTTGGAGTTGATGCAGTTAATGCACTCCTTAACAGAGGTGGTATACAGTCTATGATGTGGACAGTATCCTTAGGTTTCTTAGGTCTTTCTTTCGGAGGTATTCTTGAAAAATCCGGTGCAATGGAAACACTGTTGGACAGCATGAAAGGACTTACAAAAAATGCA
>Ga0265294_10007019_pt1 | contig 13425 bp, 7 predicted proteins | sample MunlanPumphouse3_FD_192504 | JGI IMG/M metagenome (GOLD analysis project Ga0265294, IMG submission 192504) | Groundwater microbial communities from a municipal landfill in Southern Ontario, Canada - Pumphouse #3 | ecosystem: Environmental > Aquatic > Deep subsurface > Groundwater | place... | reverse complement strand
TCAGACCGGAGGCCAAAAGCACAGGCAGCTCTTGGGGGACTTTGCCTGCCCAGTCTTTGCGGGAAACCCGGTCCAGCAAGGTGAACAGATCCTGAAATCCGGCCAATGTAAAGACGAAGCCGCAGCGAGGATCCCGAACGTAGGAATCACTCACGTTTTGATCGCTGGAAAGCCATGCGTACAGATTGGCCGGGGATCCGATCTTTCGGTTGTTCCCGCCGAAAGCCATGGTGTGCACAAAAGAGCTCCTGTGCATGTCGCCGTAGAACTTGCGCAGCAGCCGGACCAGGAGGATGCCCGGCCGATTCATGGGATTGGGTCCCGAAGTGCCGGTGATCACTGCCCCGCTGAGTCCCTCTCCGTGACAGGTCAGATACTCCCTCAGAACAAACGATCCCATACTGTGTCCCAGGATAAAGTACGGAATGTCTTTGTATTCGTCCCGAATGATTCGGCGAAGGCGGTGAACATCTTCCACCAGATACCGCCAGCCGTTCTCGACACCAAAGTATCCGTACGCCTGCGGATCGGCGCTGTTGCCGTGGCCGGCCTGATCATGCCCCGCAACGAAAATACCCTGATCCGCAAGATAGGCGGCAAACCCTTCGTACCGCAGATAATATTCGCTCATCCCGTGAACGATCTGAAGAACGGCCGAAGGAGGACGCTCCATGGGGGTGCGATACCAACGAATCGTGCTCTTCCCGTCCGACCCGGGGAACTGGTTTTCGGTCATCATGCGTACGCCTCGAGCAGACGAGTCTTCAAGTCCCAAAGCGGTACGGAAAGATCCACGTAATATCTGTGGGGGTTTTCGAACCGGAGGATCTCTTCCCACAGATCCGCAATGTTCTGCAGACAATAGGAACGGATCTCCTTCACATCCGGAGAAGTGTACACAGGTTGTCCTTTCCGGAAAATCGGAACCAGAAGCTCCCGGGCTTCAAAGTTGTTCAACTTTTTGTATTTCTTGGTGGAATAGGGATCCACGATGGGATAGTCCTCTCCCGACGGCGGGATCTCATCCGCCAGGGCAATCACATCGGCGAAGGCCTGCTTCGTGTCTTTATCGTAAAGGCGATAGACCTTCTTATATCCGGGATTCGTGATCTTTTCCACATTTTCCGATACTTTGATCTTGGGCACGACGACGCCCTCTTCCTCCGAAGCCACCAACTTGTACACACCGCCGAACACAGGCTCCGCTTTCGCGGTGATCATCCGTTCGCCCACCCCGAACGAATCGATGCATGCGCCCTGGAGCAGCATATCTCGTATCAGATACTCGTCCAGAGAGTTGGAGACTACGATCTTGCAGTCGGCGTGACCGGCCTCGTCCAGCATCTTTCGGGCATTTTTCGTCAGATAGGTGATGTCTCCGGAATCGATGCGAATGCCCTTGCCCCGGGGCCGGTACTTGTCAAAAATCCGGATGGCGTTGGGGATTCCCGCCTTCAAAACGTCGTACGTATCCACCAGCAATGTGCAATTTCCCGGATACAACTGCGCGTATTTATCGAAAGCCTCGTACTCCGAGTCGAACAGCTGGACCCAGCTGTGGGCCATCGTTCCCATGGCCGGGATCCCGTATCTCTGCTCCACGATCGTGCAGGAAGTACCGTCGCAACCTCCGATATAGGCCGCCCGGGCGCCCAGGATCGAAGCGCTGGCGCCATGTGCTCTTCTGGCACCGAATTCCATGACGCTCCGCCCGCCGGCGGACCGGACGATGCGGTTGGCTTTCGTTGCGATCAGACTCTGGTGATTGATGAGAAGCAGCGCCATGGTCTCGATAAACTGTGCCTGGACCACAGGGCCCCGGACAGTAAGGATCGGTTCGCCGGGAAAGATGGGGGTCCCCTCCGGAACGCCCCATACGTCGCAGGAAAACCGGAAATTCTTCAGATAATCAAGAAAGCGTTCGTCGAAGATGTTGCGGCTTCTCAGATAGGAGATGTCTTCTTCGGTAAACGAAAGCGCCTGCAAATATTCCATAAGAGGCTGCAGCCCCGCCATGATCGCCAACCCGCCTTCTTCGGGATTTTTGCGGTAAAACAGGTCAAAATAGGCGATCTGTTCTCCGGCGCCTTGCAGGTAATAGCCGTTCGCCATGGTCAACTCGTAAAAATCGGTGAGCATGGTCAGATTCTCTCCGTTCATCATCTTTCCTTTCTTTTCAGGATACGGCTGAGATATTCGCCTGTATAGGATGTCGGGATCTTTGCCACGTCTTCCGGCGTTCCGACAGCGACGATGCATCCGCCCCGATCCCCGCCGTCCGGGCCCAGGTCGATGATGTGATCCGCTGTTTTGATCACGTCCAGGTTGTGTTCGATCACCACGACGGTATTGCCGGCATCCGTCAGTCGGGACAGGACAGTGATCAGTTTGTCCACATCGGCAAAATGCAGTCCCGTGGTCGGTTCGTCCAGGATATACAACGTGTTTCCGGTGCTCCGGCGGGCCAGCTCGCTGGCCAGCTTGACGCGCTGGGCTTCTCCGCCGGACAGCTGCGTGGACGGCTGGCCCAGCTTGATGTATCCGAGGCCCACTTCCTGCAGCGTCTTGATATGCCTGCAGATCGAAGGGATGTTCTCAAAGAACGGAAGCGCCTCGTCCACCGTCATATCCAGGACATCAAAAATACTTTTCCCCTTGTACTTGACTTCCAGCGTCTCCCTGTTGTACCGTCTGCCTTTGCAGACTTCGCAAGGCACGTACACATCGGGTAAAAAGTTCATTTCGATCTTGAGAATGCCGTCTCCTTTGCACGCTTCGCAGCGTCCGCCCGACACATTGAAGCTGAATCGCCCTTTCTGATATCCGCGCAGTTTCGCTTCGGAAGTTCGGGCAAAGAGATCGCGGATCGGCGTGAACACGCCGGTATAGGTGGCAGGGTTGCTTCGGGGCGTTCTCCCGATGGGAGACTGGTCGATATTGATGACCTTATCGATGTGTTCGACGCCCGCAATCTCGGTGTGGGCACCGGGCCGGTCCTTCGCCCGGTACATCTTTTCCGCCAATGCTTTATACAGGATCTCGTTGATGAGACTGCTCTTTCCGGAACCGGAAACACCGGTGACGCAGATCATTTTCCCCAAAGGAATCTCCACGTCGAGATCCTGAAGATTGTTTTCCTTCGCGCCGCGCACGATCAGGGACTTCCCGTTTCCTTCTCTTCGCTGTTTCGGGATCGGGATCTCAAGTTCGCCCGAAAGATACCGGCCGGTAACGGATTCCGGACAGGCCTTGATGTCCTCCAGGCTGCCCTGGGCCACCAGATATCCGCCTTCCACGCCGGCGCCCGGTCCGATGTCGACGATCTGATCCGCAGCCATCATGGTTTCTTCATCGTGTTCCACCACGATCAGCGTATTGCCCAGATCCGTAAGTTCCCGCAGCGCCTGCAGCAACTTGGCGTTATCCTTTTGATGGAGACCGATGCTGGGTTCGTCCAGGATATACAAAACACCCACCAGGGATGAGCCGATCTGCGTTGCCAGGCGGATCCGCTGCGCTTCTCCGCCCGAAAGAGACGCCGATGCCCTGGACAGCGTAAGGTAATCCAGACCCACATCCCGGAGAAAAGCCAGCCGCTCCCGGATCTCTTTCATCACCATCCGGGCGATGGCCCGGTGCTTTTCCGACAGCCGGTCTTCCAGGCCGCTCATGAAATCGATGGCTTTCAGAATGGAAAGATCCGTCAGATCCGCGATGTTCCTGTCCCCCACGGTGACCGCTAAAATTTCGGGCTTGAGCCTCTTGCCCCCACACACGTCGCAGGGGATGATGTTCATGTACGCTTCCAGTTTTTCCTTGATATAGTCGGAGTTCGTATATTCATAGCGGCGCTGCAGGTTGTGGATGACCCCTTCGAACGTATCGCTGCGCTTCGAGGAATTTCCGGTGGTTCGGCTGACGTAGGTATAGTTCAGCCTCCGACCTTTCGTCCCGTAAAACAACTCTTTCTTGAATTTGGCCGGAAGATCGCTGTACGGAAGGGATGTATCCACGCCGAGATCGTCGGCCAACGCCTGGATCAGCTGCCGATAGAAGCCCGAATACTCCAGAGACGCAAATACATTGGTCAGCGCTCCGCCGAAAATGGACAAGGCAGGATCATTGACCACCAGGTCCGGATCGATCTTCTGGATAAACCCCAGACCGTGGCACGCCGGACAGGCGCCGAAGGGAGAGTTGAAAGAGAAGCTTCTGGGCTCCATTTCCTCCAGACTGACGCCGTGTTCCGGGCAGGCCAGCTTCGTGCTGAACAGGACTTCCGCCGTCTTTCCGCCATGGTCCGTCAAAGCCCCCACGAGACCTTCTCCGTGGGCAAGCGCCAACTCGACGCTCTCCGCAAGGCGGCTGTCCTGCCCGCCGCGGATCACGATCCGGTCTACCACGATCTCGATCGTGTGCTGGAACGTCTTTTCCAACTTGATCGTTTCGTCGTTCAGATCCCGGATCTCTCCGTCGATCCGCGCCCGTACGAACCCTTCCCTGCGAATGCGATTCAGGATCTTTTCGTGCTCGCCTTTTCTCTTGCGGATCACCGGCGCCAGCAATGTCACCTTCGTCCCTTCTTCCATGGACATGAACTGTTCCACGATCTGATCCACGCTTTGGGAACTGATCTCTCTGCCGCATACCGGACAATGGGGAATGCCGATCCTGGCGTACAGCAGCCTCAGATAGTCGTAGATCTCCGTAACGGTCCCCACGGTGGACCGGGGATTTTTGCTGGTCGTTTTCTGGTCGATGGAGATCGCCGGAGACAGTCCCTCAATGGATTCCACATCGGGTTTGTCCAGCTGTCCCAAAAACTGCCTGGCATACGCGGACAGACTTTCCACATACCGCCGCTGTCCTTCGGCATAGATCGTATCAAAAGCCAGCGAGGACTTTCCTGAGCCGGAAAGCCCGGTGAACACCACGAATCGGTCTCTGGGGATCGTGACATCGATTCCCTTTAAATTGTTTTCCTTTGCACCTCGTATCACGAGATCTTTTTGCATCTGTATTGGGGTCCTTCCGAATTCTGCGGGTCGCTACAACGTGGAACGAAGTTCCAGCAACCTGTCTCTCAATACGGCCGCGCGCTCGAACTGCAGGGCCTTGGCGGCTTCCTTCATTTCTTTCTCCAGTTTCCCCGCATAGTCCGCTTTCTCCTTGCGGGTGAGTTCCAGAAGACTTCTGCCGTTGTACGTCTCGATGTCCTCTTCCACTTTCTGTGTCACTTCGATGGTATTCCGGACTGCTTTTTCGATGGTGGCAGGCGTAATGCCGTTGGCTTCGTTGTATGCCTTCTGGATCGCGCGTCTTCGGTTTGTTTCGGAAAGGGCCGCTTCCATGGCCGGGCTGATGCTGTCGGCATACATCAACACGCGGCCTTTGGCGTTGCGGGCAGCTCTGCCCACGGTCTGGATCAGGGAAGTTTCCGTTCGCAGAAAGCCCTGTTTGTCCGCATCAAGGATCGCCACCAGAGAAACTTCCGGAAGATCCAGTCCTTCTCTCAGCAAGTTGATGCCCACCAGTACGTCAAAGACGCCCAGTCGGAGATCCCGGATGATATCCAGCCTCTCCAGCGTCTCCACTTCGGAGTGCAGATACCGGACTTTTAACCCGGCGCTCTTCAGATAATCGGTGAGGCTTTCGGCCATTTTTTTCGTGAGCGTCGTCACCAATACACGATATCCTGCCGCTGTTTCCTTGTTGATCTCTCCGATCAAATGGTCGATCTGCCCTTCGCTGGCCACCACCTGTATCGGCGGATCCAGCAGTCCGGTGGGACGGATCACCTGCTCTGCATCGATGCCGCCGGATTTCTCTTTTTCGTACGCTGCCGGCGTTGCGCTGATGTACAGGATCTGATTCACTTTCTCTTCGAACTCTTCGAAGCGCATGGGACGGTTGTCCAGAGCGGAAGGAAGGCGGAATCCGTACTCCACAAGAGACGTTTTTCGGGAACGGTCCCCGGCGTACATCGCTTTGAGCTGGGGGATCATCGCGTGGGATTCGTCGATGACGATCATAAAATCTTCCGGGAAATAATCCAGCAGTGTGTAAGGTCTGGATCCCGGCGGATTCCCCACCAGATGTCTGGAGTAGTTTTCGATGCCTTTGCACGTACCGATTTCCCGCAGCATTTCCAAATCGTATCGCGTCCGCTGTTCCAGCCTTTGGGCCTCCAGGAGCTTGCCCCGTTCTTTGAACCAGCGAAGCCGTTCTTCCAATTCCGCCTCGATGGTCACAAGCGCCCGATCCATGTTTTCTTTGGACGTCACGTAATGGGACGCCGGGAACACAGAGATATGCTTTCGAATCCCCGTCACCTCTCCGGTAAGGGGATTCATTTCTTTGATGGATTCGATCTCATCGCCGAACAACTCCACGCGTACGGCCTGGTCGGAACCGGCGGGAATGATGTCGATGACATCTCCGCGCACACGGAACGTCCCTCGTTCAAAGCCCACGTCGCTGCGTGAGAACTGAATGTCCACCAGTTTGCGAAGGATCTCGTTCCGTGTTTTCTGCATGCCCGGCCGCAGGGAAAGCGTCTGATTTTCGTAATCCACCGGGCTGCCCAGTCCGTAGATGCACGAGACGGAAGCCACGATGATCACGTCCCGGCGTTCGGCAAGTGCCGCCGTCGCCGAATAGCGAAGACGGTCGATCTCTTCGTTGGTGTCCGAATCTTTTTCAATATACGTGTCGGTGGAAGGGACGTAGGCTTCCGGCTGGTAATAATCATAGTAGCTGACGAAGTATTCTACGGCGTTTTCCGGGAAGAATTCCTGAAATTCCCCGCAGAGCTGTGCCGCCAGCGTCTTATTGTGGGAGATGACAATGGTAGGCCGCTGAATCTGCTGGATCACGTTGGCCACCGTAAACGTCTTCCCGGAACCGGTGACGCCCAGCAGCGTTTGGTGTTTTTTCCCGCTCCGGATCCCTGCCACCAGCCGCTTCACGGCATCAGGCTGATCCCCGGTGAGGCGGTAGGGCGCTTGCAGTTGAAATTGTCCGCTTTTTTTCGTCATGTCGGCCTCAGTCTGTCAGGATCTCGTAGAGCTGCGGCGCCTGCTCTTTCGAAACGTGTTCCGGCACGGAAACCACCCGCACCGCCAGCTTGGAATGTCCAAAGCAAATGTCGATCCGGTCCCCGGGCTTTACATCCGCCCCCGGTTTGGCAGGTCTGCCGTTGAGCAGGATCCGCTCCTGCATGCACGCTTCGTGGGCAACGGTCCTGCGTTTGATCAGCCTTGATGTTTTTAAATATTTGTCGATTCTCATCTGTTTCTGTCCGAAAAAGAAAAGGGGCAACCGAAGTTGCCCCCTGCATATTGTCGCTTATTTCTTCTTGTTCACAGCGTCTTTGAAGGCTTTGCCGGCTTTGAACACAGGCGCTTTGGAAGCAGCAATCTGCACAACTTCGCCGGGCTTTTGAGGATTTCTGCCCGTCCTTGCTTTCCTGTCTCTGATTTCGAATGTACCGAACCCGATCATCTGGACTTTTTCACCCTTCTTGAGCGCGCCCTCTACGGATTCCATGAATGCGTTGATCGTGGCTTCTGTGTCTTTTTTGGTCAATCCGGTCTTTTCTGCAACGGTCGCTACCAATTCAGCTTTATTCATTTCTTACCTCCTGCATCTGCCTTGCGGCACTATAACTGTTCCTTTGATTTTGCTATCTCCCACAATTCATCCATCTCGGCCAGAGACATCTCTTTCAATGAACGACCGATGTCGCTTGCCTGGGCTTCCACCAGGGAAAACCGACGAATGAATCTTGCTGATGTTAAGTTGAGCGCTTCTTCCGGATCGATGTCCAGGAACCTGGCCACATTCACCACTGCAAACAACAGATCGCCCAATTCGTGTCGCATGTGCGCTTTGTCCTGTTGTTCGCAGGCTTCTTCGAGCTCAAGCAGCTCTTCTCTGACTTTCAGGAAAGCCTCACCCACATCGTCCCAATCGAAGCCTGCCCGTCTGGCTTTCGCCTGAATTTTTTCGCTGCGAAGCAGTGCCGGCAAGGATCTTGGGATTTTCTTCATTTCCTCGGTATCCGAACTTGTGTTCTTCTCACCTTGTTTCACATTGTCCCATAATTCATATACGTTGTCAACCGATATCCCACTATTTTGAGGGGTTTCAGCGATTTTTTCATCAAAGACATGCGGATGCCTGCGGATCATTTTTTCGGAGACACCGTCCGCAATGTCGACCAGTGTAAACATCCGATTCTCCTCGGCGATTCGGGCATGCATCACAATTTGCAGCAACACATCTCCCAGCTCTTCTTTCAGGTTGTCCGTATTTTCCGTTTCGATGGCCTCCACGACTTCGTAGGCCTCCTCGATCATGCCCCGGATCAGGCTTTCGTGGGTCTGCTCCCTGTCCCAGGGGCAGCCCCGGGGACTTCGGAGGATGCGTATGATCTCCGTCAGGCGGCGGATCGCTTCCGCCTCGTCTTCGCTTCTTCTGCGTATCTTATCGTACATCCCGGTCGTCTCTCCTTTTCTTTCCCATCCAGCGGATCAAACGATCGCCCCTCGGTATCATGCCGATCTCTTCCATTGTCACTGCATGCGTTGCCAGGATCATGTATCCGTACACCGCTGCACCGACAGCGATGGCCAGAAGTGTCGCCACTGCGTTCCCCAGCACACCGACGCTCATCCGGTGAAGGAGGAGCACGACAACCCCCATCACGGAAGCGGACACCAGCGGTTTCAGGAAGGTCAGTCTGCCGTCGATCTTCGTCTCCGTGTACTTCCGGACCGCAAAAAGATTCAATGCGGCCGCCACCAGGTAGGCGGCCACCGTACCCAGCGCCGCGCCCCGCACATTGACGGAGGGGATCCCGGTCAACGCATAGGTGACCAGGATCTTGACCAGTGCGCCGAGAAATAAATTTCGCACAGGAATCAGCTGTTTCCCCACGCCCTGCAATACCCCTGTCAGCGTTTGCACCGTGGCCAGAAAAACGATCCCCACCGCAAGGATGGCAAGGCAGGATGCGGCATTGGCTGCGCTCTCCTTTTGAAGCGGATACAGGAGCAGCATGATGGGACCGGCCAGCACGGTCATGCCCATGGCGCAGGGGATGCTCAGAAGAAGGGCGAACCGAAGACCCAGCGCGATGTTTCGCTGCATGAACCCGATTTCCTTTCTTCGATAGGCCGAAGCCACAACGGGAACCAGACTCATGGCCACCGCCTGCGTCAGCACTTGGGGAAAGTTGATCAGCGGGGCGGCCATGCCCGTCAGCTGGCCGTACAAGCCCCGGGCCAAGGCGGAATCATAACCGATCTCAACCAACCGGGATTTGACGATCGCCGTATCGATGGCGTTGATGATGGGCATAATGGAAGCGCCGATGGTGATGGGAACGGCGATCACCAGCAGACCCAACAGAATCGTTCCCACGGATTCGACCGGCGTCCGGTCCGCACCTTCGAGATCGGCAGCGATTTCTTTCTTTCTGAAGAGATAGAGAATCAGGATCCCGGCCAGTCCGAAGATCCCGCCCGCCGTGGCGCCGAAGGAAGCACCGGCCGCGGAAAACTGAAGGCCTTTCGGCAGGAGGTACACCGCCAACCCAAGGCCCACCGCCACGCGAAACAGCTGCTCGATCACTTGAGACACCGCTGTGGGCGTCATATTCTGCCGTCCCTGGAAGTATCCCCGGAATGAAGCCATGAGCGGAACAAAAAAAAGGGCGGGCGCTATGGCTTTCATGGCGTAGACGGCTTCCGGCTCTTTGATGAAAGCAGTGATGCGCTCCGCACCGAAAAACAGCAATGACGAAGACGCCAGACCGACGGTCAACAGCAACATAAAGGACAGTTTGAACACTCTGTGGGCTTCGTAGGGTTGATCGACGGCATTGCGCTCGGCGACCATCCGGGATATGGCTGTAGGGATGCCGGCCGTGGCGATCGTAAGGAAGAGCACATAAATCGGATAGGCGGTTTGGTAATATCCCATGCCGCTATCGCCGATGATATTCGTCAGAGGGATCCGAAACGCCGCGCCCAGAACCTTGATCGTGATGCCTGCGATCCCCAGGACCACGGCGCCTTTCACAAAAGTCTTATTCTTTTGGGCATCTGAGGTCATCCAGCGCTCCTTTGCGTCAGATTCGATAACGGCGGTCCGGGATGGGTGCCATCCGGTATAACTTCTTCATTATATCTGTAAACTTTTCCCGTTGCAACGCATGGAACAGGAACTCAGCGATTTTCTTTTGCGCTGCTTTCGGTCATTCTTTCCAGCACGTCCAGTGTCTGGATGAGCGCGGAACGCTTGTCCCGTTCCACGGCGATCCGGGGTTCCACGCCGCCGTAGATGGTCAGCCCATGCCCGAAGGTGTCCAGCAGAAGGGCGAAGACCTCCGGCGACAGCACATTCTCTTTTTCAAAGAGAAAGACGAGTTTTTTATGCTGAAGAACGATCCGGCCGACCCCGCAGGAAGAAGCCATGGAACGGATCCGCGCCACGTCCAGCAGATTTTCCGCTTCTTTGGGCAAGTCGCCGAAACGATCCGTCAATTCATCCAGCATGTCGGACCGGTCCCGGTGATCTCGGATCAGCGCAATACGTTTGTACACGGAGAGCCTGGTCAATTCGTCGGCGATATACGTTTCGGGCAAATAGGCCGGGACGGACAGCTCGATACTCGTATCGGCCCGGGGGCCGCTTTCCTGCGTCCCGCGCCCCTGCAGCTCGCTGACCACTTCCTCCACCAGTTTACAGTACATCTCATAGCCGATGGAAAGCATGTGTCCGGACTGTTCTGTCCCCAGGATGTTTCCGGCGCCCCGCAGTTCCAGATCCCGCATGGCCACGTGGAACCCGGCGCCGAATTCGGTGAACTCGCGAATGGCCCGGAGGCGCTTTTCCGCGATCTCCGACAATACCTTGTCTTTTCGATAGACCAGATACGCATAGGCCAGCCGGCTGGAACGGCCTACTCTGCCCCGCAGCTGATACAACTGGGATAGGCCCAGCCTGTCCGCGTCCAGAATGATGATCGTGTTGGCATTCGGGATATCCAGGCCGGATTCGATGATCGTCGTGGAGACCAGCACATCGTACGCTCCTTCCACGTATCCGATCATCACGTCTTCCAATTCCCGTTCGCCCATCTGCCCGTGGCCGACTGCGATCCGCGCCTCCGGAACCCACTCGCCGATTTGGGCGGCCATTTTCCGAATCCCTCTCACCCGGTTGTATACGACGAAAACCTGGCCGCCCCGACCGAGCTCCCTGCGAATGACGTCCCGCAGCAGGAGATCATCCTGCTCCACCACATACGTCTGGACGGGATAACGATCCTCCGGCGGCTCCTCGATGACGCTCATGTTTCGCACGCCGATCAAAGACAGGTGCAGCGTTCTCGGAATCGGTGTCGCCGACAAAGTCAGCACATCCACGCTTTCTTTCAGCTTTTTAATGACCTCTTTGTGCTGCACGCCGAATCGCTGTTCTTCGTCGACCACCAGCAACCCCAAGTCTTTGAACGTCACGTCGCCGGACAGGAGCCGGTGCGTTCCGATCAACAGATCGATCTCGCCGGTCTTTGTCTGTTCGATGATCTTCTCCTGCTGTCGTTCGCTGCGAAACCGGGACAACATTTCGACACGGAACGGATAAGACGACAATCTCCGGCCCAAGGTATGAAAGTGCTGATTTGCCAGCAGCGTGGTCGGCGCCAGGATCACGGCTTGTTTTCCCTGTTCCAGACACTTGAAGATCGCCCGTGCCGCCACTTCCGTCTTCCCGTAGCCCACGTCTCCGCAAAGCAGTCGATCCATGGCTCTGGGACTCTGCATGTCCCGCTTGATCTCCTCTGCCGCACTGAGCTGATCCGCAGTCTCTTCGAACTCGAAGGCTTCTTCGAACTCCTTCTGCCACGTGGAATCTTCGCCGAACGCATGGCCCGGTGTCTGTTCTCTTCGGGCTGCAAGTTCCAGAAATTCCGCCGCCATTTCCGCAATCGCTTCCCGGGCGCGGGCTTTGACCCGATGCCATTCCCCGCCGGACAACCGATGGACCCGAGGCGTGATACTGTCGCTTCCCACATATTTTTGGATGGATCCCATCTGATCTACAGGGATATACAGCACATCTTCGCCGGCATATCGTATCTTCAGATAATCGCGGATCCCGCCTTGGATCTCCAGTTTTTCCACACCGGTGAACCGGCCGATCCCGTGGTTTTCGTGAACGACGTAATCGCCCTTCCGGATATCGGAAAAGGTCCGGATCTCACGGCCGCTCTCCCGATGCTGTCTGCGCCGCTGTTTCGTGTGGGGAAAGATGTCCGATTCGGAGATGAACAGTATCTTCTCATCCTCATCTTCAAAGCCTCTGGACAGGATTCCCTGACGAAGCGTTATCCCCTCGGTCAATCCGGACCGGTCCAGAAATTCGCTCATATTGGTCAGGCGCTCGGCGGAAGAGCAAACGACGGTCACCCGGTATCCCCGATCGACAAAACGGGAGAGTTCCGACTCCAGCAGTTCCATGTGCCCGTTGAACGACGGAGCTTGTCGAACCGTTACGTTTCGTATCTCATCCGGTCGGATCTTTCCGGGAATCTGTTGCGTAAAGGGGGTGCAGTAATAGACATCGCAGACGCGATTCATGGCAGTCAGGGCATCATATCCGTCCCATTCGGGCAAAGAACGGAAATCTTCGGGCACGCCTTCGCCCCGTTCCAGAATCGTTCTTCGACTCTCTTCGGACTCCTTGTCGTAAAGATCGAACACTTCCCGCATACGCACCGGGTCGTCGATCATCACGAAGCCGGGCTGCACGATGTATTCCCAAAGATAGTGCGTCGTTTGATAGAAGTACGCAATAAAATGTTCCAGGTATTGCAGATTGACGCCTTCTTCGATGCAGTCGATCAGGTACTCTCTCCGCGCTTTCAGACGCTCCGCGGCTTCCTCATCGATCTGTCGCGGCAGCGCATTCCGATAGGCCTGCAACACGCGTTTCACGGCAGCCCCGAAAATCTCCTCGTTTCGCACGAGCAGCTGTGCGGGATAGACATCGATACGATCCAGATTGTGGAGAGATCGCTGCGTCCGGGCGTCAAACTGCCGCAGCGAATCGACTTCTTCATCGAACAGTTCGATTCGGAGAGGATGTTCCCGCCCCGGCGGAAATACGTCTACGATATCGCCCCGGGCCGCAAACTGTCCCGCCGATTCCACGATGTCTGCCCGCTCGTATCCCATGAGGGAAAGCCGTCTCACCAGAGCATTCCTGTCGATCGTTGACGAAAGGGAAAGATGGAGCGCTTCGCTTTCGTAGGTTTCCCGGGGCGGCAGCTTCTTCAATATCCCCATGACAGGCGCCACGATGACGCAGGGATCCCCTGTGCATAGCTTTTCAAGAATCTGCAGCCTGGATCCC
>Ga0265294_10007018_pt1 | contig 13428 bp, 21 predicted proteins | sample MunlanPumphouse3_FD_192504 | JGI IMG/M metagenome (GOLD analysis project Ga0265294, IMG submission 192504) | Groundwater microbial communities from a municipal landfill in Southern Ontario, Canada - Pumphouse #3 | ecosystem: Environmental > Aquatic > Deep subsurface > Groundwater | place... | reverse complement strand
TCAATCAAACGTCTCACTTAACTTTCACAACTACATTAAACGATTATCCGAGAAGCGTCAATACTTTTTCAAAGAAAAAATGAAATTTTATTCGTTTAATTTCCTCCAGTTTTCAGAAAATTCCACAGCCTCTTTCTTCGTCCCGAAAGACATGCGATTATATTTCACAGCAACCACCCATCGCCATGCCCGTTCTCGTTCTTGGACTCTGAATATATCACCCGGTTCATGATCTGTTTCAGCAATATCTTTGTATTTCTTGATTTTGTGAATCTTCATTTTCACTTAAAATTACAGATTTTAATAACGTTTTCGGAAAAAGTCAACGCTTTATCCGCCAAATCTCCAAGATCTCCATCATTCATAATGACATGGGAATAATTAAATTCGAGTACCTGAGCATCACTGTGGGACATATGGTAATTTTCTTCTTTATTCGGATTCACGACAAGAACGGTAAACCATTTAATACCATTCTCTTCGGCCCACTGAACTGTTTTTCTAATTTCTTCTGGTTCACGCATACAAGTGAAAAGAACAACGTCAATAGCCAAACCATAATTCATGGCATCTTTGATTTCATTCAAAGGACCATTGAAATATTTGGTATAAAGGTCCTTTAACTCTGAAAGCATATTTCTCATTTCGGGAGTTTTTTCACCGTTCCATCCCATTTTCTTGGCAATGTCTTTCACTGTATCAACGGTTGAATGCCTTTCAAAGAAAAAATTAGCTCTAAATGGCAATTGGTAAAAGTAAGACTCACAGTAATCAATGAATGTATCCTTGCCGGCCCTTGGATAGCCATTAACGATAATAATCGCCTTCATTTCGTCTCCTAGTATTGATTGGTACACACATTACAACAGAGGCATTCCTAATAGTCTCGGAATGCCTCTCTGCTTTTTCTCTTGAACTGAATTTAGCTCCTAGCCAGTATTTGTCTGAATCTGGATACTGAACCTTGACTCTATAAAAAATTCGTTGTTTCAAATATGCTCCTTTTATGCTTCTTGGGAAGAAAATCCTATACGGTAATATTGAATATTAGTCATTCTTGCTTCGCCATTCCCCCCGTAAAAATCATTTCAATAAGACCGGCGAAAGCAGCAAGAACCCCGACAACAATGAACGGCAGAATAAGGATAAACATTGCTATGCCGAATTCATCACCAAAAATCCACTTCAGAATACCAAGCAAAGAAACAACTCCAATACATCCAACGATTCTTGGTGTAGCCGACTTCAAAAAATTATTCATAGTCCCTGATTCCTAATCCTGTTGGAAAGATGGGCACACTGTCTTTAGACTTCTCTTGAAATCTGACAGTATACATTTTGCCAATTTGTTCATTCGCTGTCTTGAGAGCCGCAGCACGATCAATTACCGATCCAACAGGACGAACAGTGAATGTTTCGTTTCCAGCTTTGCATTTCCAAATAACCAATTCAAGCATTTGGTTATTCAAAGAATCGTCGTATTCTTCAATTTCATATCCAACAATTTCAAACTCTTCATCTTGGAATTCTTTATATTTAATGAGAGACTTATTCCGATCATTAAAGGCATATTTTTCATCTTTGTTCCGAATAATTATGCCTTCGTATCCTTCGGCAACCCACTTATCATGATATTTCTTTACTTCATCAAACGAATTCACTTGAACCGTTTCCACTTGCTTGATAATAGGATGCCAATCAGGGATTATATTGTCAAGAATTTCTTTTCGTTCAAGATAGGTTTTATTCGGAATAGCAAGATCATATACATGATATTCAAGATCAATTGACGAAAGATCCTTATAATCCTCGTTCTCTCCTTCTTTATAGTCTTTCTTCATCAATGAAATAAGTTGCTGAAAAGTCAGACCGTGCTTGTAAATTTCCCCGTCAGGAGAAAGGCTGCCAAACAAAAACAAAGATTCCGTGATATGATCAACTCCTGCAAATTCTTTCCTGTTCCGCGAAAGAAGACGATTATCTTTCAAATGTCTGAATGAAACAGCCCTAGCCCCATTCAACTTAGGCTGAACGAAACATGGATACTTTGCCTTTTTCGTGTCACTGATAGCAAGAGCAGGATAAAGAAACTTAGGCGGAAGATCAATATCAAGAATATTGTTGACAAAATTTTCTTCAATTTTGTCCTTGATAAGATTGTTGGCCATGAAAAGGGCATTTTCAAGAGGAGAATTTTCGTTGCTCTTTCCTTTATTCGTTCCTTTTCGGACGTATTTCTTCTTTACTGTCTTTTTTCCATCTGTATAACCAGACTCCCGAAAAATAACAGGCACGCCGTTTTCTTCCTCAACCCAACACGACCAGACAGATACTTTCTTGGTTTTTGCTCGCTTATAAAGTCTAATCATGGTTTTCCTCAATTATTTTCGGTGGTTTTTTTGTTCTTGAACCAAGAAAACATCTTATATCCAATAAAAGAAATAAGCATACACTGAATCCAAGTTGATACCCACGTCGCCAAAAATACAACCCGAAGCTCCGAAGTGGTATCAATTCCATATTTTGTTTTTGCCGCGGCAGAAGCCATAAGAGCAATAACAAAAATTACAATATTAATTTTCTTATTAACCAGAAAGTTTTTCAGTGTCATTTCAGTTTTCTCCTTTCTTGGATTCTTATTTCGTCCTTGTTCAATTTTCGGCTTTGACTGCTTTTTTGTTCTTGAACCAACAATAAATTTTGTGACAAATAAAACCGTTAATCATTACATACAACCACACACCAAACAACCCGAGTGGAAATCTGACAACCGCTTCACTTACCGGTTTGTTTCCATAAATCACGCTTGCCACAGAAATTATAGCAGCAACCACAAAAATTGCAATATTAAGTTTCTTGTGTCGCAAAAATTCGCCTAGTTTCATTTCAGTTTTCTCCTTTCTTAATTTCAGTATTTGCGTCAACGATAACTTCCTTGACTTCTTTTTTGAGAAATTCCCAAACACGTTCAGCAACATAAAACACAATAACAAAGGTCATGCATTTAATCCAAACAGCAACCCACACAATCGGAAAAACAACGAGGATATCATTCGGGTTTATATTGAAAGCACTTCGGACAGCGGCATACACAAGCAAAGACAATACAAAGATAGCGATGTTTCCTTTCTTGTGAAAAATTCGGTTTTTGAGGCTCATAATCTTGTTCTCCTTTTATTCAGTTTCGTGATTCTCAATAAGATCAAACGTTTCTTTTGGAAGCGCGGCCCGATCAGTCACATAAATGGATTCAATATTGTCAACTCCAGCATGAATTGGATGATAACCATCAAACAACCGGGTCCATCTTATAGAAATAATGTCACTACCGGAGTATTTACATTCAAAATCTGTACACCAAAAAGATTCACTGATTCCAGATTTGTAGTTAATTTTTACAAGAAACACATCTATATAATACTCTTTGTTGAGAGAACGTTTTGTATTTAAAGAATCCCTTTTCAATCGGTTCAAAAGGCTTGTTGCTTTTTCATTACATTCATTGATTTCTGACTGGGATGGCTTCATTTTCATTTTCTCCATTTTGTGATTTCTAGCTTGGCTTTAATGCCCTGTTGAACTCTCAGTTTTAGTATATCAAAAATTTCGGCAGTGTCAAACATTTTTTTAACTAAACCTTCATTAATATCTTTGAAATTGTCTTCTTTGCGCCAAATAACGATTCTTTCTCCTTCGTCTATTTTTTTGATCATCTTGTGAACGATCTCTTTGTTTCCGGGTTCATTGTCAAATACCCAAATGTATTTTCCGGGAATTGACGGAGAAGCGTCTGAACCTGCCATTGCGATTGCGTTAGGAACAAACATAGAATCAATCGGCCCTTCAAGAATAAACACGTCTTCAGAATAGTCAACAAAATCTTGATTATAAATTTTTTCTGCTTCTGGATTTAATTTTAATGTTAGGTATTTGGGTTTTAATTTTGGATCAAACATTCTTGCTTGAAGAATTTCAATATTACCTGACTTTCTGAAAAATGGAATGACTAAACAAGGAACAGGCAAAAATTTTGATTCTTCATTGAACAAACGTTCATGTAGATTTTTCAAATTCGCACAATATCTTACTTGGTCAAATGGAATTAATCTTTTTTTGGTGTACTTTTTTGCTGGGTGAGAATCTTTTAGATCATTGAAACTTTTTGTTATTTTGAATAATTCTGAATCATGAATGAATGTTTTATGAGTTTTGTTTTGGGGCTCGTTCAAAATATTCAAAAGGCTTTCTGCAATATTTTCTTTTTTAAGTGGTGCTTTAAACCCATAAAAATTATATTCTTCAACTAATTCTGGAAATTTGTCTTCAAGGAATCCTTTGAGTTTTCTTGAATATCCACAATCGTGACAATAAACAGTTATTTCAGAATCTTTCAAGAGAAAGAACATTCGTTTTTTTCGGTTTTTGTTGTCACACCCAAAAGCGCACTTACAGTTCCACACACCAGAACGGATTTTCTTGAGTCCCATTCTTAAAGACAAAAGGTTCATAAAATACAAGTCTCTTAAACTAATCATGCCATTTTCCAATAAAAAAGCACGGACATATATTTCGGTGTCCGTGCTTTTGGTAAAACGAATTTAACATATTCCCTCCTTGACTTTTTATTTCATTGTAATTGATACTTATCAGAAAAGCAAGAAAGAAAAATAAAAATTTACTTCCTGTTCAACCCCATGGCTTTTCTTCTTTTCTTTGACTTCAAAGCCTTCCTGATAATGGCAGTTTTTGATTTCCCGGCCATTTTCTTTTTGCGAAGTCTTGCAGACTTTTTGTATCGCATTTTGTCTTTAGATGTTTTTGCTACACATCTGTTTCCTTCGGCTTTCTTTCCCGGACCACAGAAAATTTTATATCTAACTTTTCCTTTACGAATAACTTTTCTTCGTCTTTTAAGGGGTTTTTTTGCTGCTTCAGTTAAAGACTTGATTCGTTTTTCAGGATCAAGTTCAAGTAAAAGTTTATTTAAAGACAAAGCTGTTTTTTCTTTGATTTCTTCGGGCTCTTCTTTTTTCTTTTTCTTTCGCCTTACAACAAACAACGGATTGTCTTTGTCTGCAACTCCCGATGAAGTATTTGTTGCTGCTTCCTCTTCACTGAGGATCTTTTCAATTTCCATTTGGACCATCTCTTTGTTTTCTTTCAACATCCAAGCGGCGGTTGAATACGAAACAATTTTTGACTTGCCGCCAAGTTTTTCAAGTAACTTTTTGAGATTCCATACCATTCTATTAAAAGGAGTATATGCATCACGTTCGTCTTGTGATTCCAACTCTCTTGACTTTTTTAATATGTTTCCTTTTTCGTCAATAATTCCAAGTTTATACGCCTCCATTTGTGTCCAAGATTTTGTTAATTCTCGGATAAAACGGTAAGACATATAGAAATCAATAGCTCTTGAAGCGGACATGAATTGCCTATGCTTTTTTCTTTTTTGCGTTCATTTGAAGGGCAATAAAAAGTTCTTCATCAATTTTTGTTTCTCCGTCAAATGTTTTATTCCCTATAAAAATAAACAATGAATTTATCTTTTCAAAATGGTGAGGTAATTTGTAGTTCAATAGTTCTTCACTAACAAATCCGAAACAATTAATAAAAGAAATAAAATGATTCATCAACAAAGAAATATTAGTTGTTCCGTGTCTATCAAATCTATTGAAATGATTTCCAATAAAAACAATTCTTGAAATATCAGCTTCAAATTCTTCTAATGAATTGCAATCACCATTATCATAAAAGGTTTTTGCTGTTTGTATGAATGAAAAATCATCGTATATCATAAAAGTATGCCCTCCTTTGTTTTTTGTATTTATGAACAAAGGAGGGCATTAAATCAAGTGATATAGCCGTTTATTTCAAACTTCTTTCTTGGCGGCTCTTTGTACCACTGAAGAGCAAGCATAACGTTTGAATAAGATTGATACGTCATAAGCCCGTTTACTTTTTCACCAGATTCTATTGGGCCAAGAGCAAGAGTTACATTACCACTCGAACCAACAAAGATTCCTGACCATTCGGTGTTGTCCTCTTGAAGAATGACAACACCGACTTTTGCAAGTGCATCAGCAATTTCATTAATCGGGATACGATCAAAATAAATCGGCTTGAGTACCTTTTGAACAGCAGTAACAGCCTTCTTCCGATGGGCAGCCAACATTTTCGGAGCTTTCACTTCCTTTAGAAGTGTCGTAATGCTCTTATAAGGTTTCATGATACCTCATTATGGGGTTACTGTAATAATTTCAATTTCTGGTGCAACATATCCACTCGGGAAAGAAACGGATACTTCGTTTGTGTTTGCGTCAACCAATAATGTATCTGGCCCAAGAATCAGGGCAGGATGAACAGTCAACATGCCATCGGCGGCACCAGTTGCTGGGCCAGTAAAGACAAGATCAGTTGTCCCGTCTCCTGAAGTCAATGCAATATCAATATCAGTATCTTCAGAATCCGTTACGCGGAGATAAACAGTGTCAGTACCACTAACCGTAACAGCACCGGAATAGGTTACTGTAAAAGTAAGATTGTCTGTTACTTCATATTCTCCATCTGTTGGGTTAAGCACATCAAAAATAACTTCAGTGTTTGCGATAATCCAAGGTTGTTCATAAGTTGAAGGGAAATCATTGTCAATCGGATTCAATGTTGCATCAAGGATAGTTCCACCATTAAGTTGAATTTCTGGATAGAAAACAAGCGATTCTGCCACAATATCTGTCATTGCACCAGTAAAGGTCAAAGTATCCGTTCCTGTACCAGAAGCGTAATCAAGTTCAACTGTATCGCCTGAAACTGGATCTGTCAAGTAAACATAAGGCGTTCCGCCAGTTGTTACAACATTGACAATTTCAGAAAATTCAATTTCAAGCGTCAGAGGATCTGTTTCATAATAAGAATCATCGGGAGGGTTTACCAAAGAAATGATTACCGGAGCGGCATTTCCAATATCTTTCAGACAATGAATGAGTTCTCTGTAACCATTCGGATGAACTTTATACCATCCGCCCGCTGCTTTAACAACATCATCTGACTGAACTTTACCATTACCGTCAGTATACATCCAAGATGAAGGATTAATTCGTGAAACTGGCATTTTATTTTTCCTTATTTTGATTTTTAGAATGATTTTTAATGTATTAAAGAATTACCACTCTGCTCCTTTGGGAACATAGTCTCTTATTTTTGCTCGAATGTCTTTATCAATGTCATCAAAATTCATTACCGCTTTTCCAGCACGTTTGATATAAAAGAAATTGGCGTCCTTCAAATATCCACCGCCACCAGACACATCAACTTTAACGGTTTCGCCTTTCTTGTTTTTCGTTGTCAAGAATTTAAATTCGGCGTCTTTCTTTGGCGATTTGATGTATGACGTATCAACACCAACCTTATTGAACGCAAATACTATATCACCGTCCATATAAGATTTCAACTTATTTCCAAGTTTAATAACATCAGCAACGGTTTGTTGGGCACCAACATGAGTGTTAATCAGAATTTCAGGTTTAACAAAACGGTCACGTTCTGCGTTTTGTTTCAGAGCAATTTCAATATCATTGATGATCCACACAAGATGAATGTTTTTCTTGTCGTATCCAAGACGGGTAACATTTGAAATTAGATTGTCAAACTTTTGAAGAGACTTTAGTGTTACGTCAAAAATAACGTTAGGTTTTCTTTCAGGGTCGGCTGTCATAATTGAAGAGAAAAAAGCCCGTTTTTCTTTATCCGGGAGCTTCAATTCGTCACCAATAATACCATGAAGCAATGAAACGGTTTCGGGATTTTTTAGCGCGCCTTTGACATTGAACTGACTAAGATCAACACCAAGTTCTTTCTTGACTCTTTGGGCGATTTTTTCGCTTTTGACTGCAAGGCTTTTCAAAGCGTCAACATCAAACGTCTTTCCTTGAATTCCCATTAGCTGTGACTGTATAAACCCTTTCCCAGAGCCACCACCACCAGCAAGAATAACAACATTACCAAATTTTGGATATGCTTTGCCACCAAAAGTAATAAGTTTTTCAAGCAAGTATTCGTTAAATTCGTTAAATGATTTCATGTTCCTTTATAGTATAGAGTTATTCCAAAACATCTTTTGTATATGTATTTATACTTTCATAGTCATCAAATTTTTTAGATCCTTTATCAAACGAAATCCTGAGGTCGCGTGTTTGATTTTCTTGTATGTTTCTCCGGTAGCATAAAGTAATTCTGTATCATCAAGACGGTTTTCCCATTTTTCAATCATATTTTTAACCTCAACAAGAGGGCCTCTATAACGAAATTCAGGAGAAAACAGTTCTTTATAAGAAAGCCTATTCGGAACAATCGGAATACACCCACAGTTAAAAGACTCAACCATTGAAATTCCAAATGTCTCTTGTTCTGCAAATGAAACAGAATATTTTGCTCTCCGCAAAAGCGAATAATATTCCTTTTTGTCTTTGGCTACCTCAATCGTCTTGATACAATTCCAATCAGGCATTGAAGCAGCTAGTTCGTCAAACATTTCTGGGTGTTTTTCTGGAGAAATCCGATGTGGAAAAACAATCATTTTTTCTTTTGTTTGCAATGGACCAATAAAATCTTGATCCATCAAATCTTGATCCATCAAAAAACCAACAATGCTTGAATTATTCACTTTTGTGACATTATCAAAAATAGTCCTGCTAAAGTCAGTCGCAAAAAAGTTTCCGTCAAGACAGCGCGAATAACCAATTTCAGCAGGAGACAAATCTTTAAAATACGGTCCCAAGATATCATGTACATCATAAGAACCAGCGTGCCAGAATCCTGCAATCTTGAATTTATGAGGATAAAAAATTCTCATTTGATAAAGAGAAATAACGCCAGGATGCCAAGCATCCATAAAATAAACAACATCATTCTCTTTAATCCTCTCTTCACTTAGCAAATCAGCAAGCTGGATTATTTGTTTTGCTTTGTATCGGTTAGACGGAATGAAAGACATAAATTCGTTCTTTTTCGTCGCCACATTTTCGTCCGATCCAATTATAAGATATTCCAGATTATAAAGGGCAAACAATTCTTCGTGCCATTTACGCCATTGTTCAGAATACCGATTAGGAATGTTTTCAATGTCAACGAGATAAATCATTTTATTTCTCCAAAAGGCTGAGTTTATATTCCAAGCACTGTTGAATAATAACTTTGTTCATGTAAATGATAGGAGACCTACCATAACACTCTTTGCATTTCTTAGGAAGGCCGAATTCACTTCTGTGCGCCAATCTAAATAAATCCATACTCGGCGAGTTCCAAATTTCATCAAGAGATTTTTTATAGAGATTCCCAAGAGGAATTTCTTTAAAGAAATCAACAGAACACGGCACAACCGTTCCGTCTGCTTTTATACTGACAGTATAAAATGGATTCAAGCACATTTCGCTTGAAGAGTCAGAATCACCTTTACCATGATAATTCACAAACGAATCTCCGATTTCCCTTATAGTGATATTAGAGAAAGAGTTTTCTTCAAGAAACGCAAACAAATTCTTTTTGGCCTCGTCATATTTATTTTTTGACCATTCAGACTTAATCAACTGAATTTCAACCAAGGTATTCTTGGTGAGATTATTCATCAAAAAAAGAAAATTGTCAATGAAAGTTTCAAATTTCTGAGGATAACGGGTTTGCTCATAAATTTCTTTATCAAAGATATCAAAAGAAACAGTGATACAATCAAGTTTTTTCAACGATTCAATACACTTCTTTACTGTTGAAAGATTTGTTGATAACCCGACAAGAGTTTTTGTTGCCTTAACTTTATCAATTGCATAATCAAGAATAGGAGACAAAGTAGGCTCTCCGCTGAATTGAAATTCGGTGTATATGGTATTTTTTAGATAATCATTATCACAAATGATATCAATCAATTCTTTTTCTGCATCCACTTTGTCTTTCATCATGTGGTTCAAACACATAGGACACTGAAGGTTGCATTTTTCTGTCAACTCAATCTGATAAATCTGTGGATAAGTTTCCTTTGTATTAAAATTGTCCATGTTATCTGTGTTTACTCCACAACAAAAGTTTTGATTGCACCATTTTCACCGTCTTCAGAAACAGAAATGGTCATCCCACGATTAGGATATTTTAACGCAATTGCTTCGGCAAGATCATCAATAATCATTTCACAAGATTTACAATCAAAATCATTGTCTTTGATAATTCCGTTTACAAATTTCTTGAACAAATGAAATTCTATGTCTCTGTCATTATGAAAAACATCAATTATCACTGTTACATGAAAAATATGACGATGAAATGTCCTCAGATAAAAAACTTCATCAGGAGCATCAAGATAACGATGATATCCTTCAAATGAAGTTTTTACAAAAATTTGCGACTTTATTTCTTTTATCATGTTTCTCCTTTTAATTCAAGAAAGCACTGAGAGAATTAGTTGATCCACTCAATTCAATTGGTTTTGCTTTTGAGTCAATATTAAACTCGTTTTCAATGATGTGGATGCCTTTCTTTCCCATCGCTTTAAATGCTTTGTCCATAGCTTTGAAATTTTTCACCATGAACGTTGGGAATGAATGTAATGTCTCTTTACAATCCAGCATGAATAAATGTTCAATGTCACGTTTAAATTGATTCATCTTATAATAATTATGAATGGCAAGCAAGGAATAATATTGCCATTTTCCTTGATCAGAGAAAAGATAATCAAGATCAGTAATTCCTTTGCATACCGGGCAATCACAGCCGAACGTTTTTCCTTCAAGATTTTTGGTCATGAAATCTTTGTTTGAAATCTTGAGGTTTGTTATTCCAGTAGGAGCACAAGTCAAAATATATTTTCCATAATTCGCTAATGCACTGGCAGAAGACGAATCAAACGTAAGTAAACAATTTATGTTCAGCTTGTCAAGCAAATATTGAGCATAAAGAATATAAGGCAAGACAGCGAATGACGTTGTTCCAAACATATGGAGAATTGGTGTTTCTGTTCTTTTGAATTCGCCTTTTGATTCAAGAAACAATATACTTTGGATTATGGCTTTTGCATAATTTTTATGGCCACCATAAGCCCACCCGTTAAACTTGAAATCCTTTATTGAATTATACCAATGTTCCATATTTGAATGTCTGTTTGCAGACAATACATTAAGAATGCAGCAATGAGGATTTTGCCTATTTTCATAATAATACTTTGCCGACTTGACGGAGAATTCTAATGTTTCTTGTGGAGTCCGATTACCCGAAGAAACAGGCATATCAAGAATCGGAAATACGTCTCCGTGTTTTTCTGACCATTCAAGTGCAATTTCTCTTGTGTATTCTTTTTCTGTGACAACTTGGGTTGCTAACTGAAAACCACCGGAGTCAACAAAAACAAAACAATCATCATCAATCATCATATCTTTTCGTATCTCTTTCTTGTTTCTGTTATGAGGACAAGAAATCAAAATACTTGGTTCATAAAAAACAGGATTAACGCTTTTATTATACCATCTTACTGACTGAGGAACATTAGGCGAAGAGGAAATTTCCTCTTCACTTTTTGCAAACATTCCACTAATTGAGCCAGTAAGGACATTAAAGAAAATCGTTCGTTTGAATGTTGTCATGCCCACTTAGATTTGAATTGAAGGATTTTGTTTTCAAATTCTCTTTCAACGTTTTTGTCTTCAAGAAAACACCCGCGAAGTGCTGTGGTAATCATTACAGAATTTGATTGTTTTGCTCCACGGACAATAATACAATCATGTTGCGCTTCAATCGTGACCGCCACTCCTTCAGGATCAAGAACTTCCATGATATGGTCTGCAATCTGTTTTCCTAGAATCTCTTGAACTTGAGGACGACGGGCATACCAATCAGTAATGCGAGCAAGTTTAGAAATTCCTACAAGTTTATTTTTGGGGATATATGCGATATATGCCTTCCCCCGAAAACTTTTGAAGTGGTGTGAACAAGTAGAAAATACGTCAATCCCTCCAAGAAACACCATACCATGAGAATCTGTTCCATCTTCAAATTCAGTCATCTTGGGAGGATCTGAATACAAACCAGAAAAGATTTCATCAATATACATCTTTGCAACTCGTTTTGGGGTATCTTTCAAATGAGTTGAATTCACACCAAGCCCCATCGCAGAAATGATTTCTCTCATATGGTATTCAATCTTGCTTTTTCTTTCTTCAAGCGTGATTTCTGGGTCCATTACTTTACTCCGTAGATGATGTGGTTTCTTGACGAAACATTAAACGGATGATCCATTCGCATTAGTTTCGCAACATTTCCAATAATTTCATAATTTACTGTTCCAAGAGGCATCAACCAAATACGATCAGGCGGAATGTCAAAATCATAGTAAAAATTAAAAACTTCCGCAAGTGGTTTATCACTATTTAGGTCAACCACAAACTTGTAATCAGGGCGGATCGTGCTTTTTTCATATTCAGCAATAAGTTCATTGAAGACAGAAGAGCGTTTCATTCCTGAATGATCCAGCTTCGGACTCACATTGAAATGGACAGTTTGAAAAACCAAGTCTTTAGGATGGATGGTCCCGTTTGTTTCAATCTCAATTGTCGGGTTTTCGTATTTGATTTCAGAAGCAATTTTCCGAATAACACACAAAAGATCCTTATATTGCAACAGAGGCTCGCCTCCAGTGAAGACAATATTGTTCACTTCTGCTTTATTGATCCTTTTTACCAGTTCATCATTTACAACTTCAGATCCACCATCTTTACTTAGAGCATCCGGCGTGTCGCACCAGACGCATCGGAAATTGCATCCTTGAAGACGAACAAAAAGAGTTTTCTTTCCTGAATATCGTCCTTCACCCTGATAAGACACAAACGATTCATTAATCAACATTACTTACTCTCCTGATACGAGGCCCAGCCCGTTTTTGTTTCGTGAACAATTACTTTGTGAATTTTAACATCTTCAAACCCATAAACCAACATTTCATCTTCAATTAGATCATAGAAATGTTTTGCCATATTTTCCGCTGTTGGATTGTACTTAACAATGATGGCATGTTTGACGAATGCCGTATTGACAATGAGTTCCGACAACGATTCAGGAACAATGACAGAATGATCAAATCCCATGAAGATAGAAGAGATAATATCCTTCAGTTCTCCAAAATCACAAACCATTCCATCTTTATTCAGCTTTTTGCTTTTGAGGATAACTTCAACTTCATACGAATGACCATGAATGTTCTGACAATCAAGCGAATAACTACTTTCCAGAACATGAGCAGCTTCAAATTTGAACAACTTTCTAACTTTATACATCAGTTATTCCTCCAGCACCAAATTGCAAATCCAATAAGAAACACGATTGCAATACAGATAGAAATCCAGATTGGTGAAAGTACCCACATCCAAGACCATGTAATATGCCCAGTCAATTTGA
>Ga0265294_10007016_pt1 | contig 13431 bp, 9 predicted proteins | sample MunlanPumphouse3_FD_192504 | JGI IMG/M metagenome (GOLD analysis project Ga0265294, IMG submission 192504) | Groundwater microbial communities from a municipal landfill in Southern Ontario, Canada - Pumphouse #3 | ecosystem: Environmental > Aquatic > Deep subsurface > Groundwater | place... | reverse complement strand
CATTGCGACACCGTTGATTACATAATTTCCTATTGACCCGTGCCCGTTCAGGCCCAGATCCCAGTTTTTGTAACGGAACTGGGTGTTGATTCCAAAGAAAGCATCGGGAGTGGGACTAAACCCGGTTACGTAACGGTCGGCATCTGTGATCTCACCGTCCCCATCACGGTCTACCAATCCGTTTTGAACGGGATTGCCGTCGTTGTCGTACAATTGCTGGAACATATAGAAGGTGTAAGGTGAAAAACCTTCACGATGCAAAGAACTGTAACCACCGGTTCCTCCCATTCCGGATCCCGTGGTTACTCCCAGGTAGCCTTCTGTCTGAAGGGTGGTCAATTTGGTGATCTTAGTGTCCTGAAGGGTCAGGTTACCTCCTATAGACCAGTGAAAGTCTGCCGTCTGGACGGGAATAAAGTTGAGTGTAAATTCCAGTCCCTTATTTTCCATGTTTCCGATATTGGATATGATGCTGTTGCCAAAGTTGGAACCCAGAGGGGTTGAAATGACGTTCAGCAGATCATACGTATAGCGGTAATAAGCTTCTGCACTACCGGTTATACGGTCGTTGGCAAATCCAAAGTCCAGACCTACGTTATAGGTTTCCGTGGTTTCCCATTTCAAATTGGAATTATAAGCCAGGGGCGCCAGTGTGGTATAATAGCCGTCACCCATGAAGTACCTCATTTCCAAAGCAGATGAGGAAAGGTAGCGGGCCAGGTAAGGATAATAATCCGAACCTATATCCTGTTGCCCGGTACGTCCCCAGCCAATACGTAACTTTAGTCCGGATATGGCTTTGCTGTTTTTCAGGAAGTTTTCCTCTGCCACGTTCCAGGCAAATGCAGCCGAGGGGAAGAAACCCCAGCGGTTGGCTTTGCTGAAACGCGAAGAAGCATCGTTACGAACCGTTACGGTGAACAGGTAGCGTGAGGCAATAGAGTAATTGATCCTGCCAAAGAAAGAGAGCAGGTAATACTCCTTGGCATTGGTTGGTGCCGTATAATAATGTTCTCCCGGTCCGTCAGGTTCCGTGTTACGGTACTGTTCCTCATCATATTGAACAAAGTTGTGCTGCCAGGAATAACCGGCCATTACATCCAGGTTGCTGTTACGGAAATCATGGTTGTAATTGAGGTAGCTTTCCAACAGTGTATTGAGGTTGTAATTATCATAGTTAACGTACAAATCGTTGCTGGAACGCATGGCGGAAATTGAGTTTAAAGCATTGAAACGCTCGCCGTGCGTGCTGGCCACATCGTATCCGGCATTTACATTGGCCGTCAGATCTTCCAGTCCGTGGACCTTATAGGCAAGCTGGATATTACCCATGGACCGCAGCGTATAATTATAATTGGTATAATCATACAATGTGGAAAGCGGGTTCGTACTTGCCATGGTATTGGCACTTCCGTCGCTGTTGAACCAGTTCCAGTACCCGTTGGCTTTGGATGTATCAATCACATCCCGATCAAACCAGAAGGTGAAATGTGTGGGTTTTGTGGGATCAAATGCCAGGGCATTTCCAATAGCGCCCGTAGGGGCCCAGTTGGTTTTCTGATAAATTCCTTTTGCATTGACATTGATGGTCAGGTGCTTATCAAAAAATTCCGGCGACAGGCTGATATCCAGGTTGGCTCGCTGGTTGTCACCGACCTTTAAAGTGGCCTGATCCAGGTTGTATCCCAGACTCACCCGGTAAGGCATGAAAGAAGTGGATCCGTAAACACTGACGTTCTGGTCCGTATTGAAGGATAACCTGTAAATTTCTTTCTGCCAGTCTGTACTGGCATCACCCAAAAGATTTTGGATGGTCTGGTTGCTGCCGTAAGTTGTGGACATGAATGTCCGGTACTCATCGGCAGAAAGCATCTCTACACGAGAGGCATTCTGTTTTACCGAGTAACTGGAATTGTAACTTACATTGACCCCTTTTCCGGAACCTTTCTTGGTAGTGATGATGATCACACCGTTAGAAGCCCTTGAACCGTAAATGGCGGTTGCCGAGGCATCTTTCAGGATGGTATAGCTTTCAATGTCATTCGGGTTTACAGATCCCAGGGGATTTCCCATTCCGGCTCCTCCGTCCCCCGTGATAGGAACTCCGTCTATAACAATCAGAGGATCGTTGGAGGCATTCAGGGATGCAGCCCCACGGATCCTTATTGTTGCCGATGAACCGGGCTGTCCGGTGGCGGGTGTAATACGCAATCCGGAGACTTTTCCCAATAACATCTGGTCCGGTGATACAACCGCTCCGCGGTTGACATCTTCGGCTTTGATCGCGACAACGGAACCTGTCATATCGCTCTTTTTGACAGTACCGTAGCCAATGATCACGAGTTCTTCCAGCAGTTCTGAATCCTCGTGCATAACGATCCTTGTTGCATTTCTTGCAGCAACCACTATGGTTTGGTATCCCAGGTAGGATACCTCCAACATCGTTTCGGGAGAAGGTACTGTTAAAGTGAAGTTTCCGTCAAGATCTGTTGTGACGCCGTTAGTGGTTCCCTGTTGCAGAACCGTAGCTCCGATCACCGCCAGGTCGTTGACATCAACGACAGTCCCCCTTACTTCGTACTGAGCGTAAGCGGAAGTCAGGGAGAAAAGCGAGACCGCAAGCAAAAAAGTCATCAGTCTTTTCATAAACATTTAGGTTAGTGATTAATTGTTAGGTTGATAATCTTATTCGTTGTTTATATCTGAAAGAGAGCTGTACGGGATCGTCTTTGTCGTCTACAAAGAAAACGCTCACGGCAGCTATCAGCAGACATATTCCGGAGAACACCAGGGCAAAAATGGTGTGTCCCCCGTAAATGTGTTTTACCATAATCCCTCCTATAAGCCCGTTGCATATCTGGGGGATGGTTATAAAGAAGTTAAATATTCCCATGTAAACGCCCATTTTATGGGCAGGCAAGGCTCCGGCCAGGATCGAGTAAGGCATGGCCAGGATACCGGCCCATGCAATACCGACCCCTATCATGGGTAGTATGAGCAACGCGGGATCCTTGATGATGTAAAAAGAAAGAAATCCTGCTGCTCCCAGGAAAAGGCACAAAGCATGGGTGCCTTTGCGTCCGATTTTTTTGGCTATCCACGGGAGTAAAAATGCAAAAACAGCGGCTACTCCGTTGTATACCCCCTGCAGGATACCTACCCAGTCGCCTGCATCTGCATAAGCCTGTGAGGCATTGTCGGTAGAACCGTAGACATGCTCGGCCACTGCAGGGACCATATAGACCCACATGGAAAACAAGGCAAACCAGGAAAAAAACTGAACCACTCCCAGCTGTTTCATTGTTTTCGGAATTTTCAGAAAATCTTTACCTATCTGCCAGAAGGGCATTTTTTGAGGATGATTCCCGTCTTCCGGCGGATGTTCTTTTGTTTTTATTACGGTCCACAACACACTGCCCATAAGAACCGCAGCTCCTATATAAAAGGCGTATGATACGTTGTGGGCCACCAGATCCCCGCTTTCCGGTTCAGGTACATTGGATATACCAAACCAGTTGGTCAAAAGGTACGGAAGGACAGCTCCCAAAACGGCCCCGACTCCTATAAGCGATGTCTGAACGGAAAAGCCCAGTGTACGCTGATCGGAAGGAAGCAGATCGGCAACCAGGGCCCTGAAAGGTTCCATGGCCACATTGATAGAGGCATCCATGATCATCAAAATACCTGCCCCGATGAACATAGGGGCTATGTAAGGCGCCAGCATAGGGGCATTGGGCATCAGAACGAGGGCTATGGATGCCATAATGGCTCCTGCCAAAAAGAAAGGCCTTCTGCGTCCCAGGCGTGTCCATGTCTGGTCGCTGTAATGTCCTATGATCGGTTGGACGATCATGCCTGTCAGCGGAGCCGCAATCCAAAACAGGGAGAGATGGTCTACGTCCGCTCCAAAAGACTGCAGGATACGGCTAACATTTGCATTCTGTAAGGCAAGTCCGAATTGAATACCCAGGAACCCGAAAGTCATGTTCCAGATATTCCAGAATGTCATTTTCGATTGCTTAGTCATAGATAGGTATCAGGTAATAAATTGTATAAAATTACAATATTCACCTAATAATATATAGGTAAAACCGACGAATTTTAATATAATTTTGATGAATTTAAGGATTATTCCGACAAAGTATCAGTCGGCTTCTCCTTCTATCCACTTCATAAATGCCGGGATCCTTACCCGGCTTACCAGGATGGAATGTTTGAAAGGCGGTTGCAGTTCTATGCGCAACCGGCTGTTGAAATGTTTTGAAATGGTGCTTATAGCTGAAATACTGGCTATACAGTTTCTGGACAGTTTAAAAAATTCTTTAGGATCAAGCTGTTCTTCTATGGAATCCAGGCTGGAATCCGAAAAATAATGTTTCCCGTTCCGGGTCATTATGTAAGTGCTTTTTTCCTCTGAATAAAAATAGGCAATATCGATTGTTTTGATAATGATGATCTGATCTCCCACTTTGACGATGAAACGTTGTTTATATTCCTGGGACAGGTTCAATATCCTGCCCAGGCTTTCAAGGTCCTGGGGTTTGGCCATGGGCATGCGGCATTTTTCCACGGCAGTAACAAATTCTTTGTCGCCAACGGGTTTGAGCAAGTAATCTACAGCGCTCTTTTTCAAGGCGGCCAAGGCGTAATGTTCGTAAGCGGTAATTATGATTACCGGAGGCATATGGGATATCCTGTTAAACAATTCAAAACATACCCCGTCTGAAAGTTCCACGTCCATGAAGATCAGATCCGCCTTATGTGTTTCCAGCCATTGCGCGGCTTTGTCCACCGAATCCAGAACAGCGGCTATTACGGCATCGGGATAATGTACGTTTAACAACCGTTTTAATTGCAGTTGTGCGGGAATTTCGTCTTCCAGTATCAAAACTCTCATCTTATCAATCCAATAATGGCAGTTTTACCTCAAAGGTCTGCCTGTCGTTATTAATTGCTATATCTTTCTGAAATACAGATAGATATTGCCCCCTAATGTTTTTCAGGCCCACTCCGGTTGAAGCAACTCGATACGTTTTGGGCTGAATCTTGTTGCTGACAACCAGGCATCCGCCCCGGGAGGCTATATTGATCTCCAGCGGCCGGTCTTTACTGACTATATTGTGTTTGGTGGCATTTTCCACCAAAAGCTGCAGACTACAGGGAATGATATGTTTTTGCAAAGCTTCTTCCTGCACGTTGTAGGTAACTACCAGCGAATTATCAAAACGTTGTGATAAAAGATCCACATACAAGCGCACAAAATCCATCTCGTCTTTCAACATGATGGTTTCTTCCTCCCCCACTTTCAAAAAATGACGGTACAGGGATGCAAGTTTTCGCACGTAATCGCTGGCTTTATCAGCATCTGTATGGATCAGGTAATCCAGTGAATTCAGGCTGTTGAACAGGAAGTGCGGATTCAACTGCCTTTTGAGCTGTTGATACTGGAACCTAGCTTTGTTCTTTTTCCCGATCTCCAGGTCCAGGGCTTTTTTGTGCACCCTGCCGTAATAGGCATAAATGTCCATACCGGCAATTATGATCATGTTGAAGAACAAGGCAGCCAGTGCCGTATACCAGAATGAATAATTGAAAAACGAATCCTCTACGGTACCCTGCAATTGTGGGGACATGACTTTCATGAGCAGGGCTGAACAAAATGAGATCACCAGTAAGCCTGAAATTTCCAGCATAGTACGTAACATGGGTTTTTCTCCGTAATCTATGTGACGTACTAGCATCCATACCAGCAAAAGATCCAGCAGGATCATCAACAGTGCTAACGGATAATTACGCAGCAAACCGGTCAGTATTTCGTTGAAATTCAGGTTAAAATGATTTTGAAAAAAAGGGATTGCCCCTTCAAAGGCCAGGCGAAAGGCAAGCACAAAGAATGCCAGCAGTAATATTTCAATTATGGTATTCCTTTTTGTACCTGAAGTCATCCCGGTTATTTTTTCTTGCGGCGGACTACAAAGAACAGTGCCCACCCCAGGAATTCTGTTACCAGAGTTGTAGTGAGGACATAGGTCAGAATGGTCTTCAATTCCGGGAAAAGTGTCTGTATCCAGCGGGCACCGTTGGTGCCTAGAAAAAAACCGGCAAATGATGACAAAAGCAACAATCCTACCATTACATCCACCGGGCCGTCGTAATAACGGATCAGGATCACCACCATGGCTATGGTAAGGCAGGTTAGTAAAAATGTATCTCCGAATGATGTGTCGTGAAGCAAAAGACAAGTCAACGCATGAGCCAGTGCAAAGCCATGAATGATCAGATGTGTTACCCCGGTCTTTTTCATAATGTGTAAAGTTACAAAAAAAACTTGAAGTTTTTTTTAAGTATATTTGTTAGGTAATATTAATTATTCTGATTATGAACCTGACATTTCGTATACATTATAAAACGAATCCGGACAGCTTCTTGTCAATATGCGGAAACATTCCAGAACTGGGTAATGACAACACAAATGAAGCCGTTGCGATGCACCCGGCCAAAGAAGGATGGTGGGAGCTGCGCGTATCCCCTGCCGGACTCCCCAAAGTGTTGATTTACCAATACTATGTTGTGTCCCCCGATGGCACGGTTATTACTGAGCCGATCAGGCATATTCATAAAGAGCTGCCTCCCACGGAAAAGATCATCCTTCTTGACAAATGGACCGAACCTGCCTATTCTTATGTTTTTCTAACCCATAAAGCAAAAACACTTAAAAAAGAGGACATTGCCCTGGTAACGCAATCCGGGGCCGTACCCGCAAGTTGCCACATAGCCGTTTCAGGGAATACTCGTGCACTGGGTATGTGGGATCCGTCAAAAGCTCTTGCTTTGCAGTATGCCGGAGGGGGTTTGTGGGAAGCTGCTTTAACTCTGTCTCTGATTAAAGAAGAAAAGATAGAATACAAGTATATTGTAAGGAATAACAAGGACCTGTCACTTGTGGAATGGGAAGACGGAGAAAACCGGATTTTTTCTTTGCCCGCAGGATTAAGGTCAGGCCGGGATCACCTGGTAATACGGGACACGCCCCTGAGAAGCCGTAGTGAAGGTTTGCGTCATGCCGGTACTGCCATTCCGATATTTTCCCTTCGCAGTAATGACAGCTGGGGCATTGGGGATTTCGGAGATCTTAAGAAAATAGCCGATTGGGCAGCCGTTACCGGACAGCGCGTGCTCCAAATCCTGCCTGTAAACGATACGACCATGTTCCACAACTGGATAGATTCCTATCCTTACGGAGGAATATCCATTATGGCATTGCATCCCTTGTATGTAGATATAAACGCCATTTTGTCTGCCACTGAAGAATCGGTTGACCTATCTGCTTTCGAAAACGAACGAAAAAGTTTGAATGAATTGTCCGAACTGGATTACGATAAAGTTTCCAAACTCAAATGGACGGTTCTCAAACTTGTTTTCAAACACACAGGAAAAGAAGTCATGGAATCGGCTTCTTACAAGTCTTTCATCAAGAAAAACAAAAAATGGCTGCGACCTTATGCTTTATTTTGCGTACTGCGTGATAAATTTGGAACGGCCGATTACACCCTGTGGGGAAAATATGAAAAATACGACCCGGTATTCGCTGTGGATTTTGACAACCTGGACTTGTATATTTTCGTTCAGTATTACCTGGACAAACAATTGCATGAAGCCCATAAACACCTTAACAGCAAAGGGTTAATCCTAAAAGGTGATATACCCATAGGTATAACGCCCATGAGCGTGGAAGCGTGGACAGAGCCCCATTTGTTCAAAATGGATTCCCAGGCGGGCGCCCCTCCGGACGAGTTTTCCGTACAGGGACAAAACTGGGGATTTCCCACCTACAATTGGGAGGTTATGGAAAAAGACGGGTATGTTTGGTGGAAAAACCGTTTTGCAAATATGGCAAGGTATTTTGATGCCTACCGCATAGATCATATCCTGGGGTTCTTCCGCATCTGGACCATCCCCAGGGAACAAACACAGGGACTGATGGGATACTTTGACCCGGCCATGCCTTTCACGGCTGACGAAATGCGCAGGTGGGGACTGGCTTTTGACTACGAAAGGATGGTCAAGCCTTACATTACAAGGGAAATCACAGACTCGGTTTTCAACGAAAACGCCTCGGCAATTATTGAAAAATACCTCCAAAAGAGAAACGACGCACAACTGCTGGAGTTAAAGGAACCTTTCAATACCCAAAGGAAAATTTCGGACCATTTTGAGACACTCCCGGATACTGAAGAAAACAATTTCATCCGCAACAGTCTGATGGACCTGGTAGCCAACGTGCTGTTCATTCCGCACCCCGGGAAAGAAGACGCCTACCACCCAAGGATCTCGGCCCAGTTCAACTATTCGTATAAGTCACTGGACGAAAACACCAAATTCGCATTCAACCGGCTTTACGACCACTTCTTTTACAAAAGACACAACGAATTCTGGTACCATCAGGCTATGAAAAAGCTGCCTCCCCTTATCTCGGCAACCGGAATGCTCTGTTGTGCGGAAGATTTGGGAATGATCCCGGATTGCGTACCTCCCGTGATGAAGGAACTGGCCATGCTTAGCCTGGAGGTGCAACGTATGCCCAAAGATAAATACCGGGATTTCGGTGATCCGTCATCTTACCCCTATTTGTGCGTTTGTACAACCGGATCTCACGATACGAGCACCTTAAGGGGCTGGTGGGAAGAAGACCGCAATATCACCAACCGTTTTTTCAACAGCGTGATGGGTATTGCGGGAGAAGCCCCGGTTTATTGCGAGCCGTGGATCTGCCGGCAAATTGTTATGGATCATCTGAAAAGCCCGGCCATGCTCTGTATACTCCCCTGGCAGGACTGGATGTCGGTTTCTGCCGGTCTAAGGCGTGAAAATCCTCATGACGAGCGTATTAACATTCCTGCGATAGTGCCTCATTACTGGAAATACAGGATGCACCTGACTATTGAAGATCTGTTGAAAGAAAAAGAATTCAACGACTTTATAAAAGAAATGATTGCGGAAAGCGGACGGTAATCTTTGTCTTTATTCTATGGCGGTCCCTTTTTGCCCCGAGGCAGTTGCCCAGGCACGAAACATCATGCCTGTGTTGAATTCCATGGCAATGTTCCCGTATTTGTCTACGCAGATCACTCCGCCCCCGGAACCTTCCATTTTATCTATTTTGCCGAGTATGACTTCGCGCGCCGCCTCTTTTACCTTCATCCCCTTGTAGTCCATCAGCGCACTGATATCAAAAGCCACGCACCTGCGAATCCATAATTCTCCGTGACCTGTTCCCGAGACGGCCACTGTGGCATTGTTGGCGTAGGTTCCTGCCCCGATTACCGGGACATCACCTACGCGGCCCCAGCGCTTGCCGCTCATTCCTCCGGTTGATGTGGCAGCAGCCAGGTTCCCTTTACTGTCCAGAGCCACACAACCTACTGTCCCTTTGGGATCGGGATCTTCCTTGTGCATTCTTATCCGGCGGATCTGCTCCAGACGTTCCGGTGTTGAAAAGTATGAATTCTCTACCAGGGGCAGTCCCATTGACTCGGCAAAAGAAGAAGCCCCTTCCCCTATAAGCAATACGTGCGGAGAATCCTCCATCACGTGACGGGCAGCAAGAATCGGGTTTTTGATATCCCTTACCCCGGCAACCGCTCCGGCCTGCAGATTGCTTCCGTCCATTACAGCAGCATCCAGTTCGTGTATGCCGTCCGAGTTCACGACAGCTCCTTTTCCCGCATTAAAAGCGGGACAGTCTTCCAGCCAGACCACCACCTGCGTAACCACGTCCAGGGCTTTCTCCCCGTTTTGAAGCATTGTTGTTCCCCTTTCCAGGGCCTGTCCCAGCAGGTTCAGGTAGTTTTCACGGACCTCCGGAGCCATGGAACGGGCAGAACCGGCTCCGCCGTGTATTACGATGGCCCATTCTTCTTTGGCTATTTTATTTTGACAACCGGAAAACGACAAACTCATCATTGTCAGAATTATAAGCAGGGTAATGTTTTTCATGATGAACGGATTGAATTGTTTGGAAAACAAGGTACAATTTTTTTGATTTCTAAAAAAAACGTCTTATATTAGTAGTGAATTTTTGGATCTTTCTTTATGAAAAAAACCATTATTTCTGTCTTGTTTATCCTGTCAGTTGTTTTCAGTGCATCAGCGCAGGATAACATTGTTCCTAATATTATGACAACAGGAACAAATATGGGAAACTTAGGAATTGGTATACCAGTTTTGTCTCCCGGTTACAGGATGACTATGCCCCCCATTAATGCTTTTTATGAGGTAGGTATTGTAGACCTGGGAAGGCCGGGATCGGTTGCAGTCGGTGCTCATGTCGGTTTATGGGGATACAAGATCAAAACAGGCCTTGACCAGTTGAATTACAAATATTTCAATACCCTTTTCGGTGTACGGGGGTCTTACCATTTTACCATAATGGATAATTGGGAAGTTTATGCCGGAACCGTTCTTGGGATCAAATTGAATTCAGAAAGATTCACTGCCGGAACAGAATCCACAGCTTCACATACACATGTGAAGTTCGGATGGCAGTTATTTGCAGGAACAAGATATATGTTTACTCCTTCCCTGGGTGCTTTCGTAGAACTCGGGTACGGAGCCACATATGGTTCAATAGGTGCCACTTATCGTTTTTAGTTCAAAAAATCCTATTCCCGGAAAGCCGCCTGTGACGGGCGGCTTTCTTTTTATCCTATGCAACAAAGCTTGTATTTTTTACGTCTGATTAGCATATTGGATAATATTATTATTATTTTTGATATTCTAAACTAACTCCTTCAATTACCTTTTATGAAAAAATTTTTGTTATTATCAGGTGCTGTCTTACTTTCCACGGTACTTTTCACCTCTTGTAAACCGGGAGAACAGGAACAGGTTACACAATTTTATAAAGAAGTAATTTACAATTTTGCGGACGGAGAGAACTATTTTACAGCAGATTTAAAAAGTTGTTACGGTATTCAAGATATATCAAATCCATCTGTAGGTACTATTCATGCTTCTATAGAAATAAAAGCCAATGTAGGGTGCTATCTTGAATTTAAGCATTTAATTAACGGCATGTACATTACAGAATACGGTATATACCCTCTTGAGAAATATGTTTCTTCTTTTAATCAAGTAATAAACATGAGTGAAGGCCAGGTAACAACTCTCAACCTGGAGTTTCCCAACGTGCCTTCAACTCTGGCTAAAATTGGAGTTATACACATAGAAGTTAAAATCAACTCCACTAAGACGTATTCTTTTGATATTCATCAAATACCTTACTACCCCAAAACAGACAGAATAGTCTGGAATTAACAGGTCATGATCCAAAAAAGCCGGTTATGAACGAATACAGATTGATCAGCCGTGAAGAAATTTCACGGCTAAAGTTGCAAAGATGTCATTCGGAAAACTGGGGAAAAATATGGGTAGACCCGGATTTCAGACCTGAAAGAGTCTGGGATACTTTTTTTTCGGGAGACATCAGGCTTGGGGTGTTTGAATCCAAAAAGAAACTTCCTTCAGGCATAAAGATCCAGTCAGGGATTTGCAATGCCAAGCTTCATAACGTAACTGTAGGAAACAATACTTGCATAGAAAACATTCACAGTTACATTGCCAATTATGACATAGGAGAAGGCTGTATTATTGAAAACGTAGACAAGATCTATGTGGAAGGCCTGACTTCTTTCGGCAACGGCACGGATGTATCTGTTTTGAATGAGACCGGAGGTCGGGAAGTACCCATCAATAATAAACTGACCGCACACTTTGCGTATATAATGGCATTGTACAGACACCGTCCCGAGCTCATCAAAAGAATGAGGGAACTTGTAGAAGTTTATTCGCAGAAAGTGTCTTCAGACAAAGGAGTTATTGGTAATAATGTGACTATCAGCCATTCAGGAACATTGAAAAATGTTGCCGTTGGTGACAATACTGTCATTGAAGGTACTTCTACACTGGTAAACGGGAGTATCAACGGGAACGCACACGATCCGGTTTATATAGGATACGGTGTCAATTGCATTGACTTCATTATTTCTTCGGGAGCTGTTGTAGAAAGCAACGTCAATCTGAAAAAATGCTTTATCGGTCAGGGGACCATCCTGGGAAAAGGTTATTCGGCATCCGATTCGTTGTTTTTCAGCAATTGTCACGGAGAAAATGGAGAAGCCTGCGCCATATTCGCAGGTCCTTATACTGTAAGTCATCACAAATCCACTTTGTTGATAGCCGGTCTGTTTTCCTTTATGAATGCCGGATCGGGATCCAACCAGTCCAATCACATGTACAAATTGGGTCCTATTCATCAGGGAATTATGGAAAGAGGGGCAAAAACGACTTCCGATTCATACATCCTGTGGCCTTCACGCATAGGAGCCTTTTCCCTGGTTATGGGCAGGCACGTAAACAATACTGACACCGGATCACTGCCTTTTTCCTACCTGATAGAGCAGGACAATACCACCTACCTGATACCGGGTGTTAATCTGAAAAGTGTGGGCACTATCCGCGACGCCCAGAAATGGCCAAAACGGGACCGCAGAAAAGACCCTGTCAAACTGGATCAAATCAATTACAACCTGCTGAGTCCGTACACGATCCAGAAGATGCTGGACGGCCGGGCCATTCTGAAGGAATTAATGAGGGTTTCCGGGGAAACAACAGACATTTTCTCATACAAAAGCACCAAGATCAAAAACACTTCTCTCTATAACGGTATCAAATATTACGAGATTGCCATACGTAAGTTCCTGGGTAACTCCATAATCAAAAGATTGGAAGCTGGAAATTTCCGCTCTGTAGAGGAAATACGTGAACGACTGAAGCCGGACACTACCATTGGGTTGGGTGAATGGCTTGATATTTCCGGATTAATAGCACCCCGCAGCGAAATAGAAAAGCTCATGGAAGGAATTGAATCACGCGAAATCTCCAGGATACGTGATATCAATGCTTTTATTGAAGAACTCCATAAGAATTACTATTATTACGAATGGACATGGGCATATTCCAAGATCAAAGAATTCTATAATATTGACCCGGAAAGAATAACCGTAGAACAAATACAAAGTATTGTAAGAGGATGGGAAGAAGCCGTCGTAGGATTGGATAAAATGCTATACGAAGATGCCCGCAAAGAATTTTCCCTCAGTTCCATGACCGGGTTTGGCGCTGACGGAAACATGGATGAATGCCGCATGGATTTTGAACAGGTTCGCGGTGTATTTGAGAATAATCCTTTCGTTTCAGCAGTATTAAAACACATAGAAATCAAGACAGCCCTGGGAAGGGAGCTGATTGACCGATTGGGTCCGTTGCACACTTGATTCTTTTCGTTGATTTTCAACGCTTTAGCAAAAACGTACCCCGGGGGTACGTTTTTCTTAACTGCCTGTCTCTCAGGCAAAAGAACAATGTGTGCAA
>Ga0265294_10007015_pt1 | contig 13431 bp, 23 predicted proteins | sample MunlanPumphouse3_FD_192504 | JGI IMG/M metagenome (GOLD analysis project Ga0265294, IMG submission 192504) | Groundwater microbial communities from a municipal landfill in Southern Ontario, Canada - Pumphouse #3 | ecosystem: Environmental > Aquatic > Deep subsurface > Groundwater | place... | reverse complement strand
CTTTGTTACTAAATTCAATCACTTTTGTCGTTATACACCAAAAATAATCGGTAAAAGATTTCGAGGCCAAGAGTATCCAACTTTACGTGCCGCTCAATGCAGACGTAACGAGGACATTGCTTACGACAGTTTAATTTGTAGTGGGTATCGAGCGTCAGACGCCAATGAAATTGCGCACGAGCTGGCAATAGTACATCAGCTTTCACGTGATACAATTCGCAAAGTTTTACTTGACAGAAACTAATAAGGGTTTTTAGTAATGAATAAGACAACATATCATTTGAACTATCACGTAACGCGCGGACTTAGTGTTACTACTAAGCCGTTTGGCTACGAAGTTTTAGACGTAATTGAGTTGATTGATGGCATTGAGTCTGGCCTTAATGTGACTTGCCCCGCTAAGGGTGCTTTGGAACTATTGGATTCTAAGTCATCATTAAGTTTTAACTCACAACCAATGCTAATTATCAACATAAAAAGAATATTAATTAATGCAGGTTTTTATAACCCTATCCACTTGCACTAATTACCAGATACAATTATAATACATTCTACCCCGCCAATTATGGCACAACCAAAAAAGTGAGAAATTTACCATGGCTTTAACAATCTTGAAAAAACTTGCTGTTTCTAAATTATTTGTTCGCCCATCTGAATTAGTAAATGCCGATACAAAGTCTCCCGTATTTTTGTATCGTATTATCGGTCAAGCGCGCACCTCGACAATCGGCAAATCTACTTATGGTGATTATTTTGAGTTTAGCGGTGAGTTCCGCGCTACTGATGCACACGGCGCAGAATATGCAGCTCCTAAAGCGTTCCTACAATCGCCAGTCGATGAGATGCTTCACGCCGAATTAGAAAAATCGAACGGTAAACCCGTTGAATTTGGCTTCGATGTATTTGTTTCGTATGACGGTAAAGAAGGCAGCCGTGGATATATTTATAGCGTCCAGACCTTGAAAGAAGTTGCCCCATCTGACCCGCTTGCTGCGCTGGCTGCTTCTGTTAAGCCTCTTGAACTAGGCCCAGTGGTTTTAGTCAATGCCATTGAAGCTCCGAAAGCAGTTGACACTAACGAAGAAGCGTAACATTCTAATCGCGTAACATTTAAGGCTTTGCAATAGTGCAGGGCCTTTTTTTTGGATGATTAATAATGATAAAATCGAGTGATTTTTTACCATTAAGAAATAAGGCGCGACAATATCAGAACATTAAAACAGGCGAAATTGTCAGTCGAAGACAATACCAAAAAGTAGCGCGAGGAGGTCTGACCAATGAACAGTTCGCTGAATTTAACAAAATCACGAATCCAAAACTAGCTGCGTCAATGCCAGCGCGCGGTCGTAAGTCAATTCTAAAGCTACCTAAAAACGAGCGTGACGTTATTGCTCAAGCGCGAATTGAAGACGCCAAGCAAAAAGCAGCGATTCTAAAAGACAAAAAAGAAGCGAAACTTCTTGAACAGCGCATAGCAAAAGCATCCGCTAAAAAAGTCAAAAGAAAAAAGATACGCCCCCACCTTTTAAAAGCCGGTAATAAAGGCGCCCGTATTAGCTTTAATAATTATGGCGAGTATCTTGATGCGTTCAATGAAGGTAAAAACACTTACACCACGGTAAACGGTAAGCGTGTGCCGCTTCTAATTGCCTACGGAATCGGCATGGTTGGCGTGAGTGAAAAAGACGGTAAAGAACTTGGAATTACCATCTTTACTATGAGGGCTTTTGATAGTCCGATCGATGAAGACGATTTTAACGATATGGTTCAAGACGAATTAGTAGAGCGTCCTTATTTTTTACTAAGCCACTTTTTTATGCACCTTGCATTCTCAATTGATTATGCGAAACAGAAACGTGATACTGCTTTATCGCGCAAAGGAAAAAATTAGATGGCAACCACTAAGAAGAAAAAAGGCAATCGTATCAAATACTACGCAGCTAAAGCGGTGCGAGGTGATGATGAAATAATGGTAGCAGCGGGTGATGTCGAGACTGACGGGCTAGGAGGTAGGCTTTTAATGGTGCAATGGGGCTTTATGGGTCAAGTGTTCTATTCTAGCAGTGAAACAATGGTTCAAGAATTTTTTGATTTTGCGTCCCAACTTCCACAGCCCGTTATTTGGTACTTTCACTTCGGACAATACGATTGGCGTTATTTTTTAGATTATTTTATCGACAACGAAATAGAGATTGATATTGGAATGCGTAGTGATGTTGATATTTATCAGATCAAATTTAAGGGGGTCGGCGGCAAGTGGTGCATTATGCGCGACTCTTACGCACTATGGCCCTCACCCCTAGAGAAATTAGCCGATGCCTTTTGCCCTGAAATTCCAAAAATGAAAATCGACATTGAGAATTTTAACCCCCACGACCCCGAACATATTAAATATGCCAAGAGGGACATAGAGATCCTATTGACCGGAATGCCACGCCTATTCGATATGATGTATCAGCACTTCGGTATTAACGCGGGGGCTACCACGGCAGGTACAGCGTTAAAAGCGTGGCAAAAAAGTCTAGGTAAGGATGAGATTTATGATTGTTCCACGTGGAACTCTCAAGAAGCATTTATTCGTCAAGCCTATTATGGGGGTCTCGTTTTTTTAACCAGCACTGAAATGGTGAACAATGCCGAAACGTATGATATTAATTCCAGCTATCCCGACTCAATGGAGCGATACGGCGTACCTTTTGGGCGAGCCATTGCAACGACCGACTTCCAGAACGGAAAAATGGGCATTTATCGGTGTAGAGTAAAAGCGCCGGATGATTTAATTGTGCCGATTATTCCAGCGCGAAACGAAAAAGGCGGCATGAGGTGGTACAAGGGTGAATTTGATACGGTATGCACCAGCGTAGAATTAATTTTTGCTGCAAAACACGGCTATGAAATTTTAGAAGTTTACGAAGGTATTTTTTTCGAAGAAACAATATTCCCATTCAGCGATTTTATTTGGCATTGCAAGATGATACGAAGTGAGTTTAAGGGTTTATCACAAGAAGCGCTCGCGAAATTAATGCAGAATAGCTTGTATGGTAAATACGGTGCAAGGCGCGAACGTACTCGCATGATGTCGGCTTATAGTATGGACGAAGACGATTTTATTGATTCAACCCCTTATGATGACGCGGGTAACTGGTATTTATCGAAAGAATTCGATGATGAGATGAATTGTCAGCCCGCATGGGCTGTTTTTATTACAGCCCATTCACGCATTAAACTACTGAATACTGTTTATAAAATCGGTGCGGAAAACGTGCTTTATGGCGACACAGATTCTATTACAGTCCGTGAGGGGTTCGGCCATTTAGTCGATCAGGGTTTAGAATATGGCCAATGGAAAAAGGAAAAAGTGTGGCGTAAGTTCCGCGCCATTGCGCCGAAAGTGTACGCGGGCATTTTAGAAGACGGCACTTTCACGGGTGCGGCTAAAGGTTTACCACGCAAGGGCATTACCGACAAAAATTGGAATGAATTACTGGAAGACGGCGAAAGTCAAGCGACAACACTTAGCTTACCAAGCCTTAGAGTTGCAATGAAAAAAGGTGTAAGCGCAGCAACCGAACTGACCCGCGTATCGTCATCGTTAAATAATTCTAGTAATTATATTGCTATGCAAGGCGGCGCGGTACGGGTAAAATATAAACATGAAAAATAAAACGCAATTCCCGACAAAAATAAAAAGGCATACTGGTGATGTCTCAAAACCGAGGTGCGCGATTATTTTTTTTCCCGTTAAACAGCCCACGCTTACAGAGCGGATTCGAGCAGAGAGATTGTATATATGATTTATTCAAAACTGACACTAGGGCAGAAACAACGCGTATTCCCAACACTGGTCAGCCAGCTAATTGATTTTGCCTATGCGAGCGGATACGAAATAACTTTTGGTGACGCATACCGTGACCCGCGAGTATTCGGTGGGCAGAACGTTAAAAAATCGTATAGCGCAGCAAAAAGCGCGCACAAAAATAGACTAGCTATTGATTTAAACCTATTTAAAAACGGCGTTTATTTAACGAGAACTGAAGACCATGCGTTCCTCGGTCAGCGCTGGGAAGAATTAGGGGGCTACTGGGGAGGCCATTTTGGTGACGGTAATCATTATTCGTTAGAGCATGGAGGTGTTAAATAATGCCTTGCGAAATAATTAAAACAATTGCGCCTTTAAATATAACGTTAAAGACTGGCGACACATTTGTTTCTTTTATGTCTACTGAATACCTAACCAGTTATTTTGTAAACGCTTTTACCCCTATCGCACATCTTTATGATTGTGATTTTTTACGTGGTGCGCTTGTTACTAATCTAGATAGCACTGTCGCAATTAGTTCCAATAAATTTATATCGGCAAGCGTTTCTGATATGTCATATTATTTTATTGGAGCGGGCGCGGGCACTGGTGTAACATATTCGGACGGAAAGAACGGCGCTACATATACATTCAGATTGTCAAATGGTGTCGATACAATCACTCTTGGTTATGAGATGTATGTGGACGTTGGAGACGGATCTTTAGTTCCAGTAATCGTTGAAACATTCTCAAGCGGTGCGCCGTTTTTGCCTTTAGACGATAGGATAGTTACATTAAGTTATTCAACAAGTTTCGATAAATACCCACACAAAACATATTTTGGCGAGGCAGAGCTTAATTTAGTATTAGAGCAAGCTTTTTTTGATATTGCGTTAAGCACAGACTGTTTAATGCAAATTATAAAACCCGAATGCGGCAGCGCTCCAACAAACAAACCCCCGCAATTTGGCTTTGTATTCCCATTCGCTGATGATGAGCGTGAGCCGACAACAGAAAATGCTAGCATTCCGCCGTCAGAAACTCCAATATGGTTTGCCAATCACGCGCGGCTAATGCCCGCATTTAAAGGAAAATAAATATTATGACTCCAATTAATACGTATAACTATATCGTTCCAGCCAGCGGCACGACTCGCGGCGTTGTTGTTTCAGAGACGTTAACAGCTACACCAATATTAAAAGACTTCCGTGCAATTCAATTAGACGGCGTTCCATTTATCCCCAGCGGTGTTTATATCGACAACAGTCGTAACAGTTCAGATTGTGAAGTGGTTATTAACGAAATTGGCTTTCGTGTCTTTGCGCGAGCGGGCCAATCAATTGCGTGTCAATATCCAGCCCCGTCCAATCAAACAGTATCAATTAGTGGTGGTGGCGAAACCACGTTAGTGTTCGTTGATTATCCATTAATTCCGTTCATCATGGGAGGAGAAAATCAATTCGTTACGACAACCTCAGACGGTGGAGATGCTGCATTAGGTTCAACATCCGACAGCTTAGTAACTGACACGTTAGCGGATGCCACATTAATTGCATTAAATAAAGGTATTTTGCAATCAATTCAATTATTAAATAACATACAATTAGACACGGCAGGTAATCCATTGCCCGCTAGTTTTGATACATTGCCCCAAACATTAGCCTATAATGTCGGAGGTGATTTAACGACAATTACAGTCACAGCAGGTGCGAGTTCATACGTGCAAACATTCTCGTATACGGGCGCTAATTTAACTGGAATTACAGGATGGGTTAAACAATGAATTTAGGTCAATTAAAAGGTGCATTAGAGGCGTTAGGAGTTTGGAGTAAAAAGCGGTTGGGTGAGGTTTTTTCAGAAAGACCAACCCCTGTACCTGGATCAACGTCTCTGAGAGGGCGTTTTTATAGATCCGATGGCGCCTATCTTGATATTAATGTGAACGAGTCGCTACAAATGGGCTCGTACCGAGTATTGACAACAAACCTCACACAGCAAATACATATAGGTGCTGGCACGGTAGCAACCCATGCAACCACACTAGCCCAAGTCCAAACCCTAATCAACGACCGACTTTCAAGCGTTGACGCGCTTGACCCAACAACAGCAACACTCGAAGACTTAATTAACGCAATTCAAACGGCGCATTAGTACCGCTCGCAGCAGCGAAAACCCTCGAATTAGCCGATGATGATTATTTGGGATCAGGAGAAACAATTTAATGAATATTATGTCTTTATTAAGTAATCCGGGCAGTTTAATGGACAGCATTAAACAATTTGAAACGTTGGGTACTGACATTATTGAATTATTAAAACGTGTCGAAGCGAATCAAATAGAGACCTTGGAACATTTAGAAGAATTGTCCCGCGTGAAACAAAACGAAGAAGGCGTGTTCCACGTGGAACAATTGAGCGAGGATTCAGCTAATGTCTGATGTCACAATAGAAGTCGCGGGCGAAGTGCCGACAGTAGAAGTTGAAAAAGAAGCGGACGTTATCGATAAAGCGCTTGAAATTGTAGAGATTATCGAAGACGCAAAGCGCGAACAACACTATGATGATGACCGATTAACGATTGTCATCGAAAAAATTGATTTAATATTAAGTCGGTTAGATGATTTATCGATGCAGATTGCCTTTGTACCTGATGCTGTTGCCGATGAGGTAGAGATTGTGATTGATGAAATAATTGATGAGCCCGCCGTGGTCGTGACCGACAGCGAGAACGTGGACGTGGTTATTGATGATGAGGTGTCTGATTTTGAAGAAATTCCAGCGGATGAGACGCCATTGCCCACACCTCGCAAAAAGAAAACGCGTAACTGGCTATAATTTAAATTTTTGGAGTAATTACAATGTCAGACACAATTGAAATTAAAGATGATGCGGTGACAGTACCTGAAAAAGCCGTTGATGATATTGCACCTCCTCGCAAGCGTGGCCGTCCAGCGGGTAGCAAAGCAAAGCCTGATTTTGAAACCATAGGTGAGGACAGTGTAAAAGAAGCACCGAAACGCAAGCCGACCAGACGCAATGCTAAGAAATCAACCCCCGCTGAATTTGGCAAACAAATTTGCGGAATACATTTAATGATTGCAATGGTTACTGGTCTCGAAGAAATTCAATTAAGCGAGCCCGAAGGCGTTCAATTAGCGACTGCTGTTATGGGCGTTGCGGATCAATACAATTTAGAAATTGACGGTAAGACGGGTGCGGCAATTCAATTGCTCGCAGCGTGTGCAATGATTTATGCACCAAGAGCATTAATGATTAATCACAAAATGAAAGCAAAGCGCGCCGATAATGCAGAGCTTAATAGTTTTACGGCTGATGACCATGCTACCAACTATTAAGGCTGGTGAGCGGGCTATTGTCGCGGGTCGCACGGGCAGCGGAAAGTCATCGTTAGCGCGCTGGTTACTGGTGCGCAGCGTTGGCCATTGGGTGATTATTAACCCTAAACATACTAAGGCTTTTGACAGTTTACCGGATTCAAACATTGTCGAAAAAATGGAGTCGGCAGCAATTGCAAAATCAATGCAGGACTACAGATTTACAATTATCAACCCCCCAAGTAATCAGGCGACCCCCGAACATTTGGATGCTCTGATTAGTTGGCTCCATGACAATTATAAAAATATCGGTTTAGTTGTTGACGAATTGTACGCGATTCACAGCAATGGGCGCGCAGGTCAGGGTTTAATCGGATGGCTAACGAGAGGGCGCGAATTAAAACAATCGTTTTTAGGTCTTGCTCAGCGCCCCAGTTGGCTGTCAAAGTTTTTATTCTCAGAGGCGGAATATATTTGTTCAATGTCGTTGTCAATGGATGATGACAGAAAACGCATGTATGAGATGACGGGGAGACTCGAATTTAGAGATAAATTACCCCCTTATTATTGGCTGTGGTATGACGTAAGCGAGGATGAGTTACGAAAAATGGGGAGGGTGCCGTTAGTTTAATTTGACAATGCTTAAAAAATGGTTTTAGATAGCTCCACAAACGCAACAGTTTTTATTAATTTTTATAGAGTGAGAAATAAAATGGGCGAAGTTCGCGTAAACCTAACAAACTTTATTACCATCGGGCTAATGGCGTTTCTTGCCGTTATCGTTATCAACAAAGGCTTACAGTACAGTGGCAAACCTCAATGGAAAATTGGAGCTTAAAATATGCCGGCATATGTGAATTTAATCGACTTTGTGAAAATTGGCGCTATGGCGTTTGTTTTTATTCTTTTTGCAAATTTGGCATTGCGTAAAGCTGGCCTTGCATCTATCGCAATTTAAGGGGTTTATCATGGCTCAACAGCAAATGTCACCACAGCAGCAAAACTTTCTAGCCCGTCAAAATCTTTTAACGACAGGTATTAGCATGATCAAACGTCTTCAACCTGTTACGGGGGCGTTGGGTTCGCAAATGAAAATCCCGCTTTTACGTATGGGCATTATGACGGGCGTTATGCTTCAATTCACAGTTCCCGTTACGGTTGCGACAAATCCAGCAGTCGCTTCGCCCGTGGCACCGTGGAATATCGCTCAGGTCGTAGCTTATAACGACTTTGCGGGCACTCAGCGGACTCGAACAAATGGCTTCCAATTATGGGCAGCGCAGTCGTTGAAACAAGGTGACGCATTGTCAAGTGTTGCGACAATGGCAAGTGCTACGGGCGGCAGTGCACCTTCATTGAATTATGACACCAATATTATTAACCAGCCAACAGCGGTGGGCAGTAATGAAATTAAATTTAGCCTTTATGTGCCGATGGCGTATGACCCTGCGAGCGATTTAACGGGCGCGGTTCTGACACAGACCAACGTTGGCGAACATTACATTACAATCCAGTTAGCCAATGCTCTTGTTAACGCAGATCCTTGGATTGCTCCTTATATCAGTGGTGCTGTGACTACGACTGGTGTAACAGTCGAAGCGTTCCAGTATTACATTCAACCCCAAAGTATGGGTATGGAAAACCTACCCGTCATCGACTTGTCTACGGTCTATGGTTTTGAGGGTGCTTATCAAACCACGGCGAATATTGCGAGCGGTCAAGCGACTTACATTAACTTGCCGAATAACCGAAGTATTTTGTCAAGTTTAATTACTTACGAAAACGGTAGTGCATTTACTGCCAACGGTACGGACTTAAACCAGATCACGGTTGTAGCCAACTCGAATACCAACTTTAAAGAGATGACGCCTCGACTGGTACGCGAAACAATGCGTAATATTATTAACAGTGATATTGCGGCGGGTACGTACTATCTAGGTAGTCGCCGACAGCCGATTTTGACACAACTTTATGCTAACGTGCAGGCAAAAATGGACGTTATTAGTGCGGCAAGTTCTGGTGTCGTACAATTCACCTCACAATTCGAGGTTCAATACCCTAGTGGTTCACCATTGCCGGGTATTACAGTCACAGCATAACGACTCAAAACAAAAAGCGCTCAGTAAAACGGGCGCTTTTTAAGGAGCTTAAAATGGATAAAAAAACACCGCTTTTTCTTGATGCTTCATTTGTCTTTGCTGTGCTACTGATTTTAGTTGCGTGGAAATTTATGATTGAGGATTTAATTGAATGAATGCGTTCTCATGGGTTTTATTAGCTTATCCGATCTATCTACTCGTCAATAAAAGACTGGGTGCGTATATGGAATTGACCAAGTGAACGCCTTTGTTGTGGGCTTATATGGTCTTTTTTTCGTCATGGTTGGCGCAAAAAGAAACGAAATAAAACTTATTGACGAAATAAAAACTGATGTGAATGGCTTTGTACCGTGGGCAATTGCAATTGCTGTTTTAGCTGCTTTGTCTGAATACGAAGAAACAAACAAATTAGTCAAGCCATTTGTGGCGTTGCTAATATTAAATTTTGTGCTTGTGAACTATGACACAATGCGCATAGAATTTAGAAAATTAACTAATACAGGTAATCAATAATGGACGGAATTTTGAAAGATGTTGCGGGTATTGCAATGGCCATTGTTGGCGTTGCGATTCTTTACACCCTCGTTAACCCAAGTAATAAAACAAGTCAGGTAATCGGTGCTGCATCTGGCGGGTTTGCTACAGCATTAAGCGCTGCAATGGGCACAAACAATGCGGGACGGATGAACGTCTACGGATCTTAAAACGAGGTGCGCGCTATGTTTAAAGAAAAAATTAACCCACTATTTGGCGGAATATTTAATATTCCGAATATTGTTGGGCGTCAATATGCAACAGGAGCGCAGCCGAATACGTCCGGCGAAACGGTTACGCCGTGGCAAGGCTCAGTCTATGAGTTGAAAGCATGGCCGAATGCTGTACCATCACTAAACGTCCTCGCTAATAATTCGGGCGTTCCGCATAGCCGCGCACCAATTCCAGTCATCGACCAGTATGCCTATTCGCCCGAAAATTATTTATTTATCGGCGGCACGGTTAGCAAATCAAGGGGCTAAAATGTCAATATTTGATGGCGACAACAACAACAGGAATCAGTTTGCTGGAGGTATTAAATTCACGTCTCCTGCATTCTCAATGAATAATACGGGTGCGATTAATGGCGGTTATTCGTTTGATCTGCCGTTGGCTACGGTTGCTGCATTTAACGAACTCGCGCTAACATTCAGCGCAACAAATACGCAAAACGCACAGGGGTTTTTACAGGGCGTATTAGCAAACAGTCAATCACACGTGACCCGCGTTGCTAATAAAACATTCGAGTCTGGTGCTAGCGCATTAAGCGCAATTGAACGAATCAATCAAAGTCAGCAGGAAACAATTAAGTATGTGGCAAAGAAACAAGCGCAAAGCGGCGGGTGCTTTATTACTACCGCAATATGCTTAAACGATGCTAAGCCTGATGATTGTGATGAACTGCAAACACTACGGAAATTCAGAGACGAAGTGCTGGCGACAAATATTTTTGGGCAAGAATTGATTGCCGAATATTACACGATTGCACCACTAATTGTTGAAGCAATCGACAAAATGGAGAATGCAAATTCCGTCTATGTGTTTTTGCGAGATGTCTATTTAATTCCAGCAGTCGCTAGTGCAAAATCGGGTGACAATGTAGGAACATTCGTTATTTATCGTGAGCTATTTAATGTTGCACGTTCAATAAGTGGGGTTTAAATATGGATGATTTAGAACCTATGATTAAAAAATACTGGCCTTACGCTTTAGGTGGCGTGGTCGGTATTTACTTAATAATGAAATTCAATAGCCCTAAAGTGGTCAGTCAAGGTGACGGTGGCTATTCAGCATTCTTGAATAGTCAAGCACAAGCAGGAGCCATAAGCGCACAAAATGCAATGCAGAGCCAAGCATTGCAAGCGCAAATTGACGCCGATGAGAGAAAAAGTGCAAGGGAATTTGAAGTCTTCAATCTACAAAGCAATCGCGACTATGAAATCACTACAAAAAGACTCGAATTAGAACAAACAGCAATCCACGCTAACGCAATGAATCAGTTCCAATTGAGTCAGGCGGCAATGGCGCAAAGCGTAAGCCAAGGAGCCGCCGGAGTCATCGGAGAATTATCAAGACCATCTATACATGCAATGAACAGCGCAGCATCGGAAAACGCCGCTGCTTTACAAGCTGCTGCAATGGCGGCAGCAGGAGGATATTTGGCACAAAGTGATATGGTCAGTAGCATGTCAGGAATGGTCGGAGATGTTAGCAAATCACTAGGCGCAACAAATAGTGCACTCGCGGCAATTGCACAAAGTCCTAGACCACCATCATTGGCTGATTCCATGGTTCAAGGCGCAAGCGTTATCGCAAGTGGGGGCCCTAGCGGGGGTTTTGGGGGTGCAATGTGGTAAATAAAAAATATTATTTGTGGGCCAGTGTTGCAGCCATTGCAATTATCCTAATCTGGCTGAATAGACGCGAAAAGACCCCGATTGAAGAAATTAGCGAAGTCGTAGAAACGCCACAAAATCTACAGTTTTATGAGCCGTACTATTACACAAACGCGGGAATATTCGACAGCCCAGCAAATTTAAACGGGGCAACAAGTCCGTTTCAAAGTCAAATTGATGTGTATTTAAGTAATCCAGTAATCGGTGAACTGACAAATAAATATATTCCGATGTTTGGTTTTGTCGGCGTCACAGCAGTGGGGGCTCAATAATGTCAGGGTCGTTTATGCAGCAAACAGCAAGCCAGTATCAAATTCCACAGAATATATTGGAGACGGCTGCATACTACGAAAAAAATACCCTACCCTCAGAAATTGATTATATGGCGGCTCAATTGCGTGATAGATTCCAACAGGTAGGCAGTTGGGAAAAAGCATTGCACGACTACCATTTAACAAACAATAACGATGCTCAATTGGCGGACGATTTTGCTGCTAAAGTGCTTGTGTCAGCCACGTTAGGAGCTACGGATTCTGGATGGATAGATAAATACGAAGAATCAGGAGGATGGAGCGGCACAGTAAAACCAGACGGAAAAATTACTGCTTTAGGTGGTAGTAGCGCAATGGAGTCTTTTACAAAGGACAAATTAGATGGCGCTTTGGGGCTAGTGAGTTCGGCTGGGTTTATTTTGTTAGGTATTGTAATTATAGCTATCGCTATATTAATGAATCCAAAAATTCGTGAAACGGCGGCGGCAGTCGTAACGAAAAAAGGGGCGTAGAATGAGTGGTGAATTAGCGCTGTGGCTAAGTAATGCGTTCCTACTGGTGACAATACCGACACTGTTCGCAATACATGGAAGACTATCGAATATCGAAGGACAAATAGAGTACATAAAACAAGGGGGCAAGTATGACACAAAGCGTTAGAACGAAATTACAATACTGGGTAGCAATCGTTGGGGGTGCTGTTTTAGGTATCGCGGAAACGGGCGTTATTGATATCGGCGGAGATTCTCATGGTGGATTAATTACTATGATTATTGTTGCAATATGGGGTGCAGTTCAGAGCCATTACGATACTGCTAAATTAGGCGTTGCAACAGGTGAGAATAATAAAGGAGTTATGACCAAAGTCGCTCAGGCGCGGACATTAAGTCAGATTGTCAAGCAAGTTAAAAAGAAAAAATAATGTTGGGCGGGGTGAAATAAAAAGGCCTTCTAGTTAGAAGGCCTTTTTTTTTGTGGGTTAGATAATGAAAGCGTTATATAAGAAATTGACGTGCGAATTAAGCTAGTGAGAGCCGCTACCGTGGATTGCTAGTAAACCCTCGTTTACTCGAAACGTGTCAATAAGGTACGTCTCAAATAGGTGCTGCATGGAGCCGGATTTTGGATTGGCGACAAGGTCAACGTAAAAGTCGGCGCGGTAATTTGAAATTAAAATCACGCCGTCTTTTACTTTGATGTCAAATTTGGCTTTGTCTTGCCGTACCTTGAACGTGAAACCAGTATTGAAAGTGTTGTCAAGAACAATTGCGCGTTCAAATTCTTGCACGTTGATTGCCTTGATTATTGCACTTTCGCCGTTTGGCTTGAATACTTGAAAATCTAACATTTGATGCACCTTATCAATATCTAATTTAATGTGAGAGTATTTCTCGATAACAACCATTGCGTTTTTAGCTTTTACAATCGCCTCATGCAAAAGTTCGCCGCTTGGGGTGGTGAGTTGGACTAGGTATTGTGTCATGTCTTGAGTCTCGTT
>Ga0265294_10007013_pt1 | contig 13436 bp, 11 predicted proteins | sample MunlanPumphouse3_FD_192504 | JGI IMG/M metagenome (GOLD analysis project Ga0265294, IMG submission 192504) | Groundwater microbial communities from a municipal landfill in Southern Ontario, Canada - Pumphouse #3 | ecosystem: Environmental > Aquatic > Deep subsurface > Groundwater | place... | reverse complement strand
GAGGCATGCCCTTTTGATACACTAAAATTGGCAAAACCAGGGGATAATTTACCTTTGGGAACTCCATATTTTGTACCAAGAGATATTCCTTGTTATATGTGTGTTGATATTCCTTGTGTTCCTATTTGTCCAACAGATGCACTTGATGAAAAACTTGTAAAAGATTCAAATAATGCATTTGAGATAAGACAAATGGAGATGGGAGTTGCAGTTGTAGACGTAAAATCTTGTGTAGCTTTTTGGGGAATTCAATGCGATGCTTGCTATAGAGCTTGTCCACTTTTAGGTGAGGCTATAAATATAGTATATGAAAAAAATGAAAGAACAGGTAAACATGCATTTTTAAAACCTGTTGTAGATAGTGATATTTGTACAGGTTGTGGACTTTGTGAAAAAGCTTGTATTACTGAAAAACCAGCAATTTTTGTACTTCCACGAGAAATTGCACTTGGAAAAGTTGGTGACCACTACATAAAAGGTTGGGATGAATCAGATGAGCAAAGATTAAAAAATGCAACATCAGAAAAGACAAAAACAGACATAAGCAAAGAGAGTGCAATTGACTCATTAAATAAAGGGACACAGGAGTTACTAAATGATTAAAAAATATAGATTTTTAATTGCTAGAAGATTTACACAACTCTCTATTATAGCTTTATATATTTTGGCAAATATTTATGGGATTAACTATTTAATGGGGAATTTAAGTAGCTCTTTGGTTTTAGAAACAATTCCTTTAAGTGATCCATTTGCAGTTTTACAAATGATTTTTGCAGGAGCAGTTATATCTTTTGATATAGCATTGGGTGCTTTAATTATTTCAATTTTCTACTTTACTCTTGGAGGAAGAGCGTTTTGCTCTTGGGTTTGTCCTGTAAATATAATTACAGATAGTGCAAACTTCTTAAGAAGAGTTTTGAAATTTGATGAAGTTCAAAAAAAACAACCAGCAACTAGAAATTTAAGATATTGGCTAATTTTAATTAGTTTTATAATCTCTTATTTTATGGGCGTTGCAGCTTTTGAATTGATTTCTCCTGTATCAATGGTTCATAGAGGTTTAATCTTTGGACTTGGATTTGGACTTGCAACAATGATTGTAATATTTTTGTTTGATCTGTTTGTTTTAAAAAATGGTTGGTGTGGACATATTTGTCCTCTTGGTGGATTTTATTCACTAATTGGAAGATTTAGTCTAATAAGGGTTCATCATAATCACAATAGATGTACAAACTGTATGAAGTGTAAGGTTGTATGCCCTGAAATACAAGTTTTACATATGATAAATAAAAGTAGTGAAGCTGTAGTTGATGAGTGTACAAATTGTGGAAGATGTGTAGAAGTGTGCGAAGATGATGCACTAAATTTCGATTTAAGAAAATATATAAAGGAGAAAAAATGAAATTAGTAAAATTTGCTTTAATTTTAATTATTGCAGGAACTTTTACTGCTTGTTTTAATAGTGACAATAGTCAAACTAAATCTCAAGAGAATAAAAGTTTTGGACTAAGAGATGCTGATTTACTTGATGAGACTAAAGTTGTATCAGATGAGACTAAATATTTGACTGATCCAGCAGGAGCAAGTACAAAAATTAAAAGAGCTTTTGAGAATGCTCCACCAATGATTTCTCACGATGTAGAAGGAATGCTTCCAATTACAATTGATAATAATCAATGTATCATGTGTCATGATCCAATGTTAGCTGAGTCTATGGGAGCAACTGCTATTCCAAAATCTCATTTTACTAACTTTAGAGAAGATGTAAATATAGATAAAAAAGGTCAACTTCAAAGAGATGGAAAAATAGTAGAAAATAGTAGTGATATAAAAACTGTTGTAAAACCACTTGACCACCTATCAAATGCTAGATTTAACTGTTCAGCTTGTCACGCTCCTCAGTCTCAAAGTGAAATTGTACCTAAGAATAATTTTGTAACAGAGTTTAGAAGTAGTGATTTAAATGATAAATCAAATCTACTTGATGTAATAGAAGAAGGCGTTAAATAAATATGAATAGAAGAGAGCTTTTTAGCTCTCTTGCTAAACCTTTTAAAAAAGAGCAAGAGAGTATTATTAGACCTCCTTATTATAAAAATAGAGATATTTTTTTCACAAATTGCATAAAATGCTTAGAAAAAAGTTGTAGTGAAGCTTGTGAAGAGAATATTATTTATATTTTAGAAGACCAAACTCCTAGTTTAAACTTTTCAAACTCAGGTTGTACATATTGCGATCTTTGTGCAAAAGCTTGCAATATGGAAGTTTTAGATATAAAGTATAAATCAAATATAGATGCAAAAATTCAAATAGATACTAAAACTTGTCTATCTTGGAATCAAACTATGTGCTTTTCATGCAAAGATCCTTGTTTAGAAAATGCAATAAGTTTTGAGGGTATTTTTAAACCTATTATAAATGACAACTGTACAAGTTGTGGATTTTGCATAAAAGTTTGTCCAACTAACTCTATAAAGGTTTTAAATGTTTAAATTTTTTATATTTTTCACTCTTGTTATCTTTTTAAATTCAAAAGAGTTAAAGCCAGAATTTTTTTTAGAAATTGATGGAATGGCAACTGATTTTGTTGTTGAAAAAGAGAGAATATTTATTGCGAGCTCTAAAGGAAAGGTAGATATTTTTGATATAAGCAAAAAAGAGTTTCAACAATCTATAAAAGTTCCAAATATTAAAGATTTTATGCAAGAGATTATTGAGTCAAAAATTTATAGCGTTGATTTTTTAAATGAAAAAGTATTAATTCTATCTCAAGGAGAAAATGGTGGAAGAGATATATTTATTTATGAAAATGGAAAATTAAACAATATTGTAAGTTCAAAAAATAGACTTTTTATTGCAAAAGCAAAATTTTTGGATGATGAGCATATTATTTATGCACTTTTATCAAATCAAATATTTTTATATGATATAAAAAACAGTAAAATACTCAAACAGACTCAAGTTTCTCAATCATCTTTTTCAGATTTTACTCTAAGCAGTGATAAAAAAAGTTTTGTTACTACAGATGAAAGTGGTGTAATAACACAATTTGAATCAAAAAGTTTGAAAAAACTAAAAGAGTTTAAAGGTCAAAATGTAGATAGAGTTTTTCAAGTTGATATTAAAAAAGATACTATTTTAGGAACTGGACAAGATAGAAGAGCATCTTTTTATTTTACAAACTCTAAAAAATCTTTTTATAAATCATTTGATTTTTTAGTTTATACAGGAGCTTTAAGTCCTAGTTCTAAACTAGCTTGTATCTTACTTAATGAAAATAATGATGCTGTTGTTTTTGACATAGAATCAAAAGAGGATAAATTTATCTTGACCGAAAATAGAGCAATTTTAACAAAAATTCTATTTTTAAATGAGAATCAAATTGTTATCTCAAGTGATGATTCTAGAATAAATTTTTATAATCTTAATTAAAGGAAGAAAAAATGAATATCTCAAGTATAGTTGTAACAACTTTACCAAAAAATTTAGAAAGTGTGATTGAAAATCTTAAAAAATCAGGTGTTTGCGACTATCATATGCATGATGAGAAAGGAAGAGTTATAATTACAATAGAGGGTGAAAATGTTGAAGATGAACTTAAAAAACTAAAAGTCATTGAAGCAATTCCAAATGTAATAACTGCTGATATGCAGATGAGTTATAGTGAAGAAGAGCTTAGCCGTCATATGCAAGTTTTAGAAAATTCAGATGCAGTTCCAAAAGTTTTAAATAATAAAGATATCAATGTTGAAGATATTGTTTATAGAGGCGATTTAAAAAGAAAAGATTTAATAGGTTTTGCAAAAGAGTTTGATAAAAAAGAGCTTTAAATTAAAAAAACTTTTGGAAAAATTTTAAATTTTGGAAGAAAAGTAGCATTAAAATAGCAAACTTTAAGTTTTGTAAGAGTATTATTTCACTGATCAAGAGATTTTACCAAACTTATCTCTCCTTAGTTAAAATGTAGCAATTTTAAGGTAAGGTCTCTTAAAAAGGTCGTTCTATTAAAATCTTAGGTTATGAAAAAGTATTATAGAATTTAAAACCTAAGTATCCAAAAGGGGTCTCTCTCAAGCCCCTTTTTTCTCCAAAGAAATTAAAGAAGATTTTATTTTTTAAGAGCAACTCCTAAGCTCTTAAAAAACTGTACATTTTTTATCTTATTTTAAATATGGTTTTAATACCTCAGGAATTTTCACACTTCCATCAGCTTGTTGATAATTTTCCATAATAGCAACCAAAGTTCTTCCAACTGCTAAACTTGAACCATTTAAAGTGTGTGCTAATATATTTTTTTTATCATCTTTGTATCTAATTTTTGCCCTTCTAGCTTGAAAATCTCTTGTATTTGAGATTGATGAGATCTCTCTATATCTATTTTGTCCTGGAAGCCAAACTTCTAAATCTATAGTAACTGCCGCTCCAAAACCTAAATCTCCACTACAAAGTTTAACTTTTTGGTGAGCTAAACCTAAAGAGCTTAATAAATCACTAGCACACTGAACCATCTTTTGAAAAACTTCATCTGATTGCTCTTGTGATGTAATAGCAACCATCTCAACCTTATCAAATTGATGTTGTCTAATCAATCCTCTTGTATCTCGCCCTGCACTTCCTGCCTCTTTTCTAAAACAAGGAGTGTAAGAAGTAAGTAAAAGTGGTAGTTCACTTTTATCAATAATTTCATCATTATATAAATTTGTAAGACTAACCTCAGCAGTTGGAATTAAATATAGATCTTCACCCTCTATTTTGAATAGATCTTCTTCAAATTTTGGAAGCTGTCCAGTTCCTACAAGCATATTTGAATTTACCATAAATGGAACATACCACTCATTAAATCCTCTTGCTCTATTAAAATCAAGCATATAGTTTATTAAAGCTCGCTCAAGTCTAGCACCATCACCTTTTAAGGCTGTAAATCTTGATTTTGCTAGTTTTACACCTCTTTGAAAATCCAACCAATCACATGATAAATCCCAATGCTCTTTTGGCTCAAAACCGAAGCTTGGTCTCTCTCCAACTACTTCTAAAATAACATTTTCATTCTCATCAACTCCAAAAGGAACATCCTCATCAGGAAAATTTGGAACTGTTAAAGCAAGTGCAGATAACTCATCCTCTAAAACTCTAACTTCATCTTCAAGCTCTTGTTTTTTTAACTTTAAACTATTTATCTCTTCTTGAAGTTTTGTAGTATCAAGATTCTCTTTTTTATATCTTGGAAACTCTTTTGACAAAACATTTTGTTTTGCTGTTGTCTCTTCTTGCTCTTGTCTTTTTATCTTTGTTTTCTGTGCTAAAACTTTAAGAGATTCTAAAATATCTTTAGAAACTCCTTTTTTCTCTAAAAGTTGGCTACTTTTTTCAAAATCATTTTGTAATAGTTTTATATCAATCATATAGGCTCTTTTTTAAATTTTTGGGCAATTATATCTAAAAAAGCAAATATTTAGGCTGAAAATTTTAGTAACTCTAAGATGCAACTAAGTTGCAAAAAAGTATTATTCCAATTTGCAACTTAGTTGCAATAATATTTACACATAAAAGGAATATAATGAAATCTAATATTAAAGCTACAATAACTCTATCATTTATATTAGCTTCTGATTTAGCTTTTGCACAAAATATCGCTTTGCAAAAAGTTACAATAGAGGAGAAAAAAGAGATAGAGACCAACACTATGCAAATAAATATGCAACAAGTTGAACAAAGTCAAGCAAACTCTTTTAAAGAGATACTAAACAACAACTCCTCTATTGAGATTGGTGGTGGTGCTATAAATGTACAAAGAGTCTATTTAAGAGGAATTGAAAGCTCTAATTTAAACATATCACTAGATGGTGCAAAACAGGGTAAAAATATGTTTCAACACAGAAGCAATGAGCTTGGAATAAATCCTGATTTACTAAAAGTTGTGGATATAAAAACATCAAACGATGCTTCAAAAAGTGAAGCTCTTGGGGGAAGTATACAGATGAGCACAAAAGATGCTCAAGATTTTGTAAAAGGTGATAAAAAAAGTGGTGCAATTTTAAAAACAGGATATAACACAAATGCAAATCAAAAACATGGGAGTCTTATAGCTTATTCTGTTTTTGAGAATAATTTGGGAGCTTATATTAGTGTTAGTGGATTAAATAGTGATGATTATAAAGATGCCAATAAAAATAAAGAGATAGCAACAGCCTATAAAGATAGAGATTATCTATTTAAGCTTAGTTTATTAGATTCAAATAATCATGATTTAAGATTAACTATAAATCAAAATGAGAATAGTGGTAATACAAGATGGAGAGGAACAGAGTATAGACCAAAACCTGAAGAGCTTGAAAAAATAGTTTCAACTACTACAAATTACACTTTAAATCACACATATAATCCAAACAATTTAGTAAATTTAAATACAAATTTAAATCTTACAGATATAAGTTTAAAAAGAGAAGAGCCAAAAAATAATTTAAACATTAGATTAGATGGAACAAGAGAGTATGAAAATAGAAATATTGGATTAAAAGTTCAAAATCACTTTGATTTTGATATATCTTCGACAACAAATAGAGTATCTATTGGAGCTGATTATCAAAAAGAGCATGGAAAAGGTAGTTTTGAACCACATAATTTAGATAAAGCTGTTACAAAATACTCTGATTTAGATTCAGAAAACAGAGCTTTGTTTTTTCAAAATAGAACTACAATTGGCTCTTTAGGGTTTGATTATGGTTTAAGATATGACTACTATACTTTTGAAACTGGACTTGGAAAACAAAGTGATGATACATTTTCTCCAAATATTGGTATTGATTATGAAGCTACACAAAACTCTTTGATTTATGCAAACTATGGAAAAGCTAGTAGAATGAGTAGCATAATTCCATTTACTTGGGCACTAAATACAAAAATTGGTTCAACTTACTCAAAAGATTTAAAAGCTGAAAAATCAAATAGATATGAACTTGGTTATAAATATAGTAAAAAAGATACTTTTTTAAGTGATGATTATCTATCTTTTAATGCAAATATTTTTCAAACAAATATTAAAGATTTAATTGTATCAGGTGCAATTGGTGGTGGAAGTGGAGAAGGTGGAAGAACTTTAGAGGATATTTATAATAGAGATGATGAGTTTAAATCAAAAGGTTTTGAACTAAAACTTATATACAACTACGATATTTTTTCAACATCATTTGCTTATACACAAATTGATACCAATGCAAAAAATATGGATACAAATGGAACAATTTATAATGAAGATCAAAATATAAGAAGAGTTGGTGGATACGATAGCAAAAAATTTGTTTTTAATGGTGGGGTTGAAATAATAGAGAATTTAAATATTAACTATATTTTAAATGCAGTTGCCAAAACTGATGTTTTAGATAGCAATAATAATGAGATAAGAAGAGCTGGTTATACAACTCATGATATAAATTTAGAGTATAAATTAAAAGATTGGACTCTATTCTTTGCTATTAATAACTTAACAAATAAACAATACGCAAAAGCGACAACAATATCTACAAAAAATCAAGCAGATGTTTATAGATATGAGATGGGAAGAGATTATAGATTTGCTCTTAAATATGAGTTTTAAATTGTTTGAGACATATAAGAGGTAAATTTATTTACCTCTTTAATTTTATCATTTAAATAATTTTTATCATTTGTATCTTCGGATAATTAAGCAATATTTTCATTTATAATCAATGCCATTTGTTTAAATTCATCATTACTTGAAAGTTCTATTTTATTTACTTTTGTTTTTTTATCATTTAAATATTTAAAAATACTTCAAGTTTTACCTCTTTTGTCTGCACAATTGCATCTGTATATGCAACTGTAGAGTTATTTAATAAAGTTTTTTGTAAATCTAAAATACTGCCTTAAATTATATAAAGGGTTTATAATATTATTTTGTAAAGATAAAACAGCTTGAGATTTACTATGTACATTTTTTAAAATAACATGATTCTCTTCACTTATATTAATAGTTTTATACCCTAAAATAAAAATTGTATCTATAAAAAATAGCAAAAAAATCGATTTATCTAAAAAGTAACAAAGGAACCTTTGATTTTAAAATCATATTTGTTGTAAAACTTCCAAAAATTGCACTTCTAAATCTATTATGGCTATATGCTCCCATAGCTATAATATCAGCGTTTATGCTTTGTTGATAATTTAAAATAGCTTCTAATTTATCTCCACTTAAAGATAATATTTCAGAATCTATATTTGCATTTTTGAATATCAAACTAGCTTCATTTAAAACTCTATTTGAATCATTTTTATCACTATTTACATTTACAATATATCTTTTTGTATTTGGAAATATTGGATTTTTTACGGCAATATCAATAGATTTTTTAGCATAAAGACTCCCATCATATGCCATTAAAATAGATTTTATAGGTTTAAATTCACTATTTACAAGCAAGATTGGAATATTTAAAGTTCTAATCAACTCCTCAACATTAGATCCAATATCTTTACTATTTTCGCCATTTAAACCAATAATTGCAATTTTTAAATCACTTCCTAACTCATCCAAAGTTTCATATAAAGTTCCATGTCTTTGAAGAGTTGTAAAATTTGAGAAATTTTTTGATTTAACATACTCTTGCATCTGTTTTAAAATAACTTTACCTTTTAAAATCTCCTCTTGACTTCTTTTAGCATCTTCATCAACTAACATCTCAAGTAGTACATCTTTTGCACCAAAACCAATATTTCCTGAAAAATCAACTAGATTTGAAATTTTTGAATGTTCAACTACATTTAGTAAAACAAGAGGTAAATTAAGATTTTTTGCTATAAAAACTCCATAATCACAAACTGCTTTTGAAAAATCTGAACCATCAATGCAAACTAATACTTTATTCATTTACTCTCCTTTAATTACTTTTTCTACCATTTTAGCTTTATCATGAACACCAAATCTATCAATTATAGTTTTACTTGCTTCATTTTGTCCAACAACTTCAACAATAGCACCTTCTCGTCTTAGTTTTATTACTGCTTTATCAAGTGCATAAACAGCAGAAATATCCCAAAAATGAGCTTTAGAAACATCAATAATTACTCTATCTAAAACCTCTTTAAAATTAATGCTTTCATAAAATCTATCGGCACTATTAAAAAATATTTGTCCTACAAACTTATAGGTTTTAACACTTTTATCTTCATTATATGAAGTTTCACAAGACATAAAGTGTGAAATCTTATTTGCAAAAAATAGTGAGGCAAAAAGAACTCCTGTTATTACCCCATAAGCTAAGTTGTGAGTATAAACAGTTACTATAACAGTTGAAAGCATTACAATATTTGTAGAGAGTGGTAGAGTTTTTAAATTTTTTATTGAAGCCCAATCAAATGTTCCAATAGAGACCATAATCATAACTGAAACCAAAGCAGCCATAGGAATAATAGAGATAATATCACTTAAAAATACAACCATTATAAGTAAGAAAAAACCAGCTATAAATGTAGATAACCTTCCTCTTCCTCCTGATTTTACATTTATAATTGATTGTCCAATCATTGCACATCCAGCCATTCCTCCAATACAACCAGATGCAATATTTGCAACTCCTTGACCTCTTGCTTCTTTTGTCTTATCCCCTTTTGTATCAGTTAGTTCATCAACTATTGTTGTTGTCATAAAAGTCTCTAGTAATCCAACAACTGCTAAAGAGAGAGAGTAAGGCAATATAATCCATAAAGTTTCTAAATTAAAAGGAACATCAGGCCATAAAAATATAGGTAAAGTATCAGGAAGTTCTCCCATATCTCCTACAGTTCTTACATCCCAAGCTACAAAATATACAAAAATAGTTAAAACAACAATTGTAAGCAAGGGAGATGGAACTATTTTTCCTATTTTTGGAATATATGGAAATAAGTAGATTATTCCAAGACCTGCAATTGTTAAAGCATAAACATGCCAAGTTACATTTGTTAGTTCTGGAAGTTGAGCCATAAATATTAAAATTGCTAAAGCATTTACAAAACCAATTACAACAGCTCGTGCGACAAAACTCATAAGCTTAGCAACTTGCATATATGCCAAAATTATTTGAATAACACCTGTTAAAATTGTAGCTGCAAGTAAATATTGAAGACCGTGTTCTTTTACAAGAGTAACCATTAAAAGTGCCATTGCTCCTGTTGCAGCACTAATCATTGCAGGTCTTCCACCAACAAAAGATATAACAACTGCAATACAAAATGAAGCATAAAGTCCAACTTTAGGATCAACTCCTGCTATAATTGAAAAAGCAATTGCTTCAGGTATTAGTGCAAGAGCTACTACAAGACCTGAAAGAGTATCACCTTTTATATTTGAAAACCATTCATTTTTGTTGAAATACCTTTTTATCATATAGTTCCTTATCGATTTAAATTAAATGAAAGTTAATTTTATTGAAATAAATAAAAGGCAAGAATTGTACTAAAAAAAAATTAAGCCCCCTTTAATAGATTTACTAATGCTTTTAGCTACTTTTGATATAATCGCTTCAAATAAAATAAATTTTTAACTATTTAAAAGGATTTAATTTGAGAATTTTATCAGGAATTCAACCCTCAGGAACAATTCATATAGGAAACTACTTTGGTATGATAAAAAAGATGATAGAGTCACAAAATGAAGGTGAACTATTTGCTTTTATAGCTTCATATCATGCATTAACTAGTGTAAAAGATAAAGAGTTTTTAGAAAAAAACTCTTATGAAGCAGCAATTAACTTTTTATCTTTAGGAATGGATGTTGAGAAATCAACATTTTGGATACAACACGATGTTAAAGAGGTACTTGAACTTTACTGGATTTTATCAAATCATACTTCTATGGGATTATTAGAGAGAGCTCACTCATATAAAGATAAAACTTCAAGAGGAATTAGTGCAAATCATGGACTTTTTTCATATCCAGTTTTGATGGCTGCTGATATTTTACTATTTGATTCAAATATTGTTCCAGTAGGACGTGATCAAATACAACATGTTGAGATGACAAGAGATATTGCAATATCGTTTAATCATGCATACAAAAAAGATATTTTTGTTTTACCAACTGCAAAAGTAGATGAAAATGTTGCAACAGTTTTAGGAACAGATGGGGCTAAAATGAGTAAATCATATAATAACACAATTGATATGTTTACAACTCCTAAAGAGCGAAAAAAACAGGTTATGAAAATAGTAACTGATTCAAAAGAGCTTGATGAGCCAAAAGAGTGGCAAAACTGCAATATTTATAATATTTCAAAACTATTTATGTCTACAGATGAACTAAAAAATTTACAAAAAAGATATGAAACACCAGGCGAAGGATACGGTCACTTTAAACTTACACTTCTTGAAAAAATAGAGGAGTATTTTAAACCTTATGAAGAAAAAAGAGCAAAACTTTTAGAAAATCCAAAAGAAGTGAGAGATATTCTATCTTTTGGAGCAAGTAAAGCAAGAAAAATAGCAAGTGAAAAAATAAGAGAAATTAGAGATATAGTAGGCTTAATTTAAATCTATAGTTTTTTAATCTATTATTTCAAAAAAATTTTAAAGAAGCTTTATGTATCATAGAGTTAAAAATATCGTAGATAGTTCATTTTTCTCAAAGTTTATTATCTATTTGATAGTTTTAAATGGTATTACAATGGGTTTAGAGACTTCAAAAACTTTTATGCAAAGTTATGGAGCTTTTACAACTTTATTTAATCAAATTGTTATTACAATTTTTACAATTGAGATTGCTTTGAGAATTTATGTTCACAGAGTATCTTTTTTCAAAGATCCTTGGAGTCTGTTTGATTTTTTTGTTGTAGCAATATCTTTAGTTCCTACAAGTTCAGGATTTGAAATACTAAGGGTTTTAAGAGTTTTAAGGCTATTTAGACTTATCACTGCTGTTCCTCAGATGAGAAAAATAGTTTCAGCACTAATTAGCGTAATTCCAGGAATGTTATCTGTAATCGCTTTAATGACGCTATTTTTTTATATTTTTGCAATTATGTCAACACAACTTTTTGGAGAGAAATTTCCACAGTGGTTTGGAACATTAGGTGAGTCATTTTATACTCTATTTCAAATTATGACTTTGGAATCTTGGTCTATGGGAATTGTACGACCTGTAATGGATGTTTATCCTTATGCTTGGGTTTTCTTTGTTCCTTTTATATTTGTAGTAACTTTTGTAATGATAAATTTAGTTGTAGCAATAATTGTTGATGCTATGGCTATTTTAAATAAAGAAGAGGAACAAAATATAATAGATGAGATACAATCTCAAGACAATAACATAAACAAAGAGATTAAAGAGTTAAAAAATGAGATTAGTGAACTTAAACTTTTACTAAAAAATCATTTAGAAAAATAAAAGGATAAACAGATGATGGATGCAATAAATTTAAAAAACTATTTTTTCTATTTTGCTAGTTTTGTAATAATTATTGCTGGAGTTAAAATGGCAAGCGAAGTAGTAGTTATACTATTTTTAGCTATTTTTATATCTTCTATATTCTCATCTGTTTTAAGCCTATTAAAAAAGAGAAAAATACCAAAAATAATCTCATATTTGCTTTTAGCTTTGATTGTTTTAATAGTTGGATTTATGTTTGTTTATGTAGTAAATATATCTTTAAAAGATTTTTTAACAAATCTTCCACTATATGAGGAGAAATTAAAAAATTTAGTTTTAAACTCTATACATCTTATGCAAAATTATGGATTTGAAATAGAGATTGATAGAATAAAAATAATGGAAGCCCTAAATTTTGGCTCTTTTTTTGGTCTTACTAAAAATGTTATTGGAAGCATAGGAGCTTTTTTATCTCAATTTTTATTGGTAATTATTGGAGTTGCATTTATTCTAGCAGAGTCAAAATCTTTTCAAACAAAACTAAAAGTAATATTTAGAAACAATGCAAAAAATCTTGAACACTTTAATCTCTTCTCATATAACATTCAAAAATATTTTGTAGTTAAATCTTTTACAAGTTTTCTTACAGGATTTATAGTTACTTTGATGTTAATATTTTTTGGAGTTGATTATCCAATATTGTGGGGAGTTATAGCAATGTTATTTAATTTTGTTCCAGTAATTGGTTCAATAATAGCTTCAATTCCTGCAATACTTTTAGCTTTGATGAATCTTGATATTGCATCAACTATATGGGTAATTGTACTTTATATGGTAATTAATATCTCTATTAGCAATATTTTAGAGCCAAAACTGATGGGGAAAGAGCTTGGATTATCACCTTTGGTAATATTTTTCTCTTTAATTTTTTGGGGTTATATTTTGGGAATTGTTGGAATGTTTTTGGCAGTTCCAATTACTATGACTCTAAAAATATCTTTTGATTCAAACTCAAATAGCCGTTGGCTTGGTATTTTAATGTCTAATTTATCAAGAAAAAAATCTAAATCTAAATCTT
>Ga0265294_10007012_pt1 | contig 13437 bp, 9 predicted proteins | sample MunlanPumphouse3_FD_192504 | JGI IMG/M metagenome (GOLD analysis project Ga0265294, IMG submission 192504) | Groundwater microbial communities from a municipal landfill in Southern Ontario, Canada - Pumphouse #3 | ecosystem: Environmental > Aquatic > Deep subsurface > Groundwater | place... | reverse complement strand
CACAAAGCTCAACTCTATTTTATAAAGACGTAGAAATATTTAATATAAATGGCAATTTAACAGAAAGCACTGAATATATGAAAGATACTGAATATATGCGGGATTTGTTAGATGAAAAATATTATTATAAATATAACAAACAAGGGTATATAGACGAAGTATCTAGTGATATTAATATTTTAAAAAAGTATACATATGATAGCAAAAATAGACTCATTGAATTTGGATTTATTCGTGGATATGAGTCATATAAATATGATAATAATGATAATTTAATTGAAACGGAGGTTTATGTTGATACACAAGCTGGGTATTTTTCTGAACCTAAATATTGTTTAAAAACAAGGATTGTTAATAAAGTTGATAAAGTTGGGAATATCTTAGAAAAGAACAGATATGAATTGAATCCAATTAATGAAAGAGAACTTCAACCACAACGCAAACTTAGAGATAGCAAAACTACTTACAAATATGACGAGGTAGGCAATCTATTGGAAGAAGTATATTTTAATCAAGATGGGATTATGATTAGTAAAGAACTTTATAAGTATGATATAAGGTTAGGAAGACTTATAGAGAAAAATAGTATTAGCTGGTTTATTAATTCTGAAACACGACATCTTTATATATATGATAATGTTCCTAATTTAAAAGAAGAACAACATTATTCACATGATGGGTTATTATATTCTAAGATAATTTATAAACATGATAACATTGGCAACATAATAGAATGCTCAGAGTTTAATTTTAAATATGAAAATGAAAAGGTAATTGAATCATTTGTTAATTTCATTGAAACTCAATATGAGTATTATGAGTAAGTTTATCCAAGGTTTGGGAAGCAATTAATACCTTTATAACTTAAACTTCTTCACGTTAACTTTAAATTCGCCATTATTCTACATCCCCCTACTTATATTTATACAGAACTCAATATTTGCATTCCCCTTCATATTAGTACCATGACCCGTGTTGTGGGTATCCATATCATCCTCATGCAGATATATAGGGATAGGTTGGGGGAGTTTTTAAAGTATTTCTAGCTATATGATTATATTTTTAATGCTCTTTGATATACTATTAAAGTAATAATGACAAACAATAATGAAATCCTTTATGAATATTACATTCCAGAATATGTGCTATTCCAGCTCTATTATTTATATTTGACACATAAGGTTATATCATTAGGCAAAGTCTTTTCTGAAGTCATTATATTGTTGCATGAATTGGAAATAACAATGTGCATTGATGGTGAAGAAAAGCAATTTATAGAAATTGATGATATATTTTGCAATATAAATATTGCAGATATTGAATCTTTTAAGTTTTCTATAATGGAACCAAATAAATTATCAGCTTTTTTTAATAAATATTTTGTTTCCTTTCAAAATGGAAAGCTTATGAAGGGTATTTATGAAGTAGGTATATTTAAGGACTATCAGGATTATAAAGATAGTTTTGGAGCTGTAAATGATTACAAAGATTATTCTTTTCATTATATAACAACCAATATTTTTGATATAGAAATATATAGTTGTTATGCTGTTTATTCGCTTGAGCATAATTATAAAATATTTAAAGATTTTTTATCTCATAATTTTTCAAAATATGATTCTTTTAGATTCTCAATTATAGATATAATGGTTTCGTTATTAAGTACTTTAGAAAAGAAAGAGATGTCAAAGCTATTACCCACACATTTGTTATTATATTTACATTATAAGGAAATTGTTGAGTTAAAATTTGGAGATAAACCTGATTTTACTAAGTATATGTTTTATGAGTTTAAGATAGATAAGGACTCAGTTAAATTCATGGACAAATTAAATTTTAAAAGCAATCATTCAGAGGAAGTTAATGTTATTGCAGATAGCGTGCCTAAAGTAAGTAATTGGAGTGAACTTACAATAAAAATAGATAACAGTGATAATGACAGGATTCTTATAACGATAAATGATACTAACGCATATTTTTCATATGTAGATTTGGGTTTTCGAGATAAAAAGTCAGGAAATCCAATTAAATGTTGGGAAATATTAAGAGGGATTAAACTTTATAATGAGACGATTACTCGTGTGGTAAATAGAACTGATTATGAACTTTCTAGTAATGAGTTAGTAGAAAGAAGGAATAATATTAGAAAAGAAGCAGAGAAATATAAGAAACAAATATCAACATTAAGAGAAAAATTAAAAATAGCTTTTAAATGCGAACTAGACCCAATCATCTATGATAATAACTCAGGGGCATATCAAACTCAATTTTATATTAAGAGTTAACTAAGCTTTTTGTATTAATTATTGTAATATGAAAATTCATTGTATTCTAAACAAAGAATGTATCCATATCTGAAAGTGCTTATATTTATTCTTCACGTGAATATTCATCTAATGTATTAGAGCGACACATTGCTACTAATATTTAAGGAGAATAGAAAAATGCAAGAAAGAATTTATATTAAGGACATAACAAGACTACAAGAAATCGGTATTAAATTTAAAGAAAGGCTAATCGATAAGATAACTATTCACGTTTTCAAGAAACATGATTTGTCGCAAATAAATCATGTTAACGGTGAAAGGTATATTTTACATAGATACACTTCAAAGGAATCTGTGTTTGGGTATAGCAGTCACATTAAAAAGAAATCACATTTTGGATATAAAATTACAAACAAATTAAACGAAGAAATCTATGATATCACATGTACTTACTCTGAATATAATTATGATGTAATGCTATATGTTAATCCATCAAGAATCGGTGGATTACAAGTAACGGAAGAAATACTTAAACTATTAGGAATAACTGACGAGAACTCGAAAATATCTCGAATAGACTTCACATTAGATTTCGAGTGTAAAAGTGTGAGTGACTTTATAAAGTATTTAAACGTTAAAGACAAGAAAAATATAGATGCATATTATACAAAGTATAAAAACGGTGATTTATATGAACTATCGGGAGTATATTACGGAGAGAAAAATAGCACCAAAACAACTAAACTTATTGTTGTATATGATAAATCTATTGAGCAACTAACAAAAAAAGCAATAGAACTAACTGACACCCATGTAATAAGAGTTGAATACAGAATAAAAGGTAAGAACCTGTCAGATATTAAACTAGAGAATTTAACTGAAATTACTAAGTTTAATCCATTCAAGAAGTTAGAATTTGTAAATTGGGAAGCAAAAATCAATGACGGAAATAACATAAAGGAAATTATAAAAGCATCCAACCTAAAACATAATTTTGGATTAAAAGGATATACGCTAGGATACAGAAAGCTAAATAAAAACAGGCAGTTTGCACGAGACTATAGAAATATTTTTATTGAAAATTGGAAATTCTTCTTATCTGATATTTGGGAACTATATAAATAGGAATTATTTGAGATGACTATGATACAAGAGAGTGAAATACTTACCAAACCTGAATTAGCACAGTATCTTAAATGTGATGTTAATACAATCGGAAATTTAGTAACCACAAGACAAGTTCCATGTTTTAAACTTGGTAAAGAATATAGGTTTAGGTTTAAAGAAATAGCTGAATGGCTTTCAAAAAAAGAAAGTATGAATGTAGTAAGAATTATCGAAGAGAGTCAAGACTAATGTTTAATACATCTGCTATTCTTTTAATAACATCAAAAGTTGGATTATTATTGCCTTTTTCAAGTTTATACAAATATGAGAGGCTAATATTAGCTTCTCGTGCAAGTTTTTCTTGGGTAAGTGATTTTTCTTCTCTGTGTTTTTTAATCTTACTACCAATTCCCATATTACCCATTATAGTCTTGAAGTATTACTTTTTGAATATTACTATATTAGTAGTACTATATGAATAGTAATTTAGTAAATGAAAATTTAATAAAAAGGAGTTAAAGTTATGGCAAATTTAGAAAAGATAAAAGAAGTTTATTATAGTAGGTACAGAATAAATGGCAAACAAATTAGAGAAAGGTTAGGTAAAACATCAATGACAGAAGCTAAAACAATGGTAAGAAGTATAGAAGAAAAGGTTTGCAAACAAAGGTTAGGTATTGATTGTAAAGAAAGAGTTTTGATTGATGAAATCATTAAAGAATATTTAGAATGGGCTAGGAATAACAGAGAACATACAACATATCTTCAAAAAAAGAAATCAATGGAAATCTTTCAAGACTTTATTAAACAAGGTCGTTTTAAGAATAGGATTTATTATATTAATGATATTGATTATAGGGTTATCGAGTCTTTTAAAGTTTGGAGAAAAGAGCAAACCTATGCTAAAAAGAAGATTGCAAATAGGACAGTAAATATAAATTTAACACATATCAGCAACTTATTAAGAAAAGTTAAAGAATGGGGATATATTTCTTCAGATACTCAAATTAAAAAGCTTACCGAAACTCATAAACATCCAGAGTATTTATCAAATGTTGAATTACAAGTATTGATAAAGAATAGTAGTTTATATGAAAAACAAATAATTTTATTATTACTTAATACAGGAATGAGAAGTGGAGAGTTGATGAATTTAACATGGGATGCAGTTGATTTTATAGGAAAGGCTATAAAAATACAGAGCAGTGAAAAGAAAGCAACTAAGACCCATCGCGAAAGGTTTATTAATATTAATTCAGGATTGTTAGATACTTTATTGTATTTAAGAGAGATATATATAGACCCATTAACTAATAATGTAAGTCCTAGAGAAAGTTATCAGAAAAACTACGTATTGTGTCATAGAGACGGCAAACCTATTAAGAGTTTTAAGCGTTCGTTTTCAAGTGCAGTTGTGAAATCAGGGTTAAATAAAAGGATTACTCCTCACATGCTCAGGCACTCATTTGCGACATTAAGTTTAGAGTGTAATACTGACATAATGACAATTAAAGAGATTTTAGGTCATACCGATATTTCTACAACTCAAAGATACTTGAATATTACTAATGATAGAAAACAACAGGCGGTTGATAAGATTGGTAGTTTGTTTGATAATAGGTTATTGTTGACGTGCTAAATTTGGATGTTGTGACAAATGTGTGACAAAACTTATTTAGTGTTATTTAATAGAAATCTTAAATGGTATATAGTAATTGATGTGCGCTCGTAGCTCAGTTGGATAGAGCAACGGACTTCGAATCCGTGTGTCGGGAGTTCAAGTCTCTCCGAGCGCGCCACACTACACTTTTGTGAAGAAAAAAGAATTAAAGTAGTAAGTCATTTAAAGGTTGCAAAAGCCGGCTAGAATCAGCGTACTTGTTTATTGTTCAAGATAAATGTTTCTGGTATACTGAAGAGGCAAAATAAAAGGTCACGCACCGTTAGCTCAGCTGGTAGAGCATCTGACTCTTAATCAGGTGGCCGAAGGTTCAAATCCTTCACGGTGCACCAATTTTACAATAAGAGGGGTTCATGGAAGGTAAAGAATTTTTTACAAATATAATAAACCTTATAAGAGAGAATTTTTTATATCTATTAAGAAGATATTTTATTTTTAGTGTATTACTTTTAATTATTTTCATGGCTTTTTTTGTTACTTTGTCTGTGTTATTTGGTTCTTCAGTTGTTATGTCTAACATAATAGCTTTTTTTATCGGTGGATTAGTTACAATATTTTGTGCCTATTTTGCTTTTCCAATTGCTTTTAAGTTTGTAGAAAGAAAAGAATTAAGTTTATTAGAAAACCCTCCAAAGCTTCTTGATCTTTATTATGCAGTTGGAATTATTTTTTCAATATTTTTAACAGTAATACCTTTGATATTTTTATTTTTGGTCTTTTATGTATATGGTGCAATGGCAACTTTATATTATCTGATGGGTATGGCAATTATTACTTTCTTCCTCCAAGTTTTTGGCGGTCTTTTTGCTAAAGGTGCTGATATTTCTGCAGAACTTTTAGCTAGGGAGGATAATGATGTTGGAGTTAATGACGTTAGAAACGTTTCTGCTTTGGCTGATAAAGTGGGGGATTTTTTAAATAGTGGCTTAGCTATCAATTTTAATCTAATTGAAGCTTTTATCGGAATGTTTGTAGCTGTGATTATTTATGTTGGAGCTTATTTTGTTACTGATGCTATTAATATGAAAGATGCCTTAGTATTAGTTTATTATCCTGTATTAATAGGCATTGGTAGTTTGATTATTACTTTTTTTGTTAGTTTTATGTTTTTGTTTTTAAAGAGGAAGCAGATTATTGCTACAAGCCTTAAACCTTTACATGCGACATATTTTTCTATGCTAATGATTGGTGTGTATATTTATTATGTAACTCTTGGTTACAATCTACCGTTGATTTGTACTAGTAATTTTTTGTGGTTTTCTAGCCAGTTAAGTCCTTTTATTTGTGTATTAATGGGTGTTATTTTTTCTTTAATAATTGGTCTTATTACTGATCTTTATACATCTGACGCACACAAACAAGTAAAAGATAACGCGTTTTTGTCACAATACAGCTCAGTACTTTCCATTTTTAACTCAATTTCCGTGGGGATGCGGACTACATATATTCCAATTATTATTGCTTCAGTTTTTGTTTTTATTGCGTTTAGGATTTGTGACTATTATGGAATAATTTTAGTGGGAATTGGTTTTGCTTCTATGTTGCCCTTGATGGTTGCCTCCTCCTTTGCTGCACCTTTTTTAGATACTTTAAATGGTGTAGCTAATATGGAAAAGAACGAAGGTAAATTATTAAGAGAAATCCAGAGTATGAATTCTGTTAGTAATACTTTGTCTGCAGTTGGAAAACATGCCTCATCATATGCTGTTTTGTTTATGGCTTTTTCTTTCTTCTTATCTTTTGTTCAAATTTCTGGAATTAACTATAACAGCATTCCTTTGTTTCATCCGGTGATAATGCTTTCATTATTTTTAGGCGGTGTTTTCCCTTATATTTTTGTTTCTGTTTTGATGCGAGCACTTTCTTATACTATAACTGCAATGTTTGATGAGGCAAAGATTCAACTTCAAGAGATACCATATTTAAAGCAAGGAAAAACAACTCCTGATTTAAGAAGGTTTATTAAGATTCATGGTACAAATATTTTGAAGGATTTAATTTTCCCCTGCATCATCATTTTCTTTTTACCTTTTCTTATTGGTAGATTTTTGAGTGTGGAAGTTTTAGCTGCTTTTTTTGTTGGATGTATCATGGTTTCGACTTTTTTATCTATTAGTTATACAAACTCAGGTGTTTTGTTAGATAACGCCAAAAATTATATTGAAAAAGGGTTTTTAGGTGGCAAGGATACAGTTAGATATGCTAATGCTACTGAAGCTGATTTATACGGTGATTGCATGAAGGATGTGCTAGGGCCATCTATTAATGCGTTTTTAAAGGTTGTTATTTTGATAACAATTATTTTTGTGCCGATAATAATTTAAGAAGGGAGTTTGAATATGGGAAAAATGATAATCGCGGGAAACTGGAAAATGAATAAAGATCTTGATGAGGCTGTACAACTAGTCGAGAAGCTTAAAAAGGGATTTAAGAATAAAAATAAGGTAGAGGTAGTAATCTGCCCATCCTTTACTAATCTTTCTTCTGTTAACGAAATAGTTAAAGATTCAGACATAATGCTGGGAGCACAGAATATGTACACTGAGGAAAAAGGTGCATACACTGGTGAAATTAGTGCTTCAATGCTGAAGAGTGTTGGCTGTAAATATGTTATAGTTGGTCACTCAGAAAGAAGACAGTACTTTAATGAAACTAATAGTTTTTTAAATAAAAAGGTGAAAGTGGCACTAGAAAATAACTTAATACCAATTTATTGTGTTGGAGAAACTTTAGAACAAAGGGAGTCTGGCAAAGTTGAAAAAGTAATCAAAGAGCAAATTGAAGACGGACTAAAAGGTGTTTCCTTAGAAGATCTAAAAAAAGTAGTTGTTGCTTATGAGCCTGTTTGGGCTATTGGTACAGGCAAGACTGCTACTCCACAACAAGCAAATGATGTGCATTTTTTTATTCGTAAGCTTCTAAAAGCAATGGCTAATGAAGCTGTTGCAGATTATATTTCAATTCTTTACGGTGGTAGTGTTACTCCAGAAAGCTGTAGGGAGTTAATGTCTAAGTCAGATATTGATGGTGCATTGGTAGGTGGAGCTAGCTTAAAAGCCGATAGCTTTGCAGAAATAATTAATTATTAATAAGGAGATTTAATATGACAATAAGTTACAAAGAATTAGGTTTAGTTAATAGTAAGGAAATGTTTGCTAAGGCAGTAAAAGGTGGATACGCTATTCCTGCATACAACTTTAATAATATGGAGCAGATGCAAGCTATTATTCAGGCTTGTGTAGAAACAAACTCTCCTGTTATTTTACAGGTATCTTCAGGTGCAAGAAAATATGCTAATCAGACTTTATTAAGATATATGGCTCAAGGCGCAGTTGAGTATTCTAAAGAGTTAGGAGGAAATATTCCTATTGTTTTACATTTAGACCACGGTGCTGACTTTCAGATTTGTAAGGATTGTATCGACACTGGATTTTCTTCAGTTATGATTGATGGCTCACATCATTCTTTTGAAGAAAACATTAAGCTAACTAAGCAAGTTGTTGAGTATGCACATTCTAGAGATCATTATGTAACTGTTGAGGGTGAGTTGGGTGTGTTAGCTGGCGTTGAAGATGATGTTGTAGCTGCTGAACATGTATATACCCAGCCAGAAGAAGTTGAAGAATTCGTTTCAAAAACAGGTGTAGATAGTTTAGCTATTGCAGTTGGCACTTCCCATGGTGCTTTTAAATTTAAGCCAGGTCAAGATCCAAAAATCAGATTAGATATTCTAGAACAAATCGAAAAAAAGATTCCTGGATTTCCAATTGTGTTGCATGGTTCTTCTTCTGTTCCTCAAGAGTTAGTTGCTATTATTAATGCAAACGGTGGGAAAATGGCTGATGCTATTGGTATTCCTGAAGAGCAGTTAAGGTTAGCTGCTAAGTCATCAGTTTGTAAGATTAACATTGATTCAGATGGAAGATTAGCGATGACTGCTGCTATTAGAAAAGTTTTTAATGATAGCCCAGGTGAGTTTGATCCAAGAAAATATCTTGGTCCAGCTAGGGAGGCATTAAAAGAATTATATAAGTTAAAAAATATTAACGTTTTAGGTAGTGCTGGAAAAGCATAAGTATTTTAGGAGGTAATTGATAGTGGTTAAAGATTTATTAATGATTACGGAGTGTCACAATTCTTTGTTTGAACAAGAAATAAGGAATAGAGAGATTCCTGTTTGTAAGGTTTTTTTTCAAGATGGGGTTTTGTCTCCAATTAGTTTTGAAGAGGAAGGTACGGAATTATATAACAAAGACACACTTAAGGTTAATGAGGTTTTTAAAAATTCTGTAGCAGCCTCTGGCAATAAAGTTTTAAAGGCCAAGGGGTCTAATCCTTCGCCAAAATCTGGGTTAAATGTTGCTGTGTTGTTTTCTGGTGGTCCAGCTGCAGGAGGACATAATGTGGTTGTTGGTCTTAAGAAAATTCTTGGGAACAGTAATACATTATATGGAATTAAAGCAGGACCAAAGGGGCTTTTGAAGGGAGATCTTTTTGAAGTCACAGAAAAAGATATCGCAAGCATTATTAATACAGGTGGTTTTGGTTTTTTGGGAAGCGATAGAACAAAGATTAAGACAGATGAACAATTTGAAATGGTGAAAAGCACTTGCAAAAAGTATGCTTTAAATGCAATCGTCGTAATTGGTGGAGACGACTCTAACACGAATGCAGCTCTTTTGGCTGAATATCTATATGATATGGGCGTGCAAGTGATTGGTTGTCCAAAAACAATCGATGGCGACCTTCAAGTTGGAGACTTGTTGCCTATTTCTTTTGGGTTTGATACAGCTACTAAAATTTATGCTGAATTAGTTGGTAATATTTTGCAAGATACTCCATCTTCCAGAAAATATTGGCATTTTATAAAGTTAATGGGTAGAAGTGCCTCTCACGTTGCGCTAGAAGTAGCTCTTCAGACAAAGCCTGCTGTCTGCCTTATTTCAGAAGAAATAGAAGCAAAAAATATGTCTTTGGACGATATTATCAATAGTATTGCTAAGGTTGTTGTGACAAGGTCAAAAAAAGGCATTAATTATGGTGTTGTTTTAATCCCAGAAGGTATTATTGAGTTTATTCCTGAAATGAAGACATTAGTTGCAGAGTTAAACGAAAAGATAGCAGAGTTTTCTGAGATATTAGCAAACAAGAATAGGGAAGAAAAAAGAGACTTTATTTATCAAAAGCTTTCAGCAACTAATACAAAGTTAATGGCATCCTTACCTGACTATATTGAAGATATGCTTTTAACAGAAAGAGATTCTCATGGAAATCTACAAGTTTCTCTTATCCCTACAGAAAGACTTATTATTGAAATGGTTCATCGTAGAGTAAAAGAAATGGATTTTGACGTTCCTTTTCACCAACAGCAACATTTTTTTGGTTACGAAGGAAGATGTGGAGCGCCTACCTTATTTGATGCTACATATACTTATAATCTTGGATTAACAGCTGGTTCATTGATTTTAGCTGGGAAAACAGGTTACATTGCCTCTGTGACTTCCTTTGATACGGGTATGACCGTTTTAGGTATTCCCTTAACAGGTCTTTTGAATGTAGAAAGAAGACATTGCAATGATGAGATGGTTATTGAGAAAGCTTTAGTTAAACTAGATTCTCCTGCTTTTCAGTTTTTTGAATCTAGGAGAGAAGACTGGGCAACTCAGAATTTGTTTAATTCTCCAGGTCCGATGCAGTTATGGGGTCCATCAGCAAAGCAAATGCCAATGACTGTAGCTTTAAATAGAGGATATAAAACATTAAATTTTGACTATTAAGGCTCATTGTTTTTTTTTAAACAGTTTGCGAAAGATTATAACGAGGAATTCTTACATAAAGAATTCCTCGTTTGCCTTGTGCTTCCTTATGTTTAATATTAAAATTTAAAGATACTCATGGATAAAAATAAGCAAGGTAAATTTATATGAAGAAAAAACTTTTATTTTTAATATTAAGTGTATATTTGCTTTTTATTGTTTCTGTTCCCTTAGTTTTTTTCTTTTTTTATGGGCCGACGCAGGATTACCGTTGCTCTGTAGCCTTTGATACAAAAAATAAGTCGTTCTTTGTTATAGGTGATAGTTTTGTTTTGGAAAAGGTTTCATTAAATGATCAAGATGTTTCATGGCAAAAAAAAGATGATGTGTATCGATCCACTAATTTTAATTACTCAACAAATAAAACATATAGATTATTTGTAAAGGATAAACAAGACAATTATCTTGATATAAGCTTTAGATTCCCGCAAGCTTCAATTTTGGATCAACAAATTTTCGATTTTTCTTGTAAAGCTTCTGTTGTAAACCCAAAGTTAACTATAAATAAGAATAATTTAAGTTTTTTTGATGGTGCCTTAGATACTGATTATGTTTTTTCTGAGAAAAATGGGGACATAATAAATATAAAAAATATTGTCGTTGATGTTCAATATCAGACAGAATCCTCTAGAATTTCTTATGGAAAGTTTTTTTCTAGCCTTTTTAGCGAGACTGTTAGATACTCGAAAATAGCTTGGCATTTCTTTGTAGAATTTAATAAATATATTTTTAAAATATCCTCAGCATTATTTAATTTTACAAAGGAGCTTAGTAAACCGATCATCAGGGGCATGGCTAAGGGAGGTTCTGCATCTTTTAACGTCGTGTATGCTAATGATAATTCTTTGTGGAATGGTGTAGTCAGAATTGGGGAGGCGTCAGTCCAAAGGGGAGCTACGGTTTCTGAGCATTTCTTGAAACTATTTAAAAATAATTATTTATTTGTATTCGTTAGTGATATTGGCGGGAATAGCAGTGACTTCGTTGGTTCTATAAATAGCAATACAACTGATGTCTTTAGAGGTGTAAATAAGTTTTTTAAAAAAACGATTATTAGTGAAAGAGTTGAGAAGAAAAAACAAAAAGATGTTGTTATTCAAGATCAGTTAACTTCTAAAATTTATACAGTTGCGACAGAATTAAATAACGTTGAGTTTCTTTGTGTTAATGGCTTAGGGCAGCCATTAGTTAATGAGAGAGTTAAGGTTAGCTTTAAATCCAAAATTAAGAGCAATGCTTCTTTATTGTCACCGATGACTGTTTATACGGACAACTCTGGTGTGATAAAGTTAAGTTTACGATTTGGTTTTAAGGTAAGTGAGCACGAGCTTAAACTTAAAGTCAAGAATAAGAAGTTTGTTTACAACTTTAAAACTGAGCCAGATGTGCCGTTTTTAATTAAAGATATTACTAATCGTCCTATGATTTTTCAAAAAGCTGGTAAGTTAGTGAAAAATGCCTTTATTTTAAAAGTTTATGACCAGTATAACAATGTTGTTTCAGGTGCAAAAGTCAACTTGTTGGAACAGGATATTGAAGAACAAAACGAGGCATTTGTGTTTGCAGAAGCTAAAACAGACCAAAAGGGTAGAGTCGCCTTTGATTATAGGATGAATGATAATTCCGGCAGAGTTCTGATAATTGCCAAAGTATTAGAGATGTCTGGCAGATTTGTTTATACAGTTCAGAGTGAGTCTACTAAGCCAGTAGAAATTGTTGCTATTGGACAGGAAGAGATAGAGGCTATTATTGGCATTCCAATCAAGGCCCCTTTTAAAGTAAAAGTTTTGGACGATAATGGAAACCCTTGTCCTCATATTCCTGTTGATTTTTCTTTTCAAACAAGCACTTTTGAAGAACTTGAAACAAAAAGAGTAAGAACTGACAAAAATGGCATTGCTGAGGTCTCCTTTAGAACTCCTGCTGTAGTGGGGTATTTTCAGGTTGTTGCGGTCTCGCCAAAGGTCCCTGATTATGAGGCAGCCTTTGTCGTTTTAGTAATGCCTGGTGACGCAGCAAAAATGGCTATTGTAACAGGTGATAAGCAAGTAGTAGAGTGGGGCAAAACCTCTGAACCTTTAGTAGTTATAGTCTTAGACGACAAAGGTAACCCTATCCCTAATGCTGAAGTAAAATGGAACAGTCAAAGGAATGTTTCTTTTGTGGACTTCGACGAAATTACTGATATTGATGGTTTTGCACGAGCTGTTGTGAGGTTAGGTGAGACGGATGGTAAAGAAAACAATGTGTTGGTTCAAGTAGGGAAGGTAAAAGAGTATTTTAAGTTATTTCCTAAACAACCAAGCTTTTACAAGTTAGATTTAGTTAGTAAGCCGGTTGTTAATGTGTTTACTGGGCAAATGTTGGCCGATCCAATTGAGTTCGTTCTAAGAGACCAATATGGACACATATTGGGTGAAGAGAAAATTAATATTGAATATATCGTTTATAAAAGAGGCGTTCAGTACCTTCAGAATTACACGTTAGTGACTGATAAAGAAGGTTATGTCAGTTTTAATTTTGTTGCCAGCGACCAGAAAGATGTCATAAATCTCAAAGGTAAATA
>Ga0265294_10007011_pt1 | contig 13445 bp, 10 predicted proteins | sample MunlanPumphouse3_FD_192504 | JGI IMG/M metagenome (GOLD analysis project Ga0265294, IMG submission 192504) | Groundwater microbial communities from a municipal landfill in Southern Ontario, Canada - Pumphouse #3 | ecosystem: Environmental > Aquatic > Deep subsurface > Groundwater | place... | reverse complement strand
CCTGCATCTACCACGAAAAAGAGATCGAGGAGCAGGGCACATGCCACTGCAGACTGTTCTTCAAGAAGAAATCAGAATAACATTTTTATGCCCGCCCTCCGGCACGGGGAGCGGTATCCCGGCTTCACCTGCAGCGTGGGGTCGGGGATGCACGGCGGGAAAGGGGCATCCCGGCAGGCTGGACGCGCCGGTGTGCTGGCCGGCTTTTGTATGGGCATCCCCAAACGCCAATGAGGCTGTGTCGGCCACAGGCTCGACCGATGAAGATCGGGGTGTTGGCTGCATGAGGCAGTGCAGGGACAGGGCTGGATCCCCGGTTATCCCCATTCCCTCACCGCCGGAGAGCGCGACCATGCCTGAGGACGCTATAGACCGCATAGAACCCGATAACTACCGCAAACACATACCCCAGGGCGGCGAGGGTCGAGACATATCCGGGGATCGGGAGGTCGGCCACCCGGAGTATCAGCGACGAGCCCACGACGATCGCAGCGACCACCAGCCCGACGATGATCTTGTCGCTCGTCCGGTCGATGACGCCGACGATCCTCTGGAGGTCGTTATCCTCGAGCTCGATCGTGACGGTGCCCTCCGAGAGGGTCTTTAAGGTCTCGTTCACGTTCTCCGGGATGGCGAGCAGGCCCTCCGCCGCGCTCACCAGGGAACGCACCGCATTCCCCATGGTCTCGGGAGATAACCGCTGCTGTGCGGCAATCTCTATCAGGTACGGACGGATCTTCTGGTCGAAGTTAAACGTCGGATCGAGCCGGATGCCGATGTCCATCACCATGACGATCACCTTCATCATGAGCATCAGGCTGGGCGGGACACGGATGTGATACCTGCGAAGAGTATCGGTCAGACCCCGGATCGCAACCGCAAAGTTCACCCGTTCGAGTTTCATCTCCCGGTAATCGAGCAGGACCAGGTAGAGGTCATCCTTCACGGCATCGAGATCCGCCGGATTGATGTGCACATCAAGCCTCCCGAGCGCCGTGATCACCCCGGTGACGTTCGTCCGGGTCATGGCGAGGAGGAGATCGACGAAGACGCGCCTTCTCTCCGGGCGGAGGACACCGACGATGCCGTAGTCGAGAAAGGCGATCTCGCCCTGAGCCGTCACCAGGAGGTTTCCGGGATGCGGGTCGCCGTGAAAGAAACCGTCAACGAAGATCTGATTGACGTAGGCATGAAACCCGAGGTCCGCGATCTCCTCCGGAAAGAGACCGAACGCCCGGATGGCCTCCACGTCGTCGATCCTCACTCCTTCGATATAGTCCATGGCAAGCAGGCGGGGGCCGGAGATATGCCAGTGTATGCGGGGAATGAGCACGCACGGGATATCGTGCATGTTCCTCCGGAGACGCTCCGCGTTCATCCCATCCTGGGAAAAATCCAGCTCGCGCCGGATCTGGACTGAGAACTCTTCCACCATGCCCTGCAGGTTATAGACCCGCAGGTCCGGGAATATCGACTCCACCCGCCTTGCAAGCGACTGCAGGATCAGGAGATCGGTCTCGATAAGGTCAACGATCCCGGGGCGCTGCACCTTGAGGGCGACGACCCGGCCGTCTCTTGTCACCGCACGATGCACCTGGGAGAGGGAAGCCGCTGCGACCGGCTCCTCCTCGATGATATCGAAACACTCCTCAAGGTTCGGGCAATATTCCCGGATCACCGGCCTAATCTCCTCAAACGGGAGCGGAGCAACCCGGTCCTGCAGCCTCTGCAGTTCCTCGATAAGTTCGGGCGGGAGGAGTTCCCGGCGGGTGCTCATGATCTGGCCGAACTTTATGTAGGCGGGCCCCAGTTCCTCGATAGCAAGACGGATCCGTTCGTATACCGTCCGTTTCTCCTCGACGGGCTTCCGGGCCCCCCGTAACCGCCCGACCCCGGGAAAAACCTCCTCGACGAGGATCCCAAAACCATACCTGGACAGCACATCCGCAATCTGCCGGTAGCGCTGGAACCGGGTGACCATCGCGGATGCATCCGCTCTCCCTATACTTAAGAGGTTGGAGCCGGATCATCACCGGGAGAAAGGCCGGCTCCGGGAGAGCGACTTCCAGGGATAGGGGACGGCAAGGAAGAGCGGGACAGCAAGGACGATCGCGAGCGGGATCGTCATGAGGCCGAGCGGGAGCGAGGCCGTCAGGTCGGCGATCCACCCGGTGACCGCAACCCCCATCCCGCCCACGCCGACCGCAAGCCCGAGCATCAGGCCGGAGACGAGCCCGACGTTCCCCGGGGCCATCTCGTGGGCCATGGCGACGGTGACGGCGAAGGTCGACCAGAGGATGAACCCGAAGACGATCATCGCGACCAGGGAGACGATGCCCCCGGTCGTGAGGAATATAATGAACGGCGGGATGGCGGCAACAAGCCCGATGAGCGTGTATTCTTTGCGGCCGTAGCGGTCGGAGAGCGTGCCCCCGACGAGTTGCCCCACGACCCCGGCGATGAGCATGCCCGAGACCAGCAGGTTCGCGGTCACGAGGTCGATGCCCCGCAAGGTGAGGATGGTCGGGAGGAAAGCGACCGAGCCGAAGATTGCCCATGCCCGGAGGCCCGAGGCCGCGACCAGGAGAGCGATCGCCCGGTATGCGGGCCGTTCGGTCCTGGGGGCCGCAACAGGGGTCTTGAGGCGCTCCGGTGGCGGGAGGATGCGCCGGAGGACCACCGCCATCACGATGCCGGGGATGACGAGCAAGACGAGGCCCTGAAGGCCCATGAGCCCGACAGCGACCCCTGCGCATATGGGGCCGATGGCGTAGCCCAGGTTGCCGCCGATGACGAAGTAGGAGGTGATCCGGCCCCGGCTCGCGTCGCGGGTCAGGCGGCTGACGGTTCCGAGCGCGCTCGGGTGGAAGAAGGCGTGTCCCAGCGCGGCGACGGCGACGGATGCGAGGACAAGGTAGTAGTTGTCGAAGAGGCCGATGACGGATATGAACGTCGCGCTGATGAGGACCGTCGTGCTGATGTGGACGGCAAACCCCCGGGTATCGAAGACCCAGCCGACGAGCGGCTGCACGAGCGACGATGTGAGGTTGTAGACCGTGATGATCAGCCCGGCAAGGAAGAACGAGTAGCCCTGCTCTGCAATGAGGAGCGGCAGGATGGCAGGGAGGACCGGCGAGTAGAGGTCGGTCACCAGGTGGGCGGCGGAGAGTCCCCAGACTGATTTCGTATCGGAGGTCACAGTATTAGATCCGCCTTAAGCGTATGACCTCTACCGTAATATCCACTCGCTCCTTGCGGTGGTGTGCAAACGTCCGCTTGAGCGGGAATGCACACCGGATCACCTCGTCGATCGTCGCCCGGCCTTCGGTGTAGGCAGCCACGAACGAGGTCGAGCCTTCGTTGAAGATCCCATAGACCACGCCCGCGAGTTCGAGCGCCCGGTCGATGAACGGCCGATCGGCGTGCGCCTTCTGCGCCCCGAACGGCGGGTTCATAACGACGGTATCGCACGCGAGCCCCGCCCAGTCGACGTCGGGGCTCCGGACATCCGCGGCGAGGAACTCCACGGTGACACCGAGCATTCCAGCGTTCCGCCGGGCGACGTCTATCGCGCCCGGGTCGATGTCTATACCGGTCACGGCGGAGGCACCGAGGAGGGCCGCGCCACAGGCGAGGATCCCCGTCCCGCACCCGAGGTCGCAGACCCGGCGCCCCTCGATCGCCCCCTGCATGGCGGCGTGATGGAGGAGGCGGGCTGCTACCGGTGCCGGGGTCTGGTACTGTTCGAGGCGCGCCGTCGGCCGCTCAAACCCCTCCAGGCGTTCGAGCCGCATCTCCAGGTGCCGGAGGTTCATGGGGAGAGGTATTCGTCTATCGTGTAGTCATCCCAGGCCCGGGCCCCGCAGAGGATCTCGAACTCCGGCGGCGTCAGCACCGGGACGGGGAACCGCATCTGGTCGTCGTAGGCGAGCCGGGGGCAGGCGGTGTTCACGTATGCCCCAAACCCGAGGTCGAGCAGCTCGCCGGGAGAGACCTCGCGCATCATCACAAGCACTGCGCGGTCGGAGAGGGCGACGAGCCGCCGGGCAAGGCCCGGCCGCTGCTGCCCGCTCTTTGTGCTGACGATGATCCCGAAACTTGCGGCACCCTGTGCCTTCTCCATCACCGCGGCGCGGCGGCGGACCAGGCGGGAAGCGTCCACCTCCTGCACTTCGCGGGTGTAGGGGTCGAGCGCCACCACCCGGGCCCCGGTGGCGAGCTGGATGCCGATAGGGTGGAAGACCCCGGTCCCGACGAAGAGGATCTCGTCCGCCCCCGTCGCCCGTGCGGCGGTGAAGTTGCACCCGAGCACCTGCCCGGGAAGCGGCGTGCGCCCGTCGCCGGGAGCGACGACCGCCTCGATGCCGTGCTCCCGGAGAAACGCCGTCATCGCATCGATCAGGTGGACGTGCTGGACCGTGGTGACGAGACCGATACGGCGGGCACGAAGCAGCGGTAGGGCCGCATCAAGAACGCTCACATCGAAGTCGAAGCGGACGGGCTCGTATATGACATCCGGGCGCTCCTCGACCGGCGCATGGCCGAAGTGGACCAGGACGTCGGCGTATGCAAGGGCATCGAGCGCAAGGTCGCAGGCCCCATAGCAGGGGTCGCCGCTGACGACCACAAGAAACCCTGCATCGCGGAGAGCCGCGGCCACCTGCGGCGCCTGCCGCGCGAGCCCGGCAGGGAACTGGAGGGCGACGCTCCGCGCCCCGCGCTCGTGGAGCCTCTCGGCGAGGTCAGAGACAGGTATCAACGACACGCACCCGATCCTCGGAGACCTCGATCCTGACCAGGGTCCTGAGCGGCCGGCCGATATCCGCGTCGCCCCGGCCGATGACGACGCATATATCGGCGATCTCGGCACCTACCTGCTCGATCGCGCTGATAAGGGCGCGGAGTGTCCCCCCGGTGCTGCAGACGTCGTCGATGATCACGACACGGTCGCCCGCACCAACGCCGTTCAAGTAGAGTTCTCCCTTCGAGTAGCCCGTGGTCTGGTGCACCGCGATCTCCCCGGGCAGGTCGTAGGAGCGCTTCCTGACGACCACCAGCGGGATGTCGGTCATCATGGAGAAGGCAACGCCGATGTGGATACCCATCGCCTCACAGACGACGATCTTGTCGACGCCGTCAAGGTCGAGGACCCGCACCATAGCACACCCGACCTCGCGGAGGAGCGCAGGCTCAACGAGCGGCACCCCGTCGGTGATCGGGTGAATAAAGTAGTTGTACTCTCCCCGCTTCATGACCGGGGAGGCTTCCAGCGAATGTATCAGCCGTTCAAGCATGCATATCACTCATGTCTCCGAGAAACGCCTCTATCACGTCGCGGGTGACGTGAGGCATACAGACGATCCGCATATGCCCGGCCCGGGTCCTCGAGACCCGCCAGCCGGCAGGCGCACGGTCGCAGGAGAACGTCGCCACGTTGACATCAGGGGTCACCGCTCTCTGGTAACCGAGCGTCTCCATCCCTTCGATCAGCCTTCGAGTGTTCTCCATGCACCCGGCGACCACCGCCCGCATGCCGTCCATCCCCAGGTACTCAAGGACTGCAAACGCGGCTGCCACTGATGCCCCGGGCCGGGTGCCGGCGAGGGTGCACTCCTGCTTCACCGTCAGGTACGGCGTATCGACGTTGAGGCATGAGAACCACCGCGGGTTCCGGACGAGGAGACACCCTGCCGGGATGGTGCTCATTCCCATCTTGTGGGGGTCGACGGAGATGGAGTCGACGCCGGGGAGCCGGAAGTCGAACGGGACCGGCCGGTCAAGGAATGGGATCACCATCCCACCGAATGCGGCGTCGACGTGAAGGAAGGTATCCCGATCCTCGGCCAGATCGGAGAGGCAGGCGATGGGATCGACCACTCCATACTCGGTCGTCCCGACGATGCCGACGAGAGCGACCGTGTTTCTGTCTATAAGACCTTCGAGCGTCTCCGTGTCTATCCGGAACTGATCGTCGAGCGGCGCCGTCCGCATCTCGAGCCCCAGGATGTCGCAGGCCTTCTGGAACGAGAAGTGACTCGACGCCGGGACCACCACATTCGGGGACTTCACCGACTTTCGCTTCTTTGCTATCCGGAACGCCTGGATATTGGACTCCGTCCCGCCGGAGGTCGCATACCCACCGGCTCCCGGGTGGTGCATCAGCGCGCCGAGCCTCTGGACGAGCAGTTCCTCAAGCGCAGCCGTCCCGGGGAAGAGCCCGGGGTCTCCGAGGTTGGTCTCGAGGAACATGGCATGCGCCCGTGCCGCGACCGGATGCGGCGGCGTGCACATCGAACTTAATATATTCCGGTAGCCAAGGTCCTCTCGCCGCTTCGACGAGAGGAAGGAGAAAAGATCCTCCTCAGGGCATCCATGCTCACGCATTTCTTCTCGCCGCATCAAGGAGAATCTGCCGTTCTTTCCGGGCCACGGCCTCACGGATGCGGGGGACCGCATCGATGTTTGCGGAGACGCTGGTTATGCCGTGCCCGACGAGCCACGCAACCATATCGGGGTCGGAGCCGGCCTGGCCGCAGATGGAGCACTCAACGCCGTGCTCCCGGCAGGCTTTGATCGCGTAATCGATCAACCTGAGCACAGCAGGGTGCTCGGGTTCGTACATATCGGCGACATGCTCGTTGTTCCGGTCGATGGCGAGCGTGTACTGGATGAGGTCGTTCGTCCCGAACGAAGCGAACCGGATCCCGGCCTTGATGAAGTCCTCAATGAGGATGGCGCTGCTCGGGACCTCGACCATGACGCCGAGGGTCACGTTCTCTACGTCGACTCCCCAGCCTTTCATCATCGCCCGGGCCTGGATGAACTCGTCGGGGTGGTTGACCAGCGGGAACATAACGCCGAGATTGCTGTAGCCTGCGGCCCAGAGCCTCTTGAAGGCCTCTATCTGCATGCGGAACTGTTCAGGGCTCCGGAGGTCCCGGCGGATGCCGCGCCAGCCGAGCATCGGGTTGTGCTCGATCGGTTCCTCTTCGCCACCCTGCATGTTCCGGAACTCGTCGGTAGGGGCATCCAGGGTCCGGACCCAGACAGGCTTTCCCGGGAACGCATCGAGCACCGTCTTGATGCCGCCGTAGAGCTCGCCAATGAACTCCTCTTCCGCACCGTGCTCAACATACCAGCCCGGAGTCTTGGCGAGGCCGAGGATCAGGTGCTCGATCCGGAGAAGGCCGACTCCGTCCGCACCGGTGGCGGCGGCCCGCTTTGCGGCCTCGGGGAGGGAGACGTTCACCTTGACGAGCGTGCCGGTGATCATCGGGGCGGGCGCTGCCGCTGCCGGCGCGGCTGCCGGTGCTGCCGCTGCCGGCGCCTCAACCGCTCCCTCGTAGATGGTGCCCTTCTCCCCGTCGACGGTGATGACCTGTCCGTCCCGGAGCAGCTTCGTTGCTTTCTTTGTCCCGACAACCGCAGGCGTCCCGAGTTCGCGGCTCACGATGGCCGCGTGACAGGTCATGCCGCCTTCGTCGGTGACGATGGCCTTGACCCGCCGCATCGCCGGCACCATGTCGGGGTTGGTCATCTTGGTGACCAGGATATCGCCATCCCTGATCGTGCTCGTATCCCTGACGTCACGGATGATCACGACCCGGCCGCTCGCGATGCCGGGGGAAGCGCCCTGGCCTTCCAGCAGCACCACGCCGAGCGGGCCTTTCGGCTGCCCTGCAGATTCGGATCCGGGGCGGGGGATCTCCGGCCGCCGGATGGTCGTGATGGGCCGGGACTGGAGGATAAAGACGTCGTCCCCGACGATCGCCCACTCGATATCCTGCGGGACGCTGTAGTGGTCCTCTGCGATCTTACCGAGCATGGCGAGGCGCGCCACCTCTGCGTCGGAGAGGACCGGAGCAGTGCGCTGTTGGGCGGAGAGCTCGACAACCTTCGTCCCGTGCTCGCCCTCAGGCACGATCATGATCTCCTTCTCGGCGACCAGACGGTCGACCACGCGCTCCGAGCGCAGGTCAAAGACGTAGTTATCAGGCGAGACACTGCCCGAGACGACGGCTTCGCCGAGCCCCCAGGAACCCTCGACGATCGTCAGGGGCTCGCCGGTGACGGGGTGGGAGGTGAACATGACGCCGGACTTCTCCGACCGGATGAGTTCCTGCACGACGACGGCGATGTTCACGCTCCGGTCGTCGAATCCCTGCTTTGCCCGATAGTAGATGGCCCGCGCGCCATACAGCGAGGCCCAGCACCGCTGGACCGCATCAAGGAGGTCAACGTCACCGAGAATATTGAGGAACGTCTCCTGTTGGCCGGCGAAACTGGCTTCAGGCAGGTCTTCGGCGGTTGCGCTCGATCGGACGGCGACGACCGTTCCGTTCGCCCCCATCCGGGCGTATGCATCGATAACTTCCTCGCGGATGTGATCGGGCATATCGACGCTCAGGACGATGTCCTGCACATCCCTGGAGACGGACTCCAGCGCTCCATTATCTTCAACATCCAGGCGCTCCAGTCTGCGGAAGAGGGTATCTTCGATCCCGGTCTCAATGAGAAACCTGCGGAATGCCTGGGCGGTCACCACAAACGCCTTCGGCACGGGAAGGCCAATCGAGGTCATTTCCCCCAGAGATGCTCCCTTTCCACCTACGGAGATGATATCTTCCTTCTTTATTTCCTCGAGCCACAGAATGTTGGGCATTTCCTTCATGCTCGCACCACACATATACTTCTCACCATTACATAAAAGATTTCGGAGGAAAAAGCATCAATACACATGATGTCGAATCAGATATGGGTTGAACTGTGAAATATAGAGTGCTGGTCAGCGACCCGCTGGCAGAGGAAGGGATTGACATCCTCAAAGAATTCAGCGACGTGGATGTCAAAACCGGGCTGACCGAGGATCAGCTCGTTGCTACTATCGGAGACTACGATGCCCTGCTGGTGCGCTCGGGTACCGAAGTGACGGCGCGTGTCATCGACGCGGGAGCGAAACTGAAGTTCATCGGCCGCGCCGGTGCCGGGGTCGACAATATTGATACCGAGGCGGCGACGCGCCGGGGCATCATCGTTGCCAATGCTCCGGAAGGAAATACCCTGGCGGCCACGGAGCATACGATGGCGATGATGCTCTCGCTCGCGCGCAATGTTCCCCAGGCGACCGCATCGCTCAAGAAAGGTGAGTGGAAGCGCTCCAAATTCATGGGAGTCGAACTCAACGACAAGGTCCTCGGCATCATGGGATTCGGGCGTATCGGGCGCGAGGTGGCGAAGCGTGCACAGGCGATGGAGATGAAGTGCATTGCCTACGACCCCTTCATCAGCAAGGAACGGGCTGCAAACCTCGGTGTGGAGATGGTGCCGCTCGACGAACTCTTCCGGAGGGCGGATATCATTACGGTTCACACGCCGCTGATCAAGGAGACGCGCCACGTCATCAACGCAAAGTCTATCGCTACCATGAAGGACGGTGTCCGGCTGATCAACTGCGCCCGCGGCGGGATCATCGATGAGAAAGCGCTCGCGGACGGGATTGTGAGCGGCAAGATCGCCGGCGCGGCGCTGGACGTCTTTGAGACGGAACCGCCGACGGAATCCCCGATCCTCGGTCTGGACCAGGTGATCGTTACACCGCACCTTGGGGCAAGCACGGTCGAGGCGCAGAAGAACGTCGCCACATCGGTGGCAAACCAGTGCCTCAGCGTGCTCGAGGGCGGTTCGGCGAAGTACGTGGTGAACGCGCCGATGGTCCCTGCGGAGCAGCAGGCGCTGGTTGAGCCCTACGTGATGCTCGCGCAGAAGATGGGCCGCCTCCTCATCCAGCTCATCGAGGGGCGCCTTGAGTCGATCGAGATCACCTACGGCGGTGAGGTCGCCCAGATGCCGAACACGAAGTTCATCACCCGCGTCATCCTGAAGGGTCTGCTGGACCCGATCCTGCAGATGCCGGTCAACATCGTGAACGCGGAGTTCGTCGCAAAGGAGCGCGGTATCCGGATGAGCGAGACCACCACCGAGGAGGCGCAGGGCTTCCGGAACATCATCAGCATCACTGCAAAGACCGATAAGATGACCGAGTCGGTGAGCGGCAGTGTCTCCGCCCCGAACCGCGCCCGGATCGTGAGCATCGGCGGGTACATGACTGACCTGACCCCGACCGGCCATGTGGTCATATCCCGCCACACCGACAAGCCGGGCGTCATCGGGAAGGCCGCGACGATCCTCGGCCGGGTGAACGTGAACATCGCCGGGATGCAGGTAGGACGGCACAAGCCCGGCGAAGAGGCGCTGATGGTCCTCACCGTCGACTCCTCGGTGCCGGCCGATGCGATGGAAGAGATCAAAAAGATCGACGGCATCTACACGGCAAAGCATGCCGAGATCTGATCGGCCCCGGCCAATCACCCCTTTTTATACCGCGTGCCGGCCCCTGGCGGCGCGGAGCCGGCACGGGGCGGTTTATGGGGGAAGGGAATAATTTTATACCCGGAGCACCAACTTTACTAGGCAGGCACGGGCTCGTGGTCTAGCTGGTTATGACGTCGCCTTGACATGGCGGAGGTCTCGAGTTCGAATCTCGACGAGCCCATCACTGTTTTGGAAACAAATGATTTTTTGAAGTTCTTTTCCCAGGAGTTACGTCGCCTGAACGAGCCGCGAAACTCGGGAATTTTGTGCCGATACCGTAAGGACGATCCGGCCTCCTCCCGGGCAGGACGCCCGGTCCCTTGCTTCTCCGCCGGGATCTGCACCTGTAGCCCGTGCGCGCTTTTTCCATGGTTTTTATCCACTTCATGCCCGTGCCCATCGTCGGAGGAGAGGACGTGCGGACTGCCGGGGTGTGCTCGCAAGGAGGGGAGGGATGGGTGCGTGTGTGGGAATGGAATACGAGGAGAGAGTGAGATGTACTTTCGGTACGTGAACGCGTGGTCAGACGAGGTAGTTGGGTGGGAAGCGCCTGCACAAACGATGCGGGATCGCATGATCAGTGCCTTCAACCCAAACGCCCGGAAACGATGCGACTCTGGTGCTCCGGGTGATGCTGCATGCGTGCAGATCTCTCAAGTTACACACCCGTGAGGGGTGTGACGATGGAAGATATCGCACACCCCGGCGATACGGTGTCCAGTCGCGTCGTGTACAACAGGGAATAGAGTATGATTTCAATCCACACACCCGTGAAAGGTGTGACACTTGCAACTTATACTTAGTCGTGCTGCTTGAAGAATTTCAACCCTACACCGCGGATGTGACACCTTCTTCAAGCATGACTTCCTCGGCGACAAGAAATTTCAACTCACAACCCGCGAGGGGTGTGACTGCGACGCAGTCCTGCGGGGGTCAGCCGATAACTGGTATTTCAATCCACGCACCCGTGAAGGGTGCGACTTGCTGCGGCGTTGTATTCAACGACTTTCCTGAGATTTCAATCCACGCACCCGTGAAGGGTGCGACCCGTATTCACTCAATTTCTGGTATTGGATCCCGATATTTCAATCCACGCACCCGTGAAGGGTGCGACGTTGGTACGTCCGCGCGAGCTGCATCAGGAGCAGATTTCAATCCACGCACCCGTGAAGGGTGCGACTAGGAGTGCATAATCCTCATTCCGCAACTTGCGATTTCAATCCACGCACCCGTGAAGGGTGCGACGATCTGAGGCTGGTCCTCTGTGCTGAGTGCCACGAATTTCAATCCACGCACCCGTGAAGGGTGCGACCTCGTCTGACACCACGCCCCCCTTCTCCTTCCAATTTCAATCCACGCACCCGTGAAGGGTGCGACAGGGGGCAAAGGTTGCAGGAACAATAGCAAAAGATTTCAATCCACGCACCCGTGAAGGGTGCGACTCCCGAGTCGATCAGCGACCAGCTCGTCCACGAGATTTCAATCCACGCACCCGTGAAGGGTGCGACACGACATCATGTAGATTCAACTCCCGGTTGATTGTTATTTCAATCCACGCACCCGTGAAGGGTGCGACTCTGAGTGTGCTGGCGAGTCCGGCGGGATATGAATTTCAATCCACGCACCCGTGAAGGGTGCGACAAGCCCTATCACGTCGAGGCTGTGATCTTCGGAAGATTTCAATCCACGCACCCGTGAAGGGTGCGACTACAGTGTAGGCCGGACATGGGTAGATGGGGCTTGATTTCAATCCACGCACCCGTGAAGGGTGCGACGCGAGTTCCCAATTTTTGATTGTCCCCCCGGTTATGATTTCAATCCACGCACCCGTGAAGGGTGCGACCAACATCCAGGCCCGATACCGCGAACTGGGAAAATTTCAATCCACGCACCCGTGAAGGGTGCGACCCGCCGACGCTTGCCATGCTCTCCGGGGTCTCGAAATTTCAATCCACGCACCCGTGAAGGGTGCGACTAATTCCTATGGGATTCGTACTGCGGCGCATCCTATTTCAATCCACGCACCCGTGAAGGGTGCGACAATCGGACGCTGGTCTTGTTGGGATATAGTTCCATATTTCAATCCACGCACCCGTGAAGGGTGCGACAGTAATACTCACAGGGGTGGTGCTGTCCGATCCGGTATTTCAATCCACGCACCCGTGAAGGGTGCGACACCGTCTGCCCGCGTGCGATCATCAATCCCGAGGGATTTCAATCCACGCACCCGTGAAGGGTGCGACGTCCTCCATCTTCGGCATGGCGGGGTCCAGGTGATTTCAATCCACGCACCCGTGAAGGGTGCGACCGCGGCGCCTGTTGTTGTGGATGAGACCGGCCAACAATTTCAATCCACGCACCCGTGAAGGGTGCGACCCGTCCTCGGCAGCATCGGCATGCACATGGGGCAATTTCAATCCACGCACCCGTGAAGGGTGCGACGCCTCCGGGACCGCCGCGGCCGTGCTCCGAGTCTACGGATTTCAATCCACGCACCCGTGAAGGGTGCGACGGAGGCGCTCGTTGCCCATAACCTGCAGCGTGAATTTCAATCCACGCACCCGTGAAGGGTGCGACGGGCGCCTGCGGGACCCGACGCAGCCCCTCCACGGAGATTTCAATCCACGCACCCGTGAAGGGTGCGACGCTGGCGGCTGATGTGCTGTTGCCCCTCGATACCGTATTTCAATCCACGCACCCGTGAAGGGTGCGACCTGCAGCGGCTCTGTGCTGCTCTCGGGGTGCCAGAGATTTCAATCCACGCACCCGTGAAGGGTGCGACAATAGGAAAATCCCCACAGAGTGGGGAACAGGAATTTCAATCCACGCACCCGTGAAGGGTGCGACCCCGGGGAAGGTGGGTCTGGTGCGTACCACGCCGATTTCAATCCACGCACCCGTGAAGGGTGCGACCACGACGGACGAGGACACGCTCGCTCTTCTCCTGATATTTCAATCCACGCACCCGTGAAGGGTGCGACGGTATACAATGGAGACGGAGGTAAAACGTCGAATATTTCAATCCACGCACCCGTGAAGGGTGCGACCAGTATATCAGAGATACCTCATCGATG
>Ga0265294_10007010_pt1 | contig 13445 bp, 15 predicted proteins | sample MunlanPumphouse3_FD_192504 | JGI IMG/M metagenome (GOLD analysis project Ga0265294, IMG submission 192504) | Groundwater microbial communities from a municipal landfill in Southern Ontario, Canada - Pumphouse #3 | ecosystem: Environmental > Aquatic > Deep subsurface > Groundwater | place... | reverse complement strand
CTACCTTGCGGTATTGGGGCAAAGCGTGGCAACGACGATCTTTTACATCGCTTCGGGAAAACTCGGCAGCGAAAAAACAAGCTCGTTTATGTTTCTCGTTCCCGTTTTTGCGCTTTTTATAGCCTACCTATTTTTAGACGAACCGCTCCAAACCCACATTCTCATCGGCGGTGCCATCAGCATGGCGGCGGTTTATTTCATAAACAAAAAAGAGAGAAACAAACCCCCTCAAGAATCTTGAGAAAAACTCTCCCCCATTTTTCGCTTCAGACGCATGTTGATCTTTGCAAGTTCGCGCATATCTACTGTCGTATCGCTCTCATCTACAATCTCAACCCCCAATACCGTTTCAATACAATCCTCAAGTGTAACGATCCCCTCAACCTGATCGTAGCTGTCCATCACCAAAAACATATGCTCTTTTTTTGCTATAAACAGATCAAGCGCTTTAGAGACGGGAATTTTTTCATTGATATGGAATATATCTTTTTTTATTGCATGCAGAGACACATTTTCATTTTGAAGCATCTGCTCAAAAATCTTCTTCGTCAAAACGATCCCCGTAACGTTTTCCAAAGAGCCTGCATAAACGGGTATTCTGGAAAATTTAAAAATCTCGCTTTGCGTTTGTGCGACCTCTTTGATACTCATCGATTCATCGAGTGCAAAAACGACGCTTCTAGGCGTCAATACCTCTTTGACTCTAACATTTCTTAGATTTAAAATGTTTTCGATGACGTCCGATTCTTTTTCATCGATCAAACCTCCGTCCTCGCTTAGCCACATACTCTCCAAAAGTTCCTCTTTTGTGAGCATATAAGCGCTTCCCTTCCCTTTGGATATTTTGTTTGTCACAAAAAGAGTCGTGAGAATAATTGGATAGGTGATCCAAATAAAAAATCGGATGAGATAGGCGCTTAAAGGAGCCAGTTGTTTCCAATAGATCGCTCCTATGGTTTTTGGAATAATCTCGGAGAAATAAAGAATACAGAAGGTGAGAAAAATAGAAACATAGGCTACCGCATCGTTTCCGAACAAAAGTGAAGCCTGTGCACCCACGGCTGCCGCTCCGAGCGTATTGGCGATCGTATTGATGATTAAAATCGATGCAATCGATTTGTTTATACCCAGCTTATGCTCTTTTAAAAGCGCCCCCGCTTTAGGTTTTTCTTTCTCTAAAACGGAGATATACGAGAGACTCACCGAAAGGAGCACCGATTCTAAAACGGAGCATAAAAACGAAATGCTCACCGAAAGAAAGAAAAAAAGAAGAAGAAGTTCCATAAAAAAGTTCGTTCCTTAAGCTCTGAAATCGAGACATATTTTTTTGTAAAATCATTATACCCGATTCTCTTTTTTCAAGGCATGTAACACTCTTGTTATTTATTGCTACATTTCAATTTCTATTAAGCTATAACACCCTACAATAGTTGCCATTTCAAATTAAAGGAAAGAATATGAAAAAGATAGTTGTAAGCGCATTAGCCGTGTTGGCTTTAGGAACTTCCGCATTTGCAGGCGTAAACAGTCAAACGGGATGCGGTCTTGGTTCTATGATCATTAAAGACGACTCGACTGCAGTTATGCTTTCACTCCAAGCAACGACAAACGGAACGTCAGGAAACCAAACGTTCGGTATCACTTCGGGAACATCAGGATGTAAAAAAACAAAATTCGTAATGAACGAAAGAGCAGAAGAGTTCGTCGCTTCTAACATGGATACTCTTGCAAAAGAGATCGCAATGGGTCACGGTGAAACACTCGATACTTTAGCGGAACTTTTAGAAGTAGAAGATAAAACTACTTTTGCTGCGGCACTTCAAGACAACTACACGGCGATTTACTCAAGCCAAAAAGTTGAAATGTCCGATGTGTTAGACAACATCGCAACAACTGCTTTATAATTTTATAGATTAGGCTCTTGCGCCTAATCTTACCAACCCAATTACTTTTCAGGACTTTCCTATTTTTACACGTTTTTTCTTTTTTCTACTCTTTTCTTACACTTTTTTGGAAGCTTCTCTCGATTTTTATCTAGCACAAGCAAATGAACGCAAACTCCACGAAGAGCGCTACTGGCACCTGCTGCTACATATGCAGAACAATGTCAGCGAAATAGACGATCCCTATTTTTTTCTTGCACCCGAGGGTAAAACCGATCCAAAAGCGGAGCTCGAAGCGACACTCAGAGCTTTTTACAACGAAACATCGCTGGACGACAATGCCACCGCGTGCCGTTTTCCCGCACGCCTTGCATGGCTAAAAGAGGAGCTCTCGCTAGAGAACCTCCCAAACGTTACATGCCAAGAGTATGATGCGATTTTGGATCGTCTCAGCCCGACATCGGTGACGCTAGTGTTTCCTGCCGCACACATCAACTCTCCCGCTTCGATGTTCGGGCATACATTTTTACGGATCAATTCCTCTTATAATTCTAAACTGCTCTCCTACGCGATCAACTATGCCGCAGACGCCGATCCAAGCCAAGAAAACGGTGTCCTCTTTGCCGTAAAAGGACTTTTGGGAGCCTATTTCGGCAAGTATTCCCTCTTACCCTACTACGACAAACTCAAAGAATACCGAGACACGGAAAATAGAGATATGTGGGAGTACGATCTTGATCTTACCAAAGAGGAAACATTCCGCATGGTGCGCCATATTTGGGAACTCAACGGCACAAGCTCCTACTACTACTTTTTTACCGAAAACTGCTCCTATAACATGCTATGGCTGTTAGAAATTGCCCGTCCTAGCATCCGATTGCGGGAACATTTCAACTTCCAAGTGATCCCGCTAGAAACCGTCCATGCCGCCAAAAGCGAAGCGATCATTACTAAAAATACCTACCGACCCTCCAAACGATCGGTATTGCTTGCTTACGAAAAGCTCATAGAGCCGCGCTATCTTCACATGCCAAGAGCTATAGTCGCAAAAGAATCGGATCTTATGGCATGTGTTAACGACCCCTCTATGCCGCTTACGCAAAAGCAATACATTCTCGAAGCTGCCGTTGAGTATTTGGAATACACCTATAGCAGAAACGATATGAAGAAAGAGGAGTACCTTACTCTTTTCCACGCTATCTCCAAACAAAGAGCCGCTCTCGGTCGAGGCAAACCTTTAGAGGTTGCCACGCCTCCAAACCCCGTCGATTCCCACCGCGCAATCCGCTCCACCTTCGGCGTAGGCGTAGTTGAAGAGGAGTTAAGCGGTTTTATCGGTCTGCGCCCTGCCTATCATGATCTTTACGACAGCGGCTACGGGTTTTTACGAGGTACGCAAATAGAGTTTTTAGACCTTTTGCTTTCGCACTCGGATGCACATACGCGCATTGAGAAAGCTACTATCCTCTCTATCACCTCTGCCACGCAAAGAAGCACCTTTATCGACGGCTTTTCGTGGAGAACGAAATTCGGCTGGGACAGAAACTCTCTCGATACCGACCCGCTCTTTAACGCTACCGTGGGCGGCGGTCTTAGCTACGGCAATGATTTAGGCTATATGTACGCCTTTGTCGATCCGCTGTTTTATTTTGAAAAAGAGTTCACATCGGGGGTCGGTGCTTCGGTTGGAGCGGTAATAGACGGCTTCAAACATGCCAATACGAACATAGATTTTACTCATAGAATTTATGAGACGGGGTCAAAGCAGAATATTTTCAATCTATCGCAAAATTTCAGAACCTCTCAAAACACGCAGATTCGATTTGTTTACGATGCTATAGAGAGAGAAACAAAGAGGGTGAAATTTCACGAAGAAAGCTATAAGCTTTTTTTCAATTACTATTTTTAATCACTGATAGCAGTAGTACTATTATCTTCTTTTGATTTCTTAAAAAAATAATATCCGTAGACTTCCTTTAACAGCTCGTTCGTGCTAAAAACTACAACGGAGTCTGCATCTACTTTTTTAGCCCTCATTCTAATATTTTTATCGTTCAACAAAACGTGAGATTTTACTTGTGTTAACAAAGTATGCTCTTTCTGATATTTTTTGACATCCTGAAGAGTATATGCATGCACTATCGTCACTCCGTTTTCTTCTACAGGGTTAATGTTTACATTCGGATTTTTAATTAAAACACACCCCTGAAACATCAAAATATAAGTTATCGCTACAAATATTTTTATATATATAGCTTTCATCATAATAAATTCTCCTTTTAATGTAACTTGTTGTCTTGTGTATATGTATAAGGATCAAAAGAGATTTTATTTATCAAACCGTCTTTTGAAAGTATAATGAGCTCATCTTTGAAGAGCAACAAATTTCTGACATCGCTTGCGTAGTGCATTTTACGAACGATGTGCCATTGATCGTTTTTAAAAACTAAAAACGCAATTTCACCTTCAGTATCTGCCGTTACGATTACGCCATCTTTATACACCATAGCAGTAATAGGAAACGAACTAATATTCAAACTAAATAATTGACTTTGTAACTCTTTGTCGTAACCTAGAATGTTTCCCTTGCCCGTTCCAACTAGTACAACTTCTTTTGTGACTATGATTTTCCTGTATGATGCTTCCCCTTCTTCAGTAATACGAATGAGTTTTAAGTTTTTTTCTTCGTTATGCCAATACGCGATTTTGTTATCATCCGATGCAGAATAAAAAGCACCTTTATTTTCTAAATCGACTTTCAGATCATAGACGGCATACATGTGAGCTTCACCTATCTCTATGGTATCTAAATCTTTTACTGAAGCCCGTCCGATCAATCCACTCCCAAAGCCGATATAAACGTTATTACTTTCTGCATCTATAACGAATAACGAGCCCTTTCCATACTGAAAACTTCTCATAACTTCTCCTCGCAAACCATATTGCATGAGAGCGCCTGAAGCAGTACCGATATATAAACTATCGTGAATTTGTTTGATCGAAAGAATAGGGAAGCTTTCATTTTTTTCAAAAATGCTTACAACTTCCCCCGTATAAATATCCCATTTCCCGATAGTTCCGTTATTAAATCCGATAATTAAGTCATTGCCGACAACTGTCGCTGTTCTAATAGTTGCGCAAAAGTTATTTTTTCGATCAAAATGTATGTTTTCTAAATTACAAGAATCATTTTTAAAAGCAGACGAAGAAATACTAGAACAAGCAGTAAACAAAAGATGAAGAAAAAAAGTGGAAGCGATAAAAACGATTTTAAACAAAATGAACCTTACTAACCGCTCTTAAAAATGAGCGGTTACAAATTTACTCTTGGGTATTATAAACATCACCCTTAATCATAAAACCTTGTTGACCGAATAAGAAAAAATACCATGCTTTTGCGTGAACTTGCGCATTTCTTAAATAGTCGCCACCGTTTTCACGAGCCGTTTCAGCTACAGCTTGATCAAGTTTTGTATGCCCGCCGATAGGAATTCCTAAAATAATAGTACTCATAACATCATGCTCAATCCCTGATGCAACTTTATGTTTTTCGTCAATATTTTTAGGATTATACGAATCCGTAGAAAGAGCCGTAAAATTGCCTATATGCTGTGAACAACCGCTAAAAAGCAATACAGCCAAACTAAATGTTAAAAAAGAACCAATCTTTTTCATTTTCTACCTTCAAATTGTATTTTGAACTTTTAGCGCTGAGACTAAAAATTTAATACGTGAATTTTAGTGATTAGAAAGTAAAAGCATACTTAAATCCTTATTCTTTTACTTTATTTATGAGGAAAATTAAAATACTTTGAGAAAATAACTGTCTTTTTCATTATGTACTTTGTATCTATACGCACCGTCGAGTTCTAAAACTACACGGTAATATCCTTTATGATTTCCGACACGTATCGTTTTGAAAATACTTTTAGGGTTTCTTTTGATAAACGACTTTAGCGTTGCATCTTTTTGAAAATCCATGACGATTCTATGGGGATCGGCAAGTAAAAAGTTTCGTAAAAGCTTGTCGGAGGTGATAATTTTAAACGATTTTTTATTTTCGTAAAACTTGGCAAATGCGATCTCGCCTACAAAGGAATAACTGTCTTCCTGCTGCTCTTTAGGCAGTACGGACACCGTATCTACGTAGCTTTGCGATATAAAAATAGGAAGGTGCCAATCGACCGCATTATTGACGTTGATCGTTTTAGATTCGATAGATCCATCTAAGTTTTTATACTCAACCGTCACCTTTTGCAGAACTCTGGCATGCGGAGGCAATGAGAGTGCGGCACGTTTGAGAGGTTCAAGGTTTTGGATATCATTAGAGGTAAAAGGGAGATCTTCCTCTCCTTGCGAAGGGAAAAAGGGGTTTTCTCTGGCATGTAGAAAAATCACGAGCAGTCCCAACAACAGCAGTTGTTTCACAAATCCGTCCCCTTGTTTAAATTCCTCAAATTATAGCAGTTATTTCGCAGAAATCTCTTTGAGCTCGAAATACTCTTTTTGAAGCATCGCATTTTCGTTTTTTAAACGCACAATCTCATCTTGTAAAAAAGTCTCGTAATCTTCAAGCCCCAAAAGAACTTCAACGGAGTTTGTACCGTAAAGAAGTATGCCGATATACACCCCTAAAAAAAGTACCACTCCAAGAAGAAATAAAAATTTCCCGATGGAAAGTCCCAAATATCTTTGCGTGACGCTTTGGGATTTATCTATCTCTTCATAGAGTTCTTCGTTTTCCATACTTGTTCTTAGTTAAAAAGAGCCGAACCTAAATACTCGCCGTACAACACTTCGTTTTCGATCTCTAAAAGACGGTTGTATTTAGCCGTTCTCTCGCCGCGCGCCGTAGAACCTGTTTTGATCTCGCCGCAGTTGAGCGCTACTGCAAAATCTGCAATAAACGCATCTTCGCTCTCACCTGAACGGTGCGACATAATACATTTATAGCCGTTTCTTTGCGCTAAACGTACCGTTTGCATCGTTTCGCTTACCGAACCGATCTGATTAGGCTTAATAAGGATAGCATTTGCGATCCCTTTTTGGATCCCCTCGTTTAAGATGGAAGCGTTTGTAACAAACAAGTCGTCTCCGACCAATTGCACTTTATCGCCAAGTTTTTCCGTAAGGATTTTCCATCCCGCCCAATCGTCTTCGCTTAAACCGTCCTCGATCGACACGATAGGATATTTTGAACAAAGGTCTACGTAATACTCTACAAGCTGCTCGCTCGTTACCGTTCTGTTTTCGCTATCGAGTCTATAACCGCCCTCGCATACGAGTTCCGATGCCGCAACGTCAAGCGCGATCGCGATCTGCTCCCCCGCTTTATAGCCTGCTTTGGCGATCGCTTCCATAATCACTTGGATCGGCTCTTCGTTTGAGCTTAAATCCGGTGCAAAACCACCCTCGTCACCGAGTGCTGTATTGTGTTTTTTTGCTTTTAAAATAGACTTGAGGTTGTGGTAAACTTCCGCACTTGCTTGAAGTGCTTGTGCAAAGTCGTTAAAACCGATAGGCATGATCATATATTCTTGAAAATCTACCGAGTTGTCCGCATGGCTTCCGCCGTTGATGATGTTAAGCATCGGCGTAGGCATCACCATAGCATTAGCGCCGCCTAAATAGCGATAAAGAGGTACCTTGAGGCTTTGTGCCGCTGCACGCGCAACTGCCATAGAAACACCCAAAACAGCGTTCGCACCGAGATTTGAATAGTTTTCCGTACCGTCAAGTTCCTTCATCGTTGCATCAATGATCGCTTGGTTATAGGGAGAATGTCCGATAAGTACATCTGCAATCTGAGAGTTTACGTTTTCAACAGCTTGCAAAACACCTTTGCCCATGTATCTCTCTCCGCCGTCACGAAGCTCCAACGCCTCGCGTTTTCCCGTACTCGCACCGCTTGGTACGATAGCACTTGCCGTTGTTCCGTCGCTGAGAGTTACCGTTGCTTTTACCGTCGGATTCCCTCTTGAATCCATCACTTCAATTGCACTTACATTATCTATAAACATTCTTTTCACCTTTATTTTAAAATTAATTAATCGTCGACAACATCTTCCATATCCGATGCATCCATCGTGATAAGGTTGCTTATTCCCATTGCCGATTTTATTTTATCCTCTACCTCTTTTGCAAGAGCAGGTTCTTCTTTAAATTTTGCCTTAACGTTTTCGCGCCCTTGTCCGAGTTTTGTATCCTCATACGAGAACCACGCGCCGCTTTTATCGATAATATCGAGTTTCACCCCGTAATCGACGAGCTCACCCTCTTTCGAGATTCCCTCTCCGAACATTATATCAAACTCTGCTTGACGAAACGGAGGCGCTACCTTATTTTTTATCACTTTTGCTTTAACGCGGTTACCGATTTGGCTTTCCCCTTGTTTGAGCGAAGCGACGCGGCGTACGTCGATACGCACAGAAGCGTAAAATTTAAGCGCGTTTCCTCCCGTCGTTGTTTCGGGAGAACCGTACCCCATCATCCCTATCTTCATACGAATTTGGTTGATGAAAATAACCGTACAGTTCATTTTATGCAAAATACCCGTAAGTTTACGAAGCGCTTTGGACATCAAACGTGCCTGTACACCCACGTTTTGATCCGACATCTCCCCCTCTATCTCTGACTTTGGAGTCAATGCCGCTACCGAGTCGATGACGATAAGATCAACCGCGCCGCTTCGTGCGATAGTCTCTACGATATCAAGCGCTTGTTCGCCGTAATCGGGTTGGGAAACCAACAGATTGTCGACGTCGACGCCGAGGTTTTTCGCATAGGCAACGTCAAGCGCGTGTTCGGCATCGATAAATGCACACACGCCCCCCTCTTTTTGACACTCTGCCGTAATCTGAAGCGCCAAAGTAGTTTTCCCCGAACTCTCGGGTCCGTATACCTCGATAATTCTCCCTTTAGGTACCCCGCCTATCCCAAGGGCAAGGTCTAATCCCAAAGAACCCGTACTGATCGCTTCGATAGGCATAATCTCTTTATCGCCCAAGCGCATAAGCGCACCTTTTCCAAAGGTCTTGTCGATCTGCTTCATCGCTAAGTCTAATGATTTTTGTTTATTCGCGTCCATGTTCGGCTCACTTATGTTGATTTTCGACCATTGTATGACATTTTCTCAAGAAGGATTAAAAATATTTCAAATTGTCATATTTTTTTCTTGTTATTGCATCTTTCGCACGAAGCATCAAGAGAAATAAGGGTGAAATTTTATCCTGAATTGGTTAAAATGTAGATTATTTTTTTACGGCACATGCCAATTTGTTTACAAACGGATCTAGATTTGAAAAAAACTCTCATAGCACACTCTCCCGACGCGGACGATATTTTTATGTACTACGCCATCAAATTCGGATGGGTCGACATGCCAAACGTTGCGTTTGATAACATCGCCAAGGATATCCAAACCCTCAACGAAGATGCCTTAGAAGGTGCCTACGACATCGTAGCGATCAGCTTTGCGCTTTATCCACACATACGAGAAGATTACGCCCCGCTGCGTACGGCGGTGAGTTTTGGAGAGGGGTACGGCCCTAAGATCATCAAAAAAAAGGGAAGCAAGCTTAAACGTAATTTCAAAGTGGCGCTCAGCGGCAAACATACCACCAACGCGATGCTCTTTCGCATCGCCTACCCCGATGCCCGCATCACCTACATGAACTTTTTGGAGATCGAAGAGGCGGTTTTAAACGGCACGGTCGATGCGGGGGTGCTGATCCACGAATCTATCTTAACGTACGACGATGCGCTTGAGGTGGAGCGTGAGATGTGGGATATCTGGCAAGAACTCTCAGGCGGCGGTCTCCCTCTGCCCCTTGGCGGCATGGCGATCCGCCGCTCTCTTCCCTTGACCAAGGCAATAGCGTACGAAGAGACCCTTACAAAAGCGGTACGCGTTGCACGGGAGCACAAAGAGCGCCTCTCTCAAATGCTTCTTGAACGCAATCTTGTGCGCATCGACGCACCCACGTTGGAGAAATATCTCGAACTTTACGCCAACGACGACTCTGTCGAGCTGAGCCCTTTACAATACAAGGCGATCGACAAACTTTATGAACTCGGCTTTGCTCACGGTTTTTACGATACACTTGTTAAAGTCGAAGATTATCTCATACCTGCTGAGTATAATGAACTTAGATTTTCTTAGGAGAAAATGATGGAAGCAAAACTTGTTGCACTCGGCGTAGAAACTTTTAAGATCGCTTTGCTTTTGGCGCTTCCCGGTCTGCTTACGGGGATGCTTTTGGGTCTAGCGGTAAGCATCTTTCAAGCAACCACCCAAATCAACGAAATGACCCTCTCTTTCATCCCTAAGATCATCGGGGTCGTGATCGTCATCATCCTCACGATGCCGTGGATGCTCAACTCCATGACCGACTTTTCGGTGGAGATATTTAACATGATCCCCACTTTCATCGAATAATGGCGACAAAAACGATCAACTTTTCCAAATTCTCCTCCATGAAACTAGGAGGTGCACACGAGGTTTTCATCATCGAGGGGTGCGACTACCCCAAAGATGCCTATCTCATAGGCGCATGCAACAATATCCTTATAGGGGATAACCCTCCGCCGCTTATGATGCTTAGCAAAAAGTACGATTTTATCGAGCTTGAAGAAAACATTTTACGAATCGGTGCCGCAACCCCCTCGGGAAAAATCGCCTCGTTTTGCAAAAAAAACAACCTCACGGGATTAGAGTTTCTCTCCCATCTTCCCGGAACTTTAGGGGGGATCGTGAAGATGAACGCGGGGCTTAAAGAGTGGGAGATATTTACCAAACTTCTCACAATCACCACATGCCAAGGGGTTGTCCCAAAAGAGCAGATCCGCTACGGCTACAGAACCACCGACATAGCCGACCCCGTTTTACAAGCCTCGTTTAGCGTTAGCGAAGGGTTTGACCCCGCTTTGGTTGCAATGTTTCACAAGATGCGCGCCAACCAGCCGAGCACGCCGAGTGCGGGAAGCTGCTTTAAAAATCCGCAGGGAGATTATGCGGGGCGGCTCATAGAAGCGGTAGGGCTTAAAGGGAAACGCCGCGGGGCGATGGAGTTTAGCTCGGTACATGCCAACTTTTTGGTCAACCACGGCGGCGGTGCTTTTGGCGACGCGCTGTTTTTGATGCAAGAGGCGCAAAAAAGGGTGTACGAAGAGTTTGGGATTTGGCTTGAGTGTGAGATAGAGGTTTTGGAACAAGGGTATTTTGAGGCTTCTTCACCCTTAAAAAGGGGATAAAACACCAAGAGATTCCGAATCAAGTTCGGAATGAGGGAATCTATAACTTTCCATCATCCTAAACTTGATGTGCTAAAAGCGCAGCATCGCTCCCGCGTAGAATCCTGCAAACTCCAAATCAAGCTTAATATCGGAGAGTTCGTCCACTTCGTATTTTTGCATGCGGTATCCCACTTCGATCGCAGGCTGGATCAGCGGCGTAATATCAAAGGTGTAATCGACTTTCGCACGCACATCATAAGCGGTCGAATCGCTGTAGCTTACATATTTCACGTCCGCCTCTATGCCGATGTCGGTTGTAGGGATTTGAACGCGTCCGCGTACGTAGCCAAGAGGCAGCGCGAGGGTTTTTGATTCGGTGTAGTTTGCACTCGTATAACCCGTTACGTTTTGCACCTCGTACGTAGTATCCATCACTTTAATATCAAGCCCCACATCAAGAGTGATCCACGCCGTGTTGTCCAAAAGGTTGTAGTAAGGGATCACATCATACTGCTTCATCTCTAAGCTTGAAGGCGACGTACTTGCAGTAAAATCTTTAAAGGTTCCGCTTGCAATACCCTCGTTGCTCACCTCTGCATACTCAAGGCGCAGATTAGGCACTACGGGAACAAAATGTTTCACTAAGATCCATGCATACCCTTTGGTACTGCTATCCTCTTTTGAGAGATCACTCCCCGTAAAACCGCTGCCATCTGCCGTAATGCCGCCTTTTGGCTCTTGCATCCAAGCACCCGCACCGAGTTCTACCCGCACGAAATCCGCTTGCGCCGTAGCTGCCAAAATAAGCGCACATGCCATACTTTTGATTATTTTTTTCATAGAAAACTCCCTCATTTGATTGGAACGATTATAGCAGATATTGGGATAAAGTATCTTGATGGTAAAGGTCACAAGAGGCAAACTAAAATTCGGGAATTGTTTTTAGCGCCTCTTACAACACAAGAAGGAGAGAAGAAACAAGTTACACTTGCTTTGTGAGCCGTCCGCAATGGAGCGGCTCGTGAAATTTTATCTAGGAGGAGAAAATGACTATTTTACAGCGTTAAGAGCAGCTTCGTATTGTGGCTCTTCAGTGATCTCAGGAACGATCTCTTTGTATGTTACGATACCTTCTTCGTTAACTACGAAGATAGCGCGGCATGTTACACCCGCTAAAACTGAACCGCCGAGTAATACACCGTATGCGTTAGCGAAATCTTTGTTTCTAAAGTCTGAAGCAACAGTTAATTTGTCGATCCCCTCAGCTGAACAAAAACGTCCTGCAGCAAAAGGTAAGTCCATAGAAACAACAGTAGTTTTAACACCCTCTAAGTTTGCAGCTTTTGCGTTGAAGTTACGAGTTTCAGTAGCACATACACCTGTATCCAATGAAGGAACAACGACAATAAGTTGTTTTACGCCTTGCGCTCCACCCACTACTACGTCAGCCAAACCAGCTGAATTTACTACAGTAACTTCAGGCGCTTTATCGCCTACGTTTACTTGGTTTCCTAAAAGTTCTACGTCTGTACCCTTGAATTTTGTAGTTGCCATTTTGGCTCCTTTTTTTGTTTTTTTTAAGTTGTGCGGGAAGTATATTTGAAATCGGATAATTTTACTCTTAATTAGAAGATATGTGTTTTATAGTAAGCTTAACTTAAGATTAAATTGTGCTTTTTGGCGTCACCTCTAGTTCCGACATCAGGGTAAAAAGCCCCTCGTTGTACATCGCTACCGCCACTCTGCCTATCATAGCGGCATTGTCGGAGCAGTATTTCAGCTCGCTTAGAAGCAGTTCTGCCTTGTAGGGTTTAAGCAACGCCTCTAGCTGTGCGCGCAGATAAAGGTTCGCACTCGCCCCGCCGACGATCGCAAAACGTTTGGGGGGATTAGTTTTAAAATATTTTTTAAGCTTTTGGATCAGATGTGCAACTGCTATATGCTCAAACGATGCGGCAATATCTTTATAATCTGCTTCGCTTGCTGTTTCTACCGCCAAGCGTACCGCGTTTTTAAGCCCCGAATAGGAAAACGCAAGCGCGCTTGATTGCGCAAGGGGCACCGTAAACGGGTAACGCGTACGATCCCCCTCTTTTGCCAACTCTTGAATCAGCGGCCCGCCGGGGTAGCCAAGCCCCATCATCTTGGCTACTTTGTCAAAGCTCTCTCCGAAACTATCGTCCATACTTTTGGCGATTGTTGTTATTGCATGTAAGCCTTGCACCTCCATAACCTGCGTATGACCGCCCGAAACCAAAAGCACCGTCAGGGGAAACATCTCCTCTTTCTCTATAAAAAGGGAATAGATATGCCCTATGAGGTGATTCA
>Ga0265294_10007008_pt1 | contig 13447 bp, 11 predicted proteins | sample MunlanPumphouse3_FD_192504 | JGI IMG/M metagenome (GOLD analysis project Ga0265294, IMG submission 192504) | Groundwater microbial communities from a municipal landfill in Southern Ontario, Canada - Pumphouse #3 | ecosystem: Environmental > Aquatic > Deep subsurface > Groundwater | place... | reverse complement strand
GTCGCTCAGGCTGTAGCCCGGTGCTACGTTGGCCGAGATGGTGGCGGAGCGCAGCCGGTTGAAGTGGTTGAGTTCCTTGGGCGCCACCGTTTCGCGTATGTCCACCAGGTTGGACAACTGGATCAGCCCGCCGTCCCGGCCGCGCACGAAGATGGAGGTCAGATCCGTGGGGTTGGTGCGGTCCTCCGGCTTGAGTCGCACGATCACGTCGTACTGCTCGCCTTCGCGCTTGAAGCGCGTGACCTGGCGGCCGCCCAGGAGGGTTTCCAGGGTCTGGCCGATCTCGTCCACCTCGGCGCCGACGTCGGCCACCTTGTCGCGCTTGAGGGTGACGCTGAGCTGCGGCTTGTTCAGGCGCAGATCGGTATCGACGTTGGCGAGGCCGGGGTAGCTGCGCGCGCGGGCCATGAGCTTGTCCACCATCTCCTGCAGCTCGGCGTAGGAGTTGCCCTGAACCACGAACTGCACCGGCGGGTTGCGGAAGCTCTGGCCGAGGGAGGGCGGGTTGATGGGGAAGGCCAGCACGCCGGGCAGGCCGAACATCTTGGGGGCGAGTTCCGCGGCGATCTGCTGCTGTTTGCGCGTACGCTCCTCCCAGGGCTTGAGGTTCACGAAAGAAAGGGCGGTGGTGACCGGATTGGGCCGCTCCAGGCCCGGCGCCACCACCATGAAGTAGCTGTTCACCTCGGGCACCTGGGCATAGAACTGCTCCACCTGACGGGCGTAGCGGTCGGTGTAGTTCATGGTGGCTCCTTCCGGCGCCACCAGCACGCCGATCAGGATGCCGCGGTCCTCCAGCGGCGCCAGCTCCGATTTCAGGCTCAGGAACAGCGCCACGCTCGCGCCGCCCGTCAACAGGAACGCGCCTAACACGATCCAGCGTCTGTTCAAGGTCCAGCCAAGCAGCTTCCGGTAGCCGCCGTTCATGCCGTTGAGCCAGCGCTCGGTGAGGGCGTAGAAGGTGCTGCGCCGCTGGGTGTGGTGCAGCAGCTTCGAGCACAGCATGGGCGTCAGGGTGAGCGCGACGAAACCCGAGACCAGCACCGCGGCGGCCACCGTGAGGGCGAACTCGGTGAACAGCCGCCCCGTGTTGCCGGTCATGAAGCCGATGGGCATGAACACGGCCACCAGCGTGAGGGTCATGGCCACGATGGCGAAGGCGATCTCCTTGCTGCCCAGGAGCGCTGCCCGGAAGGGCGGCAGACCGCCCTCGATGCGCCGGTGGATGTTCTCCAGCATGACGATGGCGTCATCCACCACCAGGCCGATGGCCAGCACCAGCCCCAGCAGGGTCAGGATGTTGACCGAGAATCCCATGGCGTAAAGGAAGATGAAGGCGCCCACCAGGGACACCGGGATGGTCACGAACGGGATCAGGGTGGCGCGGGCGGAGCGCAGGAACAGGAAGATCACCAGCACCACCAGCGCCATGGCCTCGGCCATGGCCTCGAACACCGCCTCGATGGAGCGCTCGATGAACAGGGAGGAATCGAAGGCCACCTGAAGCTTCATGCCCTCGGGCAGCGCGCTCTGGATCTGCGGCAGGGTCGCTTTGATGGCCTGAGCCACCTCCAGGGTGTTAGCGGTGGACTGCTTCACCACGCCCATGCCCACGGCGGGGTTGCCGTTGACGCGCACCAGGTTGCGGTCGTCCTCGGCGCCGATCTCAGCGTACCCCACGTCGCGCAAGCGCACCGGGTAGCCCTCCTCGTACTTGACGATGATCTGGTTGAACTGCTCCGGCGTGCGCAGGTCGGTGGCGGTGAGCACGGTGAATTCCCGTTCCCGGCTCTCGATGCGGCCGGAGGGGACCTCGATGTTCTGGGCGGTGAGCGCGTCTTCGACATCTTTTGGCGTGAGCTGATAGGCGGCGAGCCGGTCGCGGTCGAGCCAGATGCGCATGGCGTAGCGCCGCTCGCCGCCGATGATGACGCTCGCCACGCCGGGCAGGGTCTGCAGGCGATCCTTGACGTAGCGGTCGGCGTAATCGGTGATCTCCAGGGCGTTGTGGCGGTCGCTGTAGAAGGCGAGCCAGATGATCGCCTGGGCGTCCGCCTCGACCTTCGCCACCACCGGGTCCTCGGCCTCCAGCGGCAGGTCGCCGCGCACGCGGGCCACGCGGTCGCGGACGTCGTTGGCGGCGTCGTCCGGATCGCGGGAGATGAGGAACTCCACCGTGATCTGGCTGACCTCCTCGCGGCTCACGGACTTGATGGTGCGGATGCCCTCGATGCCCGCGAGGGAATCTTCCAGCACCTGGGTGATCTGGCTTTCGATGATCTCGGCGCTGGCGCCCGGGTAGACGGTGCGCACCGATGCGATGGGCGTGTCGATGTTGGGGTATTCGCGCACCGACAGCCGCTGGTAGGAGATGAACCCCAGCAGCACGATCATGAGGCTCGCCACGGTGGCGAGCACCGGCCGGCGGACGGAGAGCTCCGGCAGGAACATGGATCAGTCTCCCCGCGCCAGCGGCTCCTGCGGCGGGCCGCCGGGTGCCCCGACGAGCATCACCGGCGCGCCGTCGCCGATCTTCATCTGCCCGGCCGTCACCACCAGTTCGCCGGCCCGGACGCCGTGGGTGATTTCCACCATGGCGTCGCGCCGCTGGCCGATGGCGACCTTGGTCATGACGGCCTTGCCGTCCACGATGCGGTACACGAACAGGTCGTCGCCCATGGGCACCAGCGCCTCCTCGGGGACCAGCACGGCATTGTCGCGCCGCTCCAGTTCCAGGCGTACCCGCGCAAACATGCCGGGGCGCAGTTCGCCCTTGGGGTTGGGGACGCGCGCCCGTAGCAGCAGGGTGCGGGTCGTTTCGTCGATGCGCGGACTGATGGCGTAGACCGTGCCTTCGAAGGTCCGGTTCGGGAAGGCGTCCACGCTGAATTGCACCTTGCTCCCGGCGTGCACATGGGCCGCATAGGTTTCGGGGACGCGGAAATCGGCCTTGAGCGGGTCGATCGCCTCCAGGTTCACGATATTCTGCCCGGGCTGCACATAATCACCGGGGCTGACCTGGCGCAGCCCCAGGATGCCGCTGAAGGGGGCGCGCAATTCCGTTTTGGACAGCCGGGCCTGGTCCAGGTTCTGCTTGGCTTGGGGGGCGGCCAGTTGTGCCACGGCCTCGTCGTACTGCTGCTGGCTGATCAGTTTCTTCTTCAGCAGTTCGCGGGAACGCTCGAAATTCAGGCGGTCGAGCCGCACGGCCGCCATGCTCTCGGCGAGCTGGGCCCGGTATTCGTCGGGATCGAGGGTGATCAGTTCGGCGCCCTGTTGGATCGCCTGGCCCTCGTCGAAGTGGATCGCCGCTATGCGGCCGGTGATCTCCGGGCGGATCACCACCGATTCGCTGGCCCGCAGGCTGCCCACGGCGGTGATGTCCGTGCTGATGGTGCCGGTCTTGGCCGCCACCGCCTCCACCGGCATCGCCGGCGGTCCGGACGGACCCGGCGGCTGCCCGAAGACCTCGGATGACGGGATCGGAAAGCCCAGCAGCAGGGCAAGGAAAAGCGCAAGCCAGGACAAGGAGGGGCGATAACGCATCATGGCGAGCCTCCTTGAGAATCGGTTGCTGCGGTGTTTGTTGCGTCGTTGCCGACAGGGGCCTGCAGCACGCCCTGCAGGAGGATGAGCGCGAGCATCTCCGTATAGCGCTTGGGGTCGGCCGCGAAACCGGCGTCCGGCAGGTGGCGCAACAGGTCGGCCGATTGGAAGAAAAAGACGTTCGCGCCGACCAGTACCGTTGCCACCACGGCGGGATCGACATCGGCACGCAGCTCGCCCCGGAGCTGGCCCTCACGCAGTATGCCCACCAGGCGTGCGAAGTTCTCGCCGATGACCTCCTCGGCAAGCTGGCGTCCGCGCCGCGGGCCGTTTTCCAGCAGTTCACGCAGAATCAGCCGCGTAACCGAGCTTTGGGCATACAGCTTCTGCATGTGCGCCGCGATGAAGTGGCGCAGGCGCTCCGCGGGGTTGCCGGTGTTGCGCACCATGTCGTCGAGCAGGTGGGTGTGCTCGCGGCAGGCGCGCTTCAGAACGGCCAGGTAAAGCTCGTCCTTGGTCCTGAAGTGATGATAGATGTTGGCCTTGCTGACGTTCGCCCGTTCCGCGATGGCGTTCATGGAGGCCGCGTCATAACCCTGCTCGGAGAACAGCTTCGCGGCCGCCTCCAGGATCCGGCCGCAGGCATCGGTGACGGACGGAGCCAAGGGCGGGACGGGAGAGGTTTTGCCGGCCATGTCGGAGCCCATGATAAAAGCATAGCGAATTGCTTTGGCATATCGACCGGCCGGTCGGTCAAGAAGGGTGCTTTGCCGGCCGTGGCTGGTGATCGTGCCGTCAACGGCAACGGGTAAGGAGTCCGCCGGGGTTGGAGTGCGTGAATGACTTCAGGTCATATTTGGCACGGTTCATGCTAAAGTCTGCCGCTGTGGCCGACCACGCCTGCGGTCGCCGCTTTTCTCGATTCCTACAGAGAGGAGTAGTCCAGAAATGGCTCATGTCGTCATTATCGGTGCTAGCACCGGCGGTCTGCCTGCTGCATACGAGATCCGGGAAGTGCTCGGCAACGCGCACAAGGTTACCGTCATTTCCAATACGGACACCTTCCATTTCGTGCCCTCCAATCCATGGGTGGCGGTGGGCTGGCGCACGCGTAAGGACACTACCTTTCCCTTGGCGCCTTACCTGGAGGCGAAGGGCATCGAATTCATCCCGGTGGCCGCCAAAGAGCTCAAACCCGACGCAAACCAGGTGATTCTGGCCGATGACCGCGCCATCGATTACGACTATCTGGTCATCGCCACCGGGCCGAAACTTGCGTTTGACGAGGTCCCCGGACTGGGGCCGCACGGCGGCTACACCCACTCCGTTTGCCAGATCGATCATGCCGAGATGGCCTATCAGGATTGGCTGCAGTTCGTGAAGGACCCCGGCCCGATCGTGGTGGGCGCGGTGCAGGGCGCTTCCTGCTTCGGCCCCGCCTACGAGTTTGCATTCATCATGGACACCGATCTGCGGCGGCGGAAGATCCGCGATCGCGTGCCCATGACCTTCGTGACCTCGGAGCCTTACATCGGCCATCTGGGCCTGGGCGGCGTGGGGGACTCCAAAGGCATGCTGGAATCCGAACTGCGCCAGCACCATATCAACTGGATCTGCAACGCCAAGGTCACCAAGGTCGAACCGGGCAAGATGTTCGTCGCGGAGCACAACGAGAAGGGCGAGGTCATCAAGGAGCATGAACTGCCGTTCAAGTTCTCGGCCATGATTCCCGCGTTCAAGGGGGTCGACGCGCTCGCCTCTGCCGGTGACGATCTGGTCAATCCGCGCGGCTTTGTGAAAGTGGATGAGTTCCAGCGCAACCCCAAGTGGAAGAACATCTACTCCGTGGGTGTGTGCATCGCGATCCCGCCGGTGGAGACAACTCCGGTGCCGACCGGTACCCCGAAGACCGGCTACATGATCGAGTCCATGGTGGCGGCCACGGCTCACAACATCAAAGCCGCCATCGAGGGCCGGGAACCGACGGAGAAAGGCACCTGGAACGCCATCTGCCTGGCGGACATGGGCGACACGGGGGTCGCCTTCGTCGCCATGCCCCAGATCCCGCCGCGCAACGTGTCCTGGATGAAGAAAGGAAAATGGGTGCATCTGGCGAAGGTGGCCTTCGAGAAATATTTCATGAAGAAGATGAAGAAGGGCTCTACCGAACCCCTGTACGAGAAGTACATCCTCAAGGCCATGGGCATCGAGCGCCTGAAGTAAGAAGCCGGGGGGCGCCCCGCCGTTTGACAGCGGGGCGCCCCCCATGTCACCATGCCTGTCATGACACGACATGACACATCATGTCAGAATATGGCAGACATGGCAGGCAAGGACGATTCGATGGCTCCCGTTTTGGGCAAACCATCCTGCCAGCAGATCATCAACATCCTGCCTGACCCGTTCGTGGTCATCGACCGTAATTACCGGATCATCGCGGCGAACGCGAGTTACCAACGGCGCTACGGTTCGGACGGGCGCGAATTGATCGGGAGACACTGCTACGAAGTCTCCCACCATCTGGATGCCCCCTGTAGTCGGAACGGAGAGCATTGCCCTCTGGAAACGGTGCTCCTTACCAAGGACGCGGTCCACGTCATGCACGTCCATTTCAACCAGGAAGGGGGCGAAGAACTGGTGCAGCTCCATGCCGTTCCTCTGCTGGATGACGATGGGAATGTCTCGTACGTCGGCGAGTACGTCGTGCCGGTCAACCAGCGGGTGGGCGAGGAGGGCGTGCTGGTCGGGCGTTCGCGGCCGCTGCTGCGCATGATCAGCCTGCTGCAGCGCGTGGCTCCCACGTCCACCACCGTGCTCCTGCTGGGGGAGAGCGGGGCTGGAAAGGAGCGCGTAGCGCAGTATCTGCACCATTATTCCAACCGCGCCAATGGGCCGTTTGTCGTGGTCGACTGCGCCGCCCTTGGCGAACAGTTGATCGAGAGCGAACTGTTCGGCTACGAGAAGGGGGCTTTTACCGGTGCCAACTCCCGTAAGGTCGGGTTGTTCGAAGCGGCCCAGGGCGGCACGCTGTTCATCGACGAGGTGTGCGAATTGCCGCTCGCATTGCAGACAAAACTGCTGCGCGTCCTGGAAACCGGCACCATTCGCCGCATCGGCGGCACGGGTTACATCAAGGTGGATGTGCGGGTCATCGTCGCCACCAACCGCAACATTCAGCTCATGGTGGAGCGGGGCGGATTCCGCCCGGACCTCTATTACCGGCTTTCGGCCTTCCCCGTCCATGTGCCATCGCTGCGCGAGCGGAAAGACGATATTCCGGCGCTGGCGGAGCACTTTCTGGCGCGCTTCGAGGACGGTGATCGGCAGATTCCGCTGGCGCCGGAGGTCATCGAGGCGCTGCTGGATTACGACTATCCGGGAAACGTGCGCGAGCTGCGCAACATCATCGAGCGGGCGACGATTCTCGCGAACGATGAACCCATTCGTCCGGAACATCTGGTCTTCGAAGGTGCACGTTCGCCGGAGGCCCAGGATGAGCTACCGGGCAGGGTCGAGGCGCTGCTCGACCGGCGGCGCAGCCGAATCGATGGAAAACTCCTGCTGTCAGTGCTAGAAAAATGCTATGGGCATCGCGCACAGGCGGCACGCGTGCTCGGAATCAGCGAGCGGACCCTGTATCGGCATATGCGTCGGTTGCGTATCGACGGCTTGCATCGAAAATAGCCGCTCCTGCGGGAAGTCCGAATAGTTGAACCTTTTAGTTGTTCTGCCAAAACCTTGCTGATACATTAACCGGCGTTGATTTAGCAGTGATCTGCTGATCAATCGCGGTCTCTGGAACAGGGCCCCTTACAGTCGTCTTGGCGTGTGCCCGAGTCAGCATAGAACAATGATTTGCCGGGAGGGAGGGGAGTACATGACGAGAAAAAAAAGACCCGGATCTTGCAATCTTTCCGGAAGCGTTGAAGTCGTCGGTGATCGCATCGGCATTTCATTCGTGCAAAAGGTGACTGCCGCGGTGCTGTTCCTGATCGTCGGCGTTGTCAGCTACGCCGATCTGATTCCGCCGGTGCAGGCGGCCGATGACAGCGGCTATCTCGACGCCCTTGAGGCGGAAGCCGGTAATGTCGCGGCGGCTGGCATAGGGGGGCAAGGCGCGGCCACGGCCAAAGAGCCCGCGCAGATGAGCGGCGAACTGCCTCCGGATCTGGATATGGCCGGTTTTGAGGAATCCTTGCGCAAACAGCTTTTCGGCAGCTATCTCTTCTATAAAAAGCTGAGCGATACCAATAAACGGGCGGTCTACGCGGAGTACCAGAAGACCCGCCGGATCGAGGATATCAGAAACAAGATCACTAGCCTGTTTGCCGGTAGTTAGGCAATTTGGCAAAAAAACGCGCAAGGGGGAGGGCATAACATGAAAAACAATACGTGGGGCTATTTGTCGGTGGGCGTCGTGACGGCTGCCCTCCTGGGTTGGGGTTCATCCGCGATGGCCCTCGATGTGAACCTCACCGAAACCAGAACCTACGTCAACGTCATCCATGAAGGCCAGACCATCAGAGTGCAGCGCATTCAGGACGAAGAGCACGTGCTGACCGGCGCATTCGCCAAAACGTCCCGGAAATGTCCGCCATTCTGCATTCATCCGATGCAGGCGGCGCCAGGGGTCACAACCGTGGGCGAAACCGAGATCTTCGATTTCATGGAAGGCCAGCTTCGAAACGGTACGGGCGTATTGATCGATGCCCGCACGCCGTCCTTCTTCAAGCAAGGCACCATTCCCGGCTCCGTCAATATTCCCTTTACCGTGTTCACCCAAGATGCGAATTCGGCTGAGCTGGCCGAGGTGCTGCAGAAGCTCGGGGCCCGAAAGCGCGGCGACGTGGGGGCGGTGACGCGTTGGTTTGAGAAGACGGTGGCCGTTTTCGGCTGGTTCAATGCCGACATGAAAACCGACAAGTGGGATTTCAGCGAAGCGAAGGAATTGCTGCTCTGGTGTAACGGCCCGTGGTGCGACCAGTCGCCGCGGGCGATCAAGGGACTGCTTAAGCTTGGCTATCCGCCCGAGAAGCTTTTTTATTACCGCGGCGGCATGCAGAACTGGCTGAGCCTGGGGCTTACGACGGTGATCCCTGGCCAGCCCTGAGAAATCGAACGTTTGCACATAACGTAAAAGGGCAGCCCGCGGGCTGCCCTTTTGTTTTCGGCGCCTTGTGGCCGCTCGTTTTCCTGGAGCCGTTGCCGGAGCGATTACCCCCGCATTGAGTGCCCGGTTTACTTGGAAGTCGGGCAGGTTTTGATGCCAAACAGGGAGTAGGCCGGGCAAATACCGATCAAGCCGGTCGCCAACGGTACCACGCCAATCCAGGCCCATGCCGGTCCACCGAATAGGGCGAACCCCGTCAAAGCCAAGCCCACAAGAACACGAATCACGCGATCAATACCACCTACATTCTTCATTGCATGCCTCTCCATCAAACAGCAGGGAACGCCCTGCACGATGAGTATAGGAGAGCACATGGGGCGAGGGACTTCAGTAACAAAATCACATGGAGCCTTTGGCGCCGAGGGCGCGCAGGGCTGGGGGATCGAGAATTTCGATCCGGCCACGGCCCAGCCTGACCCAGCCGCGGCGCTCGAACTCCTTGAGCTGACGGCTTACCACCTCGCGTGCCGTGCCGAGTTCGGTCGCGATGTCATGATGCGTGCTCTCGATCGGGTGGGTACGGTCAGCGTGATTGAGAAGACACTGCGCCAAGCGAATGTCGATACGTCCGAATGCCACGTCTTCGACGAGCACGATCAGGTCGATGATGCGCTTGCCGTAGGTGGCGAAGACGAAGTTGCGAAAGCCGGCCGACCCGGCCAGCCCTTCCTGAAAGTGCTCGGAGGGCAGCGCGACGGCACGGACCTCGGTCTCCGTGATCCCTTCCGCCGGATATCTTTCGCCGGCAAGGAGACAGGAGGTGGTCAGCACGCAGCCTTCGCCGGCCTCGACCCGATACAACACGATCTCGCGGCCGCTGTCGGAGACTTTCTGGACACGAACTGAGCCTTCCAGCACGAGCAGATAGTTCTGGCAGCGGTCGCCGTGACGAAACACGGTGACCCCGGGCGGCAGGGTCACCAGTTTGGCGGCAGCCAGCGTCTTGCGCCAGGCCGGGTCGTCCAAGTGCCGCAACGCCGAAAACGCATTGACCCAAGCGGGCTGAGCATCCGCGCCCGAGGGGTTTTGCGGGAAGGTGTCGGTGCCGTTTCCGTGTCTGTTCATCACGTGTCAGTTCGTGCCGTTTGCAGCGCCATGACGTTTGGCGGCTGCAACCCGTTTCTCGTAGGCCTCGCGCGCAATTCGCACGTCTTCGAGGAAGATTGGCAACTCGTTCAGCAGCAATGCCTGGGGACCGTCCACCAGGGCCTTGCTCGGTTCAGGATGGAAGTCCACGAGGATCATGTTTGCGCCGGCAATCACGCCCTGGGCGGTAACGTGCATCACATCGAGGAGACCGTCGGGGGCACGGTCGCGCGAGCCCACCGAGTGGGACGGGTCGATGCAGACCGGCATGCGCGTCAGGCGCTTGACCACGGGCACATGGGCGAAGTCGACGAAGTTACGGTGCGGATCGCCCATGTTGGACTTCATCCCGCGCAGCCCGAATATGACCTTGCGGTTGCCCTCGCTCGCGAGGTATTCGGCGGCGTTCAACGATTCTTCCAGAGTGATGCCGAACCCGCGTTTCAGCAGGACGGGGAATTCCTGTTGCCGGCCGACATGCTTGAGCAGTTCGAAATTCTGGGTGTTGCGCGTGCCGATCTGAAGCAGCACGCCGGTGGGATTGCCCGTGCGGTGCAAGGCATCGCGGATTTCTTCCACATGCGACTCGTGGGTCACCTCCATGGCGATGACCTTGATGCCGTACTTGCCGGCCAGTTCGAATACATACGGCAGGCAGGCCTTGCCGTGTCCCTGGAAGGAATAAGGGTTGGTGCGCGGCTTGTATGCACCCATGCGGGTGCAGACCAGGCCGTGCTCCTTCACGGCGCGCATCATGAGTTCGACGTGCTCGGGCGTGTCCACCGCGCACAGGCCGGCAAAGATGTTGAGGTTGTCCTGGCTGAAGGTCACCCCGTTGTACTCGAAAGAGGTGGTGCGTGTATCGTCGGCATGACGGCCGAGCACCCGGTACTCCTCGGAGACGCGCACCACGCGCTCGACGCAGGGCAGGCTCTTCATGTCCTCGATGGACAGCGCGGCGGTATTGCCGATCAGATAGATTTCGGTTAGGACTTGTTGGCTGCCGACCTCTTCATGCAAGCGGGTCTTGATGTTCGAAAGATTGGACAGATAGTCTATCAGTTGCCGGAATCCGGAACTGGTTTTGTCGACGTTCGGGGTAAGTATCAGGATCATTGGTGATTTCCAGAAACCAGGTAAACGAATCGCGGGTGATTATTACACAAACCGCGCCGGGTGCTATATTTACACGGGGCGCCCAAGCGGCGGTTTGGCGGGATTGTATTGCAAAACGCCGCTCACAGGATGGCGAGACCCACAAAAGGTCTTGGGCATGGAATCCCCGAGGGTCGGGACGACTGGGTTATCAGGAAATCAACAGAGGTCAGCTGCATGCAAGCGGGAACGGTGAAGTGGTTCAACGAGGCCAAAGGGTATGGCTTTATCACCCCGAGCGATGGAAGCGAGGACGTGTTTGTTCACTATTCGACGATCGAGGGCAACGGGTTCAAGACGTTGAAGGAAGGGCAGAAGGTGGAGTATGAAGCCACCCGCGGCCCCAAAGGCTTGCAGACCACACGGGTCGTCGCAAGCTAGGTTCCGGTTCGGTTCCGGGAATAGCGTTCTATAACAAATATTTGACGTCCCCGCGTGCGGGACGTTCTTGCTCCTGTCGAGGCGGGAAGAGTGGCGCAGTCCTCGCGCTGCCTTTCCGCTTCGCATCATCCTGGACGGCGCACGGGCTGACTGCAGCGCCGAAAACCCGTGGATGCCGGGCTAATCGATGTAACGCCTCTGCAGGTCCTCGTAGGCGTCGATGCGACGGTCGCGGAGGTACGGCCAGATGCGTCGCACCTCTTCGCTGCGCCGCATATCCAGCGTGGCGACCGAAACGGCCGGTTCGTGCGTCGGGGCCGAGGCGAGAATCTCGCCTTGGGGACCGGCGACGAAGCTGGTCCCCCAGAACTGGATGCCGGGGGTCTGGCCTGAGGGATCGGGCTCGAAACCGGTGCGGTTGCAGGCGAGCACCGGAATGCCGTTGGCAATGGCGTGGCCGCGTTGGATCGTGATCCAGGCCTCGCGCTGGCGCGCCTGCTCGTCGGCGTCGTCGTCCGGATTCCAGCCGATGGCTGTTGGGTAAAGGAGGAGCTCGGCGCCTCGCAACGCCATCAGCCGGGCGGCCTCGGGGTACCACTGATCCCAGCACACCAGGACGCCCAGGCGCCCGACACTGGTATCGATAGGGGCGAACCCGAGATCGCCGGGCGTGAAATAAAACTTTTCATAGTAGCCCGGATCGTCCGGGATATGCATCTTGCGGTACTTGCCGGCGATGCTCCCGTCGCGCTCCAGCACTACCGCCGTATTGTGGTACAGGCCTGCGGCGCGGCGCTCGAACAGCGAGGCGACGATCACCACGCCAAGTTCGGCCGCCAGCTTGCCGAGCTGCTCGGTGGAGGGGCCCGGAATGGTTTCGGCCTGGTCGAACCGCGCCACGTCCTCCGTTTGGCAGAAATAGACCCCGGTATGCAGTTCCTGCAGCAGTACGAGGCGCGCGCCGCGCGCCGCCGCCTCGCGTATCCCCGACATGCTCGCCGCGAGATTGGCGGCACGGTCCTCGCTACAGGCATGTTGCACCAAGCCTACGGTAAGCATCGTCTCTTTCAATTCGGCAAGCTCCAGTCGTCGATCAGGTATTGCTTAGACAGGGATATTGGGTTCCGGTGCGGCCGCGTCGTCAGACGGGCACGGCCGCCGGCAGTTGCATGGTAACGCAATGCAGGCTGCCGTTTTGCAAGATCAGCGGCGCGCAGGGAATACCGATGACATCGCGCCCAGGAAAACAGGCGTGCAACCGCGCCAAGGCCTCTTCATCCGCCGGGTCGTCATAGGTGGGAACCAGCACGGCGCCATTGATGATCAGGAAATTCGCGTAGGTCGCCGGCAGGCGTCGTCCGTCGGCGGCGTGCTTGGGCCGGGGCCAGGGGAGTGGTACCAGGCGGTAGGGTTGGCCTTGCGCGGTACGGAATGCCCGGAGCTCGGCCTCCATCGCTTTGAGCTCCTGGTAATGGTCATCGCCGGGGTCGTCGCAGGAGACGTAGGCGATGGTTTCGGGATCACAAAACCGCGCGAGCGTATCGATATGGCTGTCGGTGTCGTCGCCCTCCAGATGGCCATGCTCAAGCCACAGCACGCGGCGGACGCCCAGCTCTCGGCCCAGCTCCGTCTCTATCTGGGATCGGTTCAGGTCCGGATTGCGCTTGGGGGAGAGCAGACAGTGGCTGGTGGTGAGCAGCGTACCGTCCCCATCCACCTCGATGCTGCCCCCTTCGAGCACCAGATCCAGGCTCCGCAGGGGCGTGTCGCCAAAGGCTCCGGCCGCGTGGAGGTGTCGCGTGACCTGGTTGTCCAGTTCCGCAGCGAATTTCTGGCCCCAACCGTTGAAGACGAAGTCCAGCAGCAGCGGGTGTCCGTTGCGCAACACCGTGATCGGCCCGTGGTCGCGCACCCAGGTGTCATTGGATGGCGCGACATACAGGCGGGTCTGGTCCGGCGTAATCCCGGCCTGTTGCAGCAGGTCGGCGACGTGGCGCCGGTGCGCCTCGCTGCGGCAGGTGATCAGGACCCGTTCGCGTCGGCTGACCTGACGCGCAATCTCCACAAAAACCGGCTCCACCAGGTTCAGCCAAGGTTGCCAATCGCTTT
>Ga0265294_10007006_pt1 | contig 13450 bp, 19 predicted proteins | sample MunlanPumphouse3_FD_192504 | JGI IMG/M metagenome (GOLD analysis project Ga0265294, IMG submission 192504) | Groundwater microbial communities from a municipal landfill in Southern Ontario, Canada - Pumphouse #3 | ecosystem: Environmental > Aquatic > Deep subsurface > Groundwater | place... | reverse complement strand
TCAATCAAAAGCGACTCAATAGACCCAAGAACCTTTGATAGATAGAACATTCTATTCATGACTGACATTATAAACCTCATTGTTTAATAAATGTTGTTCCCTTATACTATATAGGGTTCAAAGTTTTTAATCTTGGATTTATTCAGTTTCTACTTAGTCTAGCCTTAGTTTAATATGTTAAATCAAACTAAAGTTTTTTGAAAGGTTAGAATAAATTTCTTTTTACTCTTTCATTCTCTCTACTCTATATAGGGTTCAAAGTTTTTAATCTTGGATTTATTCAGTATATAGGGGGAAACCCTATAAACACCTGTGGGTAAGATGTGGATAGCTAGTGTTGGTAATTTGTTGATAAACTGTGAATAGTTTGTAAAGAAGCTATCTTTCCCGAATATATCCCAAGTCTAGAAACCCCTAGTTTGAGGAATGTATATATTACCCTATTTATTTTGAAAAAGTAGCATTTTGAAAAAGTCACATTCAGTTTCTAACGATATTTTATAACTATTTAGAATAATAAACCTCATTTTGAAAAAGTAGCATTTTACTCTGGATCTATATTACATATTTCAATCACCCTCATTTTGAAAAAGTAGCATTCAATTAATAAGTACGTTTAATATGCTTCAACGGATTTTGTGAGAGGAATCCCCTAGATCTTTAGTCTAGGGGTAGTTGACTACCTTTTATTATATTAACGAACACTATGTACACCTATAGGATAGCCTTTGTATCCACTACGGATTAGTCTTTGTTTTAACTGTTTGAATATCTTACACAGTTTTATTTAGTAGGGATTGTGGTAGAACAAGTCTTATCCATAGTATTTTATTTAGAAAGTAGATATTTATACGAGTTAGCCCTTTTAGGTAGATCTGTTAATAAGAGCTAGTTTTATATTATTTATCAGTTCTCATTTTGAAAAAGTATCATATTATTATTGACATAGAAAGTCTTATTATTTATATTCCTATAGCTTTTATTACTGTAACGGAATAGTTCTGTGACAGTATATCTTAGTGCTAAACAATAGTTATAAAAGGAGAAAAACATGTTAAAGACATATACTAAGGATAAGAAGAAGATTACGTTTGATGATACGTTTGTTATCTGGGGTGCTATTTTCAGTTGGGCATATTTGCTTTACAAGGGGTTATACAAGTCTGCTGGATTGTTGTTATTGATCAATTTAGGAATAGCAATAGCTTCTGCTTTAGTCACACAGAATGATGCATTAGTTCTTATTATTAATTGTGTGGCTTCTGGTTTTATTGCGCCTAGGCTAATGATTTCTCAGTTAGAGAAAGAGAATTATGATGAAATCATTAGAGAGCCTTAAATAGTATTTAGGTTTTACTATAGGTTCATTTTTATAACACTGGATATTTTCAGTGTTTTTTATTTTATTATAGAGGGTATATTATTATGTTTTTGAAAAAGTTCTAGATATAATACTATATTTTTAATAGAGTTATTTCAATTTGGAGTTACTAGTTTATGATTCCTTTCTTAAAGTCATTATTCAGGGACAAGTTATTTGTTTTAGTGCAGTTTTTATTAGGGGCGATGTGTATTTTTATAATTATTCAGATATTTTTAGAAGGTAGATATGGTGAGGGATTTTTAGCCTGTGTTTTGTGGGTTTCTTTCCAGAGTGTTTTAATTCTTATAAATGCTATAGAATATAGAACTAAGAGTCAATCGAATGTTGATTATGATATTTCTACTATATTGAGTATTCAGAGGATTAAAGGTTTATATAGGAAAAGATACAGGTTAGATATATTGGTTACTGTTTGTGATTCTAGGGGAGATGTGATTAGGTTTTTACTATGTGTTTCTGATAATAAGAATTTTATTCTTAGGGATGTGAATGGGATTAGGGAGGAAGTATTGGACACGGGTGTTTTGATTAGTTTAGGGTGTAAGTTAAGGGATTATGGGGATGATAGTGATTCTTCTCTTTTGATTTTGAAGAGTAATTTTTTAAGTACTATAGATAGTATTGTAAGGAGGGTAGAGGGGTGAGGATTTTCAATTCGATATTTTTCTTATTGGCAGCTTTATGTTGTTTACTTATATCTTTATCTTATATTTTAGTAGAAGGGGATTATAAGTATTTGTTTTTTGTTTTATTAGGTTTAGTGGCGGCAGTCGATTCAGTAATGGAGTTACCTGATTTCAAGTTTAGTGATATAGCTAGGAAGTGTCATTATGTTTCTAGGGATAATAATTCTATTTTTAAGTTAGTTTTTGTCATATTTTTCGTTGAATTTTTAGTAATTAAGTTTTTATGGATGTCCATTTTATATTTATTTTGGAGGATGGTCTTATGAAGAATAAAATATTGGCAATATGGTGGATTATAGCTTCTTTATTGTGTATATGGATATCTGGTTACAATTTTTTTATAGAAGGTGGGTCTTATTTGCACTTATTTTTCTTTTGTGTAGGATTTGATGGTTTATTTTGCTCGGTAGGTAGTTTACCTAATTTCAAATTTAGTGATATGTTTTTATATTATAGTAGAGTTGATGGTTTAGTTTGTGTGAGGTTTTTTAGTAGGACTGGGGGTGGATTGAAGATAAAGGATATAAGGAAGCATCCCTTATTATTTTCTGAGCGGAATGGTTACAAGAAATCCTTTCATATTGGCAGTTATTATTTTTTTAAGATATCTCGTATTGCTTTTAGTTTAGAAAAAACAGGGAAAAATCTTCCTTTTCCAGTACTTCCTATGCCTACTGGTTATAATAATTCAGATTATAACAGTGATTTTAAGTTTCCTGAGAGGCAACAGATGGCTTCTGATATAGGTTTTAATAATGCGATAGTTATAGACGTAGGAAAATCTGCAGAGGAGTTTGTGAAGAGAGCAGAGGATTTAGGGAAAAATAGTGATTCTAAGTTATCTGAGAGGGATAGATTTGATTATGAGAGTATAATTAAGGATTCCTCATTAGGAGGTGAAAAAATTGTTTCTAAGGTAGAGTCTTTTGGTGGTATTTCGGATACTAGTGATATTTCAGGGGACTCAGAGTTGTTTATTAAGGATGGGGTTATATATGTAAGGTGTAAGGAGTATAGGCATCCTACGTGGTCTGGTTCTTTGATTTTGCCCGTATCTGAGAAGGACCATGATGTGATCATACGAGATTTAGACAGTGAAGTGGATTTAAGTCTTTTAAGGGTGACGGATAGGCTGTTGACTGGGACCGAGTTTGAGAATTTACCTGAGTGGGCGGGGTAGGTGAGGTATGAAAATATTAATTTTTACAGTAAAAGAGTAAAAATTGGGAGAAAAAAATGATTAGACCTACACTAACAATTATAAGAGGATTTCCAGGTTCAGGGAAGAGTACAAGAGCAAAGGCACTTGGTTGTTTTCACGTAGAAGCAGATATGAATTGTATACATAACGGTATTTACGAGTGGAAGGAAGATACAGTTATGGCAGGTATAGATTTTCGTTATAAGATAGTAGAGAGTGCGATGAAATTTGGGTGTGATATAGTTGTCACAGGAACATTTCCCACATTATCGGAATTAAATGTTTTTATAGATCTCGGTAAATCTTATGGATACAAGGTAAATATTTGCAAATGTGTTGATTCATTTGATTCGATTCATCGTCCTCCTATTGATTTTATTCAAAAACTTCGGGATACATGGGAGGATGTGGAAGGTGAGCGGATTATTGAAACTTAGTTTCAATAAGCAAGGATATTTAATTTTCATAATGGGGGGTGGTACAAATATTGAAGTTGCTCCACGAGAGAATAGTATAGATAAGGAAAGGTTAGTTTTGTTTTATGAGAAAAAGATAGAGAGTGGGTATGTCCTGATTGTGGTGAACACCATGACAGAGATGTAAATGCTGATATCAACATAAGAGATTTTTCGTTTGTCACAATTGATAATAAAAATACTGGGTTAGAAGGAAACCCCCAGAAATCAAAGTCTGCAAAATATGGGAACTCGTTAGAGTCCAGTGCAGAAAGAATGTCAGTGATGGCATTTGAAGTCACTGAAGAGTCTTTAGCTATTCAGGGGTAATTCACTAAGGGAAGATTTATGAAATTATCAGAATTAATAACAGAAGCGACTAAGGTTTTAGAAAAGTATGGTGATCGCGAGGTTGTTGTGGATACAGAGGCTATGTCTTATGATAGTCATTTTGTAGAAATCACTAGGATTGGTATGCAATTTCATGATAGTACTTATAAAGAACATCCAGAGTTTTTGACTGAGAGTCCTTATAATATTGCTATAATTGATTTAGATAATCGTTGCAAGAGTATTCCTAATGAATACCCAGGTATGACTTTATAAAAACAGAGGATAAAAAATTATGATAGATATTAAGTTTTTCGGTTGTTGTAGAAAGTATAAAGATGTATTATTTACACTGTGTTTATTTATTCTTATTTTCTTATTAAGTTCATGTGGTCTTGATGATATTGAGATAAAAACTCAAGAGATTGAACTTGATAGTGGTAAGGTAACTAATAAAGTTTCTTGTCATCCTTCAATAGTTATTATTTGTTTAGATGGGCACGAATATTTTTATAACGATCTACCACATAGCCAGGCATTAGCTATTAAGCTAAATGATGATGGTAAACCAATAAAATGTGAAGTAAAATAAAGGATTTTATGTTTTGTAAATATATTTATCTAATTATTTCTCAGAAAAGATTAGTTATTGCTGATCATGAGATAATTGATGAGGATTACAAAGAGCTATTGAATACTAATGGTCCTGATTTAGGTATTATTAATAATTCCTGTAAGATATTTTGTTTTGGTTATATACTTGGCAGTAGAAATGGTGGTGTGGTAAATACTCTGAAAGAGTTTTCATAATAGGTGAGGTTTCGTTTTATGAATATAGATATAAAGTCTATAACTTATTCACCTGATAATGGTACAGGTATTATTGTTGCGGATTGTTTTAATATTGAGTACACATACTATTTACAGGGGATGTGTTGGTCTAATTATAGGACAGATGTGACCCGTGTTGATCATGAGACAGGCGAGGAAGTGGTTTGCGGGGTTCGGGATGTAAGAATGTTGTTGGAGGCGTTATTATCCAGGGATATAAGTAAGGATTCTTTGTGTGGGGATTCTTCATATGGTTGGTTGCATGTTGAGTTGATACGTTCTTTACTTATTGCTGAGGGTACTTTAAGTCTTAGGAAGAGGGATTTGTATAGATTTTTGTTAAAAAAAGATTCTTCATCCTTATAATGATATGGTAAAATATAGGTTTTTCATTACTTATGAGATAAAGACTTAGGGGAAAAACTTTACCATCTATACAGGTGAAGTTTTAATGATGGTTGTACAAATTTACTGCAACAAAAATGTTGGTTAGATATCCTTTACTAACCTAACACTAAGTCCATAGGTCTTAGTGTTGTTGATGCAGTAGAAGGATTTGTTGGTGTCATATAGTCCCCAATTGCTGGCACCTTCTCTTTTTACCGTAGTACTCCAAAAGTACTCATCATGGAAAGAACAGACGTATGACTCATGAGAATCGATATAACTGCAATACCCAGCAGGTTTAGCACTAAAACCATATTTATCATTATTTACTATACCTTCATAAGGATTCCACCCTTTCACGGATTTCAAATAACATCCAATGCTGCGGCTATCAATGCAGCTATTCTTTTCTTCATTAAGTTTATTATCTTTAATGATGAAGTCCTTTAGTTCTTCAAAATCTTCATTTGAAGGAAGTCGCCAACCTTCGGGAGCTATATTCATTGCAGTATTCCAATCATATAATCTTCCATAACCTTTATCTAAGTATTTATTATCATTATCGTAAACCCAAGAATTACAATAAGGATCACCTTTTTCTAAAGAAGGAAGATACCTAAAATTCTCTGCTAACCATATTTGTTTACCTATTTTTACTACTGGATAGCTTTGTCCATCTCTTACATCGAATAAGGTTCCTTTATTAGGATCACTTCTTGAAAAATCTAATAATGGTGTGGATTGTAAGGTATTATTCATAATATGGATCATAAATATATAAAATGGTTAATAGTTTTCACCATTTTATATATTAAAACTATAATATTTTGTCCGTTTTCTACTAAATTTTTATATTACACAGCATATGCTAAATTCTATTAATTGGTGTAAAGATTTATCTGTTTGTTCTGGACCATCTCCTAAGGAGACTCCCGATCTAATTCCTTTAGATCTAGAATTTCCAATACTTCCTTCTAAGAGGTTTCACCATAGGATAGTAAAGACTACTGTTTTTCTAAAAACTAATAAAGATGTAAATATTCTTCAAAATATTTGTAGTACATTAATGAAAATGTACTATGAAAAGAATGGAAAAATGAAACCAGTTAGTAGGAATTCTCCTACTGTGCTGAAACCATCGTTTGAGAAAAAAGAAATTCACAGATATGCCCTATCAGGGTCTATACCAAATCATCTTATTTATGGGGACTGGCATTGGCATGACTTGTCTATGGAAGGAGTAGGTTCTGTATTCGTTTTAGTGGATGGAGGCTATTCTCAGTATTTATTAAGAGATTTAGACCAAGAGGATATAGTTTTGAATGGTTCGTCCGCTTTTTTGAAGGATGGTAAATATATAGGACCTAGCTACCTTGGGGCTAGCGTTACTTTGCGGTATGAGGGAGACCTGGATTTAACAGGTCTTGAAGTAGCCTATGAGTTAATTATAAAATCTAATTCGGTTTATGCACCAAATCTTAAAAAAGTTATAAATAGACTTAGTGCTTCTTATAAAAATTTTGGTACTTTTCCTAAATTGGAAGAAGTTAACTATTTAACGATCAGAGGTAAGGATCTTGATATACCACTTTTAAGGAGTTTTGGTACTGAGTCTTTTATAAATATTAAAAACTCAATTGAGTTTAAGAATGTTACTACATTCACAATGTTGCATTTGATTGGATCTAATTTCGTTTTTTGCAAGCATGTAAGAGGCGGTGAATTAAGTCTTTTAGATACAAGAAGTGTTTGTTTTGCGGATAAAGGTTCTACGATTAGAAGGATAGATATGCATTCTACCTCTAAAGATGGTTTTGTTACTAAAGTTTCCCCCTGTGTTATTGTTGATAGGTTTTCTGTAAGTTTGAGAGGTTCCGATAATTATTCTCCGGATGCCGGTTTTGGTAGATATTTTAGATCTATTGAAAAAATTATAAAAGGCCCTATAGAAGACTTAGCAATGGAAGACAAGGACTGGACAGATGCTGAGATATCTCTAAGAAATATGCGATTTTCAGGTAAAAAAATAAAATATTGAAAAAGGATTATTTTATGTCTTTTGAACCAGTGAATCTTCTTTGGCACTTAGATAATATTAAAAAACCTTTTAACATATATAAAGCAAGTCTTGCTTTATATAATATTCCAATAGGTTTACAATTTCTAGATCAAAGTTGTATAAGAGCATTTGTGAGATCTGAAGCGGATCTTATGGTAGCTAAAAAGATTTTAGCTACTACTTTAGATTTAACAAATATGAACAATTCATTTTATAAACCTATTTATTATAAACCTCCTTTACATGTAGAAGATACTATTTGTGGTTCTACATGGATCGTTACTGATCTTAGTGGTTGGGATGGGGAGACTTATAAAACAGTTCAAATAAAGATGGATCCTTTTTCTTTTGATAGAAGCATAAAAATCCAAGATATGAATCTTTTTGATAGAAAACAAGTATGTTGTGATTCTCTTATTAGTGATAAAGTTTATATTGGTCCAGACAATCTTATTAATGAAATCAGTTTTACAAATAATAGTCAGTGTTTATCCCTTGGTAATTTGACCAGTTGTAAATCCTTACATTTATTTGATTGTAATATTCTAGAGGATGCTTCTAATTTGCAAGAAATAGTTGAAACATTATACATAAAAGGTGATACAAAGATTAAAGAATTTCCTAAGCTTCGAGGTTCTACTAAAAACGTAGAGTTGAAAAATACAAATATTAATGTTTTATGTTTTAAAAATCCTTATTGGCAGTCACTTACCGTAAATAATGAAGGTATATATAACTATGGTTTTTTAGATACTTTCACAAGTGTCCTTTATTCTCATCAAAAGTTAGTTCGTATTATTAGAAAAAGTCCGTTAGAAGAGCTTCCTCTTCTTATAGAACAATGTAGCTTTCAGGCAGAAAGAGATATGATTTTATATAGGCTAAATGGAATATCTATTTGGCCTGATGAATAAAGGAGTGTTTAATTTTGAAAGTAGCTATAGTAGGTAGTAGAAATTTTTCAGATTACGATTTTCTAAAGAAAAGTGTGAATGAAATAATGAAGCGGATAGGACAAACTATAACGTTGGTGGTATCTGGTGGTGCCCGAGGTGCTGATTTTTTAGCGGAAAGATATGCTGACGATAATCAAATAGAAAAGAAGATAATAGAAGCTGACTGGACAAAATATGGAAAGAAAGCGGGTATATTAAGAAATACCACAATTATTGATAATTCTGATATTGTTATTGCATTTTGGGACTACGAGTCTCATGGTACCAAGGATGCTGTAGATAAGGCAAAAAGAAAAGGGAAAGAGGTGTTTATAGTTGATACAGTGTTGATAGATTAGGATAATCTTATAGATAAGTTGACATTATGTTTATAGATTTTATATATTCGAGGTAATGTCATTATACTCATGTGGGTTTCCAGGTTGTGGTTATTCGTCAAACAAACGATCTGATTTTGACAACCATCATATAAAATCTAAAGAGGAGCATGGGACGGATGAACCAAGAAATAGGATCTTACTGTGTCCTAATTGTCACAGGAAAATTTTAATTCTTAGTGCAAAAAGGGGATTACACACAAAGGGCACTGTTATTTTGTTTGGATATTTAAATACATCTAAAGGAAAGGCATTATATTACAAAGAAAACGGGATAGAGTATCTTTGGTTTTATAGATGTCAAATGAGGGAAGAATTTTCTCTTTCAGATAAAGAAAAGAAATATCAAGGATTTTAGTTAGAGTAGACTAAGACAAAAATAGGCACTCCACACCTAGGCTAGTTTATCGATGTTTAGGTGATGACAATCTCTTTAATAAGTCTTACGCTAAATCCATTGTCTTTAATTTCGGAGGATATGTAGCAGAAATAACAATGTAGAAGCTCGTAGTATGCTCTATTATTATCTGTAGAATTCCATAGGCTACCAGAAGATGAACTCCATAAGTTACCATAAGATCTAGAATTACCAAATTTGAAGGTGCTACTGTTATAATATCCAGCAGGTTTAGCACTAAATCCGTATTTATCGTTGTTTGCTTGATAATTAATAGAAATATTCCAACCATCTATGGATTTCAAATAACTTCCTAATATATTATCACTACTAGTTTCATCGTCACTACTAGTTTTACCATAATCAAGGTTATTATCCTTGATGATAAAGTCTCTTAATTCAATGAAATCTTCATTTGAAGGAAGTCTCCATCCTTCTGGGGCAATATTATTAGCAGTATTCCAATCGTATAACCTTCCATAGTGTAGATCTAGATAATCATTGTTATTATCATAAACCCAAGAATTACAATAAGGATCGCCTTTTTCTTTAGAAGGTAGATATCTAAAGTTTTCAGCTAACCATATTTGTTTACCTATTTTTACTACTGGATAAGATTGTCCATCCCTTGCATCAAATAAGGTTCCTTTGTTTGTTTCATAGTTAAAATCTAAGATTGGGGGGTAGTTGTGAGTTTTTCATATATCTCTAGCATTCTTCAGTATTTTCTATAGGAAAATCGCCAATCATTAACCTAAGATCCTCTTCTGAAATAATTTTAACACCTAGTTGCTGGGCTGTTTCTACTTTGCTCCCTGCCCCTTCTCCTACCACTAATAGCGTTGTTTTGCCAGAAACGGATGAAGAAGCCCTTCCACCACAAACCTTTATGATCCTGTGCAGTTCTTCTCTTTCGACACTCATAGTGCCTGAAACAACGATTATGTGCCCTTTTAATGGTCCTTCTGACTTAGATAGAGGTGTAAATGCCATCTTCATTCCAAGTGCTCTTATTTTTTCTAGAAAATCTGGATTTTCTTCTCTCCATTTACATAAGTTTTTAACAGAAATACCAGATATCTCTTTTATTTTAAGTAAATCTTCTTCTTTTGCTTCCCATAAGAGATCCCAGCTATTGTAAACTTCCATTATTTTAGAAGCCGTATTTGTTCCTACTTTAGGTACCCCAAGTCCTGCTAATAGCTTAGGTGGGATCATTTTCAGACTAGCATCGATAGCATCTAATGCGGATCCTATCGATTTGGGACCCATACCTTCAATACCAGTAAAGTCTAAAGGAATTAACTTATATAAGTCTAAAAGATCATTTATAGAGCCTTTTTCTATAAGTTTTTCTAATAGGGACTCACCTACTCCCATAACATTCATACATTTTCTAGAAACAAAATTTTTGAATTTATTAATCAATTTAGCGGGGCAATCTATCCCTGAGCAATAAGAATCTACTTGACCTTCTATTTTTACTAAAGGTGCTCCGCATTCAGGACAAGAATCAATGATTTTTACTGGGTTCGAATTTATATCTCTAGCTTCTAAAACAACTCCTACTATTTTAGGTATAATATCTCCACCTTTCTCTAAAATAACTAGATCGCCATCATGAAGATCTAATCTGTGGATCTCATCAATATTATGAAGGGTTGCTCTTCGAGTTGTAGTGCCCATAAGATATGCTGGTTCTATCTCCGCTACAGGCGTTATCTTACCTGTTCTACCTACTTGGTAGATAATATAAAGTAACCTTGTAGTAGCTTGTTCTGACTCGAATTTATAGGCTCTGGCCCATCTTACATCTTTATTAGTCCATCCCATTTTTTCTCTAAGTAAAAAATCATCTACTTTTATAACTACTCCATCTACAGGGAATGGTATTTTACCCTCGGATCTCCCTTTTCCTATGGAAGCACATATTTTTTCAAGTTCTTCAAAAGTATTAAAACTTATAGCCTTATTAATATTTTTGAACCCTAGATTTTGAATAAAATCCATTAATTCGTTTTGAGTATTACATTCATTTACAAGTTCTGCTGTTCCAAATACTCTAAAGCTTAAACCTTTTTTTGATACCTCTCGTGAGTCTTTTGTTTTAAGAATACCTGATGTCGCATTTCTAGCATTCTGGTAGATCTTTTCACCATGTTTTTCTGACCAGCTATTTAATATCTCAAACTGAGATAGCAATAGATTACACTCACCTCTTATTTCTATATCTTCAGTATATGATATTCCTAGAGGGATATCCATTATTGTCTTTGCATTTTCTGTTACGTCATCTCCTATGCTGCCATCTCCTCTGGTAATCGCCTGGACTAGGATCCCTTTTCTGTATCGGAGACCTAGTGACACTCCATCAATTTTTATTTCTGCAGTAAATTTTAAATTAGGGTCGTTAAATTCTTTTTTAGTGTTATTTACAAAATCCATAGCTTCTTGAATGCTATATACATTATGTATGCTAATCATTGGGGTATCATGAGATACTTTAGAGAACCCTTGGCTTAGATCGCTACCCACTCTTTTAGTAGGAGAGTTCAGATCAGAAAATTCTGGAAATTCATTTTCCAGTGCTTCTAGCTCTTTGATCTTTTTATCAAATTCGATATCAGACATGATAGATACTGAATCCTTATAGTAGGAATCCATAGCATTTCTAATTTGTGTTGTTAATTCTTCTATTTTTTCTTTACACATAAATATGGACCTCTATTTATTATAAAACCTTAATATTTTCCAATATACATTTCATTGCTTCGTCTTTTTCTAATTTTTCACCATTAGCTATTCGTTGATCTATAGGAAGAAGTAGTTTATCCCCAAATTGTGAAAATTCTCCATTCTGAAAAGCTTTTAATCCAAGCCTCCAATGTTTCCCCATATATTCTGGATATCCTGAGAGTTCTAAAGCTTTAGCACCATTTATGTATTTTCTATAGAGTTGACATCTATTTCTATCCGAATAGTGGTATACTTTTACATCTCCATAAAATAAAGTTGATTTTGAGGAAAACACCCAATGATTTCCTACAGCAATATTTATATTTTCATGGGGTTTAAAAATTGTTTTATAAAAGGGAGATTCTTCGATCTTATACCAAATATTATCAAAAAATAGCGGGGAATCATTTGTAGAAACAAAATTTCTCCATGGGCACTGTATGCAGTCTGCTGTTGAATTTACCTTATCCTTTAGAAATTCTTTCATATCTATTGGAAATTTCCAAAATTCATCAGCATCACTATTTATAATCCAATCTGTGCCTGATTTTGTAGCTAGCCTACCTAGTTCATTCATCCATTCAGACTGCATGTATTTAGGAGATTTTTGTGGAATTATGACAATATCAAATTCTTTTGATAGTTTGTCCAATAATTTTGAAGTACCATCTACAGATAAATGGTCCATTACAAAGAATTTATCAACGCCTATAGAAGAATGATATCTGATGTTATATTCAAGGATATCTATTTCATCCCGTACTAGAAGATTCATTGTTACATGCATGTTTTATATTTCCCGGATGATGTATCTTTTAGCACTTACCTTTCTCATCATAAAAGGTAAGTGTCTTTACTGATTTGAAAAGACAAATAAGATAAAATTTATTGTATTGATTCAATAAGGGCCTCCATAGTTTTTCTTTTTTCTTCAGGCAGTGTTTCAATCCATGATTTGATTTTATTTTTTATTGTGGAAATTGTACAGATATTTTCTCTAGCTATTTTTGATTTCGATTTTGATATGAAATCTCCAGGAGGAACAAAAATTCTTATTTTATTATCCTTTGAGTTCAGTTTTCTAACTGCATACCTAAATCCGACTGGAGTTATTTCTATTAACTGGTCAAGCCTATCAAATATATCTTTTTCAGAAAACTCTGGATGTTGTGCTTTGATTTCTTTTATTTTTATTGTTATAAAATCATAGAATAGAATAATATTACCAGTATTATGTTTTTGCTGGTTTTTATCTTTTTTAAGTAAACGTTCAAATTTTTTATAATCTTTCATAAGTATTTAAGAATCCTTAATTAAACGAACACTGAACCCGATGTTCTTATTGTTGTTGTAGTTGCTGTTGAAGCCTCCGTAGCTGCAGTACAAGACCCAGTAGTTGGCGTCGTCACTATTGTTCTCCGTAGCACTCCAGAAGTACGCAGTATTGCCGGCGAGGTCGAAATAATCATAATTGGAGTGGTACCCAGCGGGTTTAGCATTAAATCCGTATTTATCACTATTTGGTTCTATATTAGTAGGTTTATTCCACCCATTTACAGATTTCAAATAACTTCCTATTAGACTATCATTAAGGTTATTATCTTTCTTTATAAAGTCAATTAGTTCTATAAAATCTTGATTGTTTGGTAGT
>Ga0265294_10007004_pt1 | contig 13452 bp, 12 predicted proteins | sample MunlanPumphouse3_FD_192504 | JGI IMG/M metagenome (GOLD analysis project Ga0265294, IMG submission 192504) | Groundwater microbial communities from a municipal landfill in Southern Ontario, Canada - Pumphouse #3 | ecosystem: Environmental > Aquatic > Deep subsurface > Groundwater | place... | reverse complement strand
GCGTCACCGGTTTTTCTATCTCGTATCTGGCCCATGGCGAGACCTTCAGCATCGATGCACTCTTTTCGCAGGTGCTCTATGTCATCGGCTCCATCCCGTACGGCCCCCCGGTCTTTCTTGCCATCGGGTATCTCATCATGTTCGGTGCGGTGCTGACCGGGATGGCCGGACGGGCACGGGCCATCTCAGGAATTCTGCACAGCGGATATGCCATCAAATCAAATGAAAAAACCACCTACCGCTTTATTCTCCTTGTCTTCACGGCCATCATCGTGAGTGCGGTTATCATCGGAAAACCCATGGCGCTGGTCCACGGGGTCGCCGCCATTGCATCCGTCTTCTTTGCGGTGATGGGGTTCATCATCATCTGGCTCAATATGGAGATAAAAGATCCCGAGCGACCAAACCGTGTCTGGACTGCGGTCATGACCGTAGGGAGTCTCATCCTTCTTTTAATGGCACTCTTTATGGAAGAGGGCATCATTATGTTCGGTCTGCCGCTCACCGAACGCATGATAGTCGTTGCCTTCGTGATCTTTGTCTTCGCAGGCACCACCCTGTTCCGGGATGTCCTCCGCGGACACCCCACATGGACCGACCGTTTCTGGACCGTCCTGATCTTCGGAGCGCTCTCGGTCTACGGTACCTTCCGGGGCATCGCGTTTGAGGGAATCATGATCAACTTCCGCGACCTTGGCCCTATTCTCGCAGGACTCGTGGGAGGGCCGGTTATGGGAGCGTGTGTGGGAATTATCGGTGCGGCATATCGCTATCAGGTCCCCGGCATGGAGTTAACTGCCCTTGGCTGTGCTGTTGCAACCATTGTGGCAGGCATTGTTGCAGGGTATTTTGCACGCATGTTCCGCGGAGATATCACCTATTTCCGCGGATTCGTCCTTGTCGCCATTATTGAAGTAATACACCTCACGATCCTTTTGCCGCTCTTATCAGACATTGATTCCTTTGCTCAGTATCTGGAGATAGTGCATGTCACCCTGTTCCCCATGATCTTTGCCGTCTCCCTCGGAATCATGCTCTTCATCTATATCGTGCGGCTGAAGGGGCATTCCCTCACCACCCGGTTTGAGAAAGAGACAACGCAGGAAAACAGTGACGAATCCGGGACGAAACAGGAGAGAGAACCATGAAAAAAACACTCATTGAATACCTGCCCTTCCTCATTGCAGGGTTCATCGGTTGTCTTTTGATCTTTAGTGCAGTATTGAATCCCCCTGATTACGGAGATAACGAAACAATCAACATCGCTATCATGGCACCCCTCTCCGGGGGTCTTGCAGAGTATGGCATGGATGTAAAGGTCGGTGTGGACATGGCAGTCGATGAGATAAACCGTAAAGGCGGCATCAACGGCAAAAAAGTAAACGCAATCTACAAGAACACCTGGGGATACCCCGACCGGGCAGCATCCCTCATGGAGGAATGTGCAGATGAAGGATTCCCGGTTGTCATCGGTGACATCACCAGCGCCGGGGCACTGGCATGCGCAGAGGTCGCAGAAGAACGACATGTCGTCCTCATCTCGCAGGCGGCAACGACACCCCTCCTGAGCAAATACGGGCCGTATGTCTTTCGCACCATCTCATCCGATGTTTATCAGGGAAGGGGCATGGCCCGAATATTCCGAATATTCCACCCGGAGGTAACCAATATCACGGTGCTTTATATCAACAATGCCTACGGTTCCGGTCTTACAACGGCATTTGTCTCTGCACAAGAGGAGGGAGGGTTTAGGGTGAACCAGATAATGCCGTTTGAGGAAGGCCAACGCGTGTTCACCGAGGAAATTGCAGCCATAAAAGCATCAGAAACGGACGGTATTGCCCTCATCACCCATGTGACTGAGGCGGAGTACATCCTGAAAGAGGCCAAGGCACAGGGCCTTCGCGTTGCATGGGTCGGATCAGACGGTATTGTGACCACAGAACTCTACGCTCATGTCGGTTCCTATACTGAAGGGTTCATCGCCACGATGCAGTCAAGTGAGGTGCATGACCAGGCTTTCATCCGTGAATACCGGGTGCAGGCCAAAGACGATGGCACCGTGAACTGGATGGCCCCCTACTCCTACGATACCGTGATGATTGTGGCAGAGGCCATCCGATATGGCGGATACTCAGCAGACGGTATCCGCGATGGACTCGGCAAGATCCGGTACCTGGGCGTATGCGGTCCAAAAGTGTTTGAAGAGAGCGGGGATACCCCTCCGGCCTTTGATGTGATGCGAATAGAAAACGGGGAATGGACACGGGTCTCCTGGAAGGAGATCACCGAGACCGGAACCAGCGGTACAGGAACGGCGCACTGACTAATAAAAGACCGGCCCTAATAAACAAACCCTGATAGAATCAGGTATCTCTGCACAAAACCGGCAGGCGGTACCCTGTGCCGAAACAAAAGAGTGGTGAGAAACCCACCACGGGCCTCACCGATGGAAAAGGGGGCCGGATAGCCGGTACCTTTCAACGATAGAATCTTTTAAAGCCCAAACGCCCTCAGCATCGATGACCGAATCGAATCCTTAGGATAGGCACCGGTGAGTCGCCCGCTAAGCGATCCATCGGTAAAGAAGAGCAGGGTAGGAATGGCAGATATCTGGTAGGTGCGCATCACGTCGCGGTTCATGTCGGCATCACATTTCCCGAAAGCAATAGTTCCCCCGAACTCTCCTGCCAACTCCTCAATCACCGGTCCTATCTTAATACACGGCCCGCACCACTCTGCCCAGCAGTCCACCACCAGATAGCGGTGAGCCTGAATGAGATCAGCGATATTCATATCGGTCACTTCGCGGACAACACCCGGAGTATGGCCGCAGGAATGCAGCATCTCTTCCATCTCCCTCAGGCGTTTTTCGCGCAGGCGTAAAAGTTCATCCTCTTCTGAATTATCATTGCTCATGGGATGTACAGATGAAAGGAGATCCACTTAATACTACTGGATATGAGAATCCGCACCGAAAAACCCGCAAATCCGTTTAATCCGACGCACCCATATGAAAACATATATCAGGTCAGGTAACGTATTATCATGACACACAGTTTATTGTGTAGCTTTGCGGAGCGAGGTGGGGTAGTCAGGAAATCCCGACGGGCTCATAACCCGTAGACCGATGGTTCAAATCCATTCCTCGCTATTTAATCATTTTTTTGTATCATACAATCGCTATTTTTCATTTTATCGAACCATCTGGAACGGACAGTATCCGGAATGAGAAAGCATCCCAGATAAGCCCATTGAAGTCAGATCAACCGCGTAGGGACGGTACTACCCAAAAATATGCAAAAAAATGGTTTAAAAAAGGGGTATCGTCATTCCTGAGAGAATGATGCAAGCCCTGACTGATAGTGTTTTGCAACACAGGTAATCTCACGAGGACAGCATTGTTCCTTGCCGATAGCGAGAGGATAACAACCCGTTAAACATCCCGTACAGAGATCCTCTTCAGGTATCCCTATCGCACGAATCAGCGCGGAAACCGATATGTGGTGCAGAGATGTCGCCCCAATAGACGCACATACCTCATCATTATTGAGATCATTTGCGATCAGTTCAGAACGTGTGGGCATATTAACCCCCAGATAACACGGAGCCTTAATGGCAGGCGACCCGATCCGCATATGCACTTCACGAACCCCTGCATCACGGACAATCTTTACCAGACGCCGCGACGTTGTGCCACGCACAATAGAGTCATCGATGAGCACCAGAGACCGGTCCTTGAGATGACCCCGAACCGGATTCAATTTGATCCGGACGGCCGTTTCACGGTCACTCTGAATGGGCATAATGAACGTCCGGCCGATATACCGGTTTTTAATCAGACCTTCCCGGTACCGGATGCCAGATGCCTCAGCATACCCCGCGGCATGAGCCATACCCGAGTCAGGGACCGGAGAGACAAGATCGGCCTCAACCGGCGCTTCTTCAAAGAGCGAGTGGCCAATACGGCGCCGCACGTCATAGACAAGGCGCCCGTCAAGGACAGAGTCCGGTCGGGCAAAGTAGACATATTCAAAGATGCAATGCGCCCGATGAGAGGCTTCAGCAATCTGATGTGACTCGATACCATCTTTTCTCAGACAGATCAACTCACCCGGACGAACGTCGCGGATAAACGAACCGCCGAGGGCGTCAATCGCGACAGACTCTGAAGCGACCACATGGCCCGTTTCGGTTCTTCCGATACAGAGTGGGCGGATACCCAGCGGGTCACGGAATGCCCAGACTTCATCATCAAGCATCATCACCACCGAGTACGAACCCTGAAGACGGCGCATACACATGGCGACCGCCTCAGTGATATCCGCTGAAACGCGATATTCGTCGGCGATGATGTTACCGATCACTTCAGTATCGGTTGTTGTGCAGAAAATTTGGCCACGTTTTTCATACTCTTCCCGGAGAACGAGAGAATTGACAAGGTTGCCGTTGTGGGCCAGTGCCATCTTCCGTCCCCGAAACGTGAACGTGAATGGCTGAATATTTTCAAGTGCCTTTTCCCCGGTAGTCGGATACCGCACGTGCCCGAGGCCCGTCCCCCCTTTCAGACCACAGAGGATCTCTTTATCAAACACTTCCGCAACAAGGCCAGAGCTCTTTGCTTTAAACAATGTCTGGCCATCAAATGTTGCAATGCCTGCACTCTCCTGACCCCGGTGTTGCAGGGCATAAAGCGCATAATACAGGGGGAACGAGACATCGCCCGAATCAACGATGCCAACAATTCCACACATAATAAATCCTAAAAAATCAGTTAGGAGAAGTTCTTGCGGTTTTATTCACCCAGTTATACTTGCGCAGACGGGGAGACTTACCAAACCCACACGAAGCACATACACCGTGACTCTTGTGGAATGAAATCTTACCACAGCGCCTGCAGGCAATATGCGATCTTTTCTGCCGTTTACCCATTGAGGGTGTGCCTTTACTCATTTTTTGTTACCAACCTGAATGATGTTATTCTACGGACGGAGAGATGTAAATTACATTATCTCCGCGGACGATCAAAGTGCCGCGTTTTTCAGACACGCCATCAATATCTTCCTCTGCATTGTCGAGGACGAGGTTCATATGAACATCATAACCCTGGAGAATACCCCGGATTTCCCTATCGCCCTTTAAATTGACGATAACCGGTTTCTGGTTTAGGGCCTTATCTAAAATTTCCAATGGTCTTCTGGTCATTAGACTACCTGTTCTAATCGATGAGGATTACTATAATTGCGGCTGTAACATAGATAAATATAGCGACCAATCTCGTAAGATTGGATCAAAATCCTAAAATATCCAAAAGATAACGGGGAATGCTAAATATGGCGAAGATAAGCTCACGAAAAAGACATACGATACGAAAATCTGACCTCTCCCGCATCTTTCGCGGGCTCGAAGAAGAGATAGGAACGGACGCAGAACTCTTTCGTTCATCGGCCGCAGAGGTGGTAGACACAAACGGAGATATCACCCTGTATCTCATTGGAAAGAAGCCCTATCTCATGGAATATCAGGAGATGGTGTTTCCGACCCTGAGAGGTGCCATCGCTCATCCGTTTTCAGCGCGCAACGTTGTCGTTGATGCCGGCGCGATACGATTCATGGTAAAGGGCGCAGATGTGATGCGTCCCGGGATTGTCCGCATGAGTAAGGACATTCGAGCCGGACATCCGGTACTCATTACCGAAGAGACCTACGGAAAACCCCTTGCAGTAGGTATCGCAGAACTCGATGCAGCAGAGTTAGAAGCCGCAGATACGGGTAAAATGGTCCAGAACATCCATTACGTGGGCGACGAACTCTGGAACATCGAGTTCTAAGAGAAGCCCACAAAAAAAGATACCATTAAATAAAATTCACTCCAAAATCCATTCCATGGCTAAATTTCTGGATTCCATCCTTGGCAGGAGTTCCACAACTACGGCAGAGTCCGATTACATGGAGCTGGATCTTGCATCGTTTGAATCCGTTTCAGGGGATTCGTCACCGGCTTCTATGTACGTCAAGATCGCCACAATAAATGACCTCAAGGACACACCCCGCGTAAAGGACGAGATCTATAATGGAAACATCGTTATTGTTGATGTCTCGCGACTGAAGATGGACAAGATCACGTATGAACGCGTCTTAAAAGACCTCCGGGCCGTTGCGCATGATATCAACGGAGATATTGTCGGTCTTGGCGACCAGAAGTATGTGATTCTTACGCCAACATCGGTAAAGATTTCCCGCGATAAAATAGGCGGAGGGCTCTGAGAGTGGACCGGGTCATCCGTGCCCCATGCCTTCAGTGTTCAGAAGAGATCGAATACCTGTATAAAACCATAGAAATCCCTTATTTTTCCGATGCTCTCATTACAACCGTGATCTGTCCTTCCTGTGGGTTCCGCTCTGTCGATGTAATGATACTGGGCGAGAATGAGCCAGCGCGCTATACCCTCGCAGTCTCTGCTCCAAAGGACATGGAAGCCCGTGTAGTTCGATCAACGACCAGTACGATAGAATTACCTGAACTGGGTATTCTCGCAGAACCTGGGCCCATCTGTGAAGGGTTCATCACCAACGTCGAAGGAGTCCTCGTCCGCATGATTGATGTGGTCAATCGCGTGATCAGCTGGTCGGAAGGGGAAGAGCTCGAGCGTGCAGAGGCACTCAAAGTACGCATTGAAGATATGCGGTCAGGTAATGTGCCATTCACGCTGGTTATTCAGGATCAGGACGGGAACAGTGCCATCATCCACCCGAATGCAGTAAAGAGTGCATTCGTCCCGTACGAAGACCGGATGACATAAGCCTCATCCTTTTTTTGCGACATATTATCAGGACATCCCATGGCACGCCTGCGTGTCGGTGATGGAAACCGAAAGGTCAGCAAAGATTCGTTGAAAAAAAGTCTCTTCTCGCAGGGATAGGTTGCATCACTCAAATACTTCCGGGCACAGGCGCAAAAAAAAGACGGGAAGGGATTATTCGATAGGTTCGCCGCGTAAAAAGACGCCGGGAGTGTTCGTGATTCTCCCAACCGGGCGGGCATCAGAGAAGATTTTCTGCACCGCCGCGACCGACTCCTCCGGTACGATAAAGACATAACCCATGCCCATGTTAAAGGTCCGGTACATCTCTGCCTCATCCACACTGCCCATTGACTGCATCCAGGGGAAGATGGGTTGCGGGATGAGGGGGTCTGTGATCTCATATCCCCATTCGCCCAGACGGTTCAGGTTCAGAAGACCGCCTCCCGTGATATGGCACATCCCATGCACCTCAGCGGTGGCAGTAACATCCAGCACCCCCGCATAGATGCGTGTCGGAGTGAGAAGCTCCTCACCAAGCGTTGTTCCCCACGGCATCATCTGATCATAGCGTGCATACGACTCAACCAGTTCACGGGCCAGCGTGAGACCGTTTGAATGGATACCGGAGGATGGCACACCCACAATGATATCGCCTGCTTTTATGGTTTCACCGGTGATGATGGCATCCTTTTTCTGGACGCCAAGACACGTTCCTGCTACGTCAAGGCCGGTCACCATGCCCTTCAGGGTGGCCGTCTCGCCGCCGATGACCGTCATATTCGCCTGACGGGCGCCTTCGTTTAAGCCTATCCCCACCTGCTCCATCTTACTGATGGAAAGCTTGTCGGTCGCAATATAATCGACAAAGGCCACCGGGTCGATGTTCATCACATAAAGGTCGTTTACATTCATCGCGATGCAGTCAATGCCGATGGTAGTCCAGTCTTCCATGACATCTGCTACAAGCATCTTGGTGCCGACACCATCCACCGCCAGAGCAAGATAGTAATCGCCAAACTCGATCAGACCCGCAAAGTGTCCGCTTCCACCGGCCGGTGCATAGTCGCCGGTTCTCTTAAACGTCAGTTTAGAGACCAGTGCCCTTACCGCAGATGCCTCAAGCCCGATATCCACACCCGCTTCACTGTACGTATGTTTTCTGCCCAGTCCTCTCATTTTTCAGATCTCCTCTCCAAGCCCGAATTCTTTATGCAGTACGCGAACAGCCCGCTGTCCGTCATCCTGTTTCACCACAAACGAAATATTGACCTCAGATGACCCCTGTGAGATCATCACGAGGTTGATGCCCTCGCGTCCAAGGGCAGTAAATAACTGACCGGCAATACCCGGAGAACCCGCCATGCCGACACCGACAACGGCCACCGCAACCACGTCACGGTCATGGCTCACATCCTGAATATATCCTTTCTCAAGCACCTCATTTAAGGCGGCAAGGGCAGTGAATAGCTGTTCATCACCCACAATAAGAGAGATGTTTGCCTCAGATGACCCCTGTGAGATCATCATGATGTTGACCTCATACTCTCCCAGCGCAGAAAAGATGGCACGGGCCACGCCCGGACGACCGATCATCTGCGCACCGGTGATGTTGATCAATGATACCTTGTCAATATAGGTGATCGCCTTGACCACGCGATGGTTGGGCGTGGCCTTGTCCACCACACAGGAGCCCGGAGAATCTGGGTTGCGGGTGTTTTTCACCCTGACCAAAATCCCCTTTTTCATCGCCGGTTCAATGGAACGCGGGTGTAACACCTTGGCACCAAAGAACGAGAGCTCCATTGCCTCACTGTACGAGACCTCGGGGAGCACCCGTGCGTCCTTGATAATGCGGGGGTCAGCGGTCATCACGCCGTCCACATCCGTCCAGATCCATATCTCATCTGCATCGATGGCAGCGCCCACAATGCCCGCAGTATAGTCCGAGCCACTGCGGCCAAGAGTCGTTACGATCCCGTCAGCAGTGCATCCCATGTAGCCCATGATGACCGGCACCGAATCCCGAAGAAGCGAAACAACACGCGACTGGATGAGGGTGCTACTCTCTGCAAGCACCTCGGCGCATCCGTGATGGTCGTTTGTCCGGATACCGGCCTCGCACCCGTTCAGTGTCCGGGAGGGAATGCCCGCTTCCCTCAGCGCCGCAGAGACAATAAGGGCAGAGAGACGCTCACCAAATGATATGATATAGTCCCGTGACCGCGGGGTCAGTTCGCGCAGATTATCGACAGCAGTAAGAATATTTCTCAGTTTTTCAAGCCGCTCGTTGATGGCCTGCATAACAGTGTCATACTCATTCGGTGCCACTGCCTGCAGAACCTTTCCGTGCCGCGTTTGCATGGATACAATAAACGTATCAATGGGTGGTTCATCACGGTCACCTTCAACCTCTGCGGCGATTGCATGGAGCTCGTCTGTTACACCTGACATCGCTGAAACTACGACACAGAGCTCATTTCCTGTCGTGTGGTAATGTTTCAGGATTTCGACAACCCGGCCAATAGAGTCCTGATCACCGACCGAGGTGCCGCCAAATTTCATTAAAAGCCTCATTCTGGCTCCACTATCCTATCTATTTCTTTATGTAATTAAACTGCACAATGGTTAATATCATGCCTGGAGATCATGTCACAGACTGCCATGTGCTTGTCATCGGTAGCGGCGGTGCCGGTTGCAGGGCGGCACTTGAAGCAAGCCGATACGGTGAGACCGTGCTCCTTTCGCGAACATTGACGGGGAAAGGCGGCTGCACTATCATGGCAGAAGGGGGGTATAACGCAGTCCTTAATGAGGAAGATTCAACGAACCTTCACTTTGAAGATACCATGCGCGGAGGAGGATACCTCAACGACCCGGCGCTTGCAAAGGTGTTGGTAACAGAGTCGCCGGACCGGTTCCGGGATCTCACTGCGTGGGGCTCGGTCTTTGACGTGGAACATGACTGTGTGCCAGCCCAGCGACCCTTTGGCGGCCAAAGGTTCTGTCGCACCTGCTATGCAGGTGACCGGTCAGGCCATGAGATGATCCAAACCCTCACGGAACAAATACGAAATACTGACATCCGCCAGGTGCAGGAGACAAGCGCCATTGACTTTCTCATGGACGGGAAACGGGTTGCAGGCGCCATCACACTTGACCGTGACGGACACCTCGGCGCAATCACGGCTGATGCAACGGTCGTTGCCACCGGCGGGGCCACGCGGTGCTATGACATCTCCACCAACTGCGCCGCAGGGACGGGGGACGGTTTTGCCCTTGGGTATCGGGCCGGAGCCACGCTTATTGATATGGAGATGGTGCAGTTCCACCCAACAGGTGCGGTTTATCCGCCGGATTCACGCGGCCGCCTCATCACGGAGGCTGTGAGAGGAGAGGGCGGCGTGCTCAAAAACAGCCTTGGGGAACGGTTTATGGAACGCTACGACCCCGAGAGGATGGAGTTATCCACCCGGGATGTGGTGGCACGTTCCATTGCAACCGAGATTCTTGAGGGCCGCGGGACAGAGCACGGCGGTGTCTACCTTGATGTGACACATCTGTCAGCCGAAGAGATCGAACGCCGACTCCCCATCATGCTCGACCAGTTCCTCCATTTCGGTGTAGATATACGGATTCAGCCAATGGAGGTCGCCCCCACCGCTCACCACCTCATGGGAGGACTCAAAATAACGCCGGACACTGCCACCACCCTCCCCGGGCTCTTTGCCTGCGGAGAGGTGACCGGCGGTGTCCATGGTGCAAACCGCCTCGGCGGCAATGCTCTGGCAGACACACAGGTATTCGGCAAACGGGCCGGAGAAGCCGCAGGAAAGTCGCCGAAAATATCCCTATCGGTGGATGTCGATGCAGTCCTTGCAATCGAAGCGGCACGCTGTGATGCGTACTGCAACGGCACGACACCGCCGCACGAAATCCTTCGTGACCTCACACGGGTGATGTGGGATCATGCGGGCATCTTCCGGACGAAAACAGGGTTGCAGGAGGCTGAAGCCACGGTCAGTCGTCTTCAGATGCTAATACCAAAGGCCGCAAACCGCAGGATGCTCAATGAATGTTGCACCGTCACGAATATGCTCACCGTGGCACGCCTCATCATTCAGGGTGCACTTCTCAGAGAGGAGTCACGCGGAGCCCACGTGAGGACCGACATCACGCAGAGCTGGACAGCGGAGAACTCACCCTTTGGCCATACGGTGCAGTCGCTCTTTGGAACAACCATCGAAGATAGGCGGAGAGACGCATGAAAAAAATCACTTTCACCATCGAACGCTTTGACCCCGAAACGGACGCGGCACCGCATATCGAGACCTATACGGTGGATGTAAACGAGGGAGCACGGGTGCTCCATGCCCTCCACGCCGTCCGCGAGCAGTGTGACCCATCCCTTACCTACCGTTACTGCTGCATGACCGGCCAGTGTGGCAGTTGTTCTGTCAGGGTAGACGGTGAGCCTGTCCTCGCCTGTATGCACGAGGCATATGATGGCATGAACGTTGCCCCCCTGAACCTCCCGGTGGAGCGTGACCTTGCAGTTGAGATGAAAAGCTACCTGCAGAATATTGCCGGCATCACACCATCCGCCTTTACCGGCTACCTGACGAGCGAGGCAAACGAGGAAATTCGGCCCATACGCGACTGTATCGAATGTCTCGCCTGCGTCTCCGAGTGCCCTGCACTTGCTGTCGCTGACTTTACCGGGCCGCTCTCTATGCGTCAGGAGATGCGTATTGCCCTTGACCCGCGGGATGAGCGGAACCGTGCGGCACTCACGGTCAAAGATGGTCTATTTACCTGCACCACCTGTCAGCGCTGCCTTGAGGTCTGCCCGAAACATATTGCCATTCCGGGAAAGGCCATCGAGAAACTGCGGGAGATTGCCCACCGCGAGGGGCTCACCCTCCCGAAACACCAGACGGTGGCCGATATGGTTCGTGCCACCGGACGGAGTGTGGACCGCATCATGCCCACCGTGCTTGAGCAGGTGCCTGAAGTGATTGAGCCCGTGGGTGAAGTGAGAGGCGAGGTCGGGTTCTTTGTCGGTTGCATGTATAACGGCCGTTTGCCGGACACCGCTCTCAAGATGCTTGCAGTGCTCCGCAGAAACGGTATCCGCGTCATCATCCCCCCCGAACAGGTCTGCTGCGGGTCACCTTTGATCCGAACCGGCCAGACAGAATTTGTCCGCGAGCTGAAACGGATTAATATCGGGTGCTTCGTTGACCGGGGCATCGACACCGTCATCACGACATGCGCCGGGTGCGGTTCAACCCTGAAAAACGATTACGATACGCCTTTCCGGGTTCTTGATATCAATGAACTGCTGGAAGAATACGGCATTGAAACGCCCGTTTCATCTTCGGTTCCCATGACCTACCATGACCCCTGTCACCTTCGCCGGGGGCAGCATGTCACCGAGGAGCCGCGGACACTGCTCCGGAAGTTAACCGATGACTTCCGCGAGATGCCGGCCCGCTGTTGCGGAGCAGGGGGCGGTGTGCGTTCCGGACAACCTGATGTAGCCGCAGATCTCGGTCGTGAACGCCGGGATGCCATTGCAAAGACGGGTGCAGAGATGGTCGTCACTTCATGTCCGTTCTGTGAGTTCCATATCAGTGAGCATGCTGACGTTCCCGTCGTCAATATCATCACGCTCCTCTTTGAGGCATATGAAAAAATGGATGAGGCCTCAGGTGAGGATTCCGGCTGGAAAGATATCCCGTGTAGGGATAGCGAATAACAAAACAGATTGAATGGGATGGGGGAAGTGACACCCATCCCTTCCTTTTTTATTACCTTCGCGGTATTTTTTCAGTCTGTTGCCGTAACAGTCGTATTCTGCTGCGCATTGAATCCCCCGGATTTAAGCTTGGCACTGAGATAAATGGACTGAATGAGCTCGTTTGCTGAACGGGCGTATTCGGGATTTGAGCTCAGGGTAGCCGCCTGTAATGCGGGCAGGGCAGGTTCACCGATGCGGACAATGACCTCTTTTACCTTGTCTGTGTTCGGATTGTTGCGTTTGAGCGCATCAAGCAGGTACGGCACGGCGGGTTTACCCATACCTATGAGAGTTGTTGTACAGATTGAGAGTGTATCGGTATCCTTTGCATTCAGGGCGATGATTAACGCGGGAATCGCAGGTTCGCCAATCTCCTGAAGAATAAAGGCACCGTAGATCCGGGTCTTGTTGTCACTCACGGCAAAGGAGTCGATGATTGGCTGGACAGCGGGTTCACCTATTTCAATAAGAGTCATTATGGCAGTATGTTCCGTATCCGGATCGTCAGACGAAAGTGCCTGTATCTGCTGGTCAATCATATCGCCCATGCCCGCATTACCTGCAGTACCCTCTGTGCATCCACAGATGCAGACGGCTAAAAGCAGAAGAATAAAGGCAACGGACTTCCATGCCAAAGATGGTCGCATACCTACCTGTTTGATCGTAAAAAGAGAAAAATCTCACGCAACGGGAAAAAGAGAATGGGGGAGAGGGAGAGGATAATCGATTCTCTTCAGGGGTTTTGCGAGAGATACGCGTATGCCTCAAGTGCGGCTTTTGCCCCCTCGCCTGCGGCAATGATCACCTGCTTGTTGTGCACCTCAGTGATATCGCCTGCCGCAAATA
>Ga0265294_10007003_pt1 | contig 13454 bp, 9 predicted proteins | sample MunlanPumphouse3_FD_192504 | JGI IMG/M metagenome (GOLD analysis project Ga0265294, IMG submission 192504) | Groundwater microbial communities from a municipal landfill in Southern Ontario, Canada - Pumphouse #3 | ecosystem: Environmental > Aquatic > Deep subsurface > Groundwater | place... | reverse complement strand
GTAAAAGGTAAAGTTGGAAGAGAAGTCAATGTCAATCTTACCCTTCTTTCTGGCATTTTTTGTTGATACAACAATAATTCCGTTAGAAGCACGGGCTCCGTAGATAGCTGTAGAAGCAGCATCTTTCAAAACGTTCACGCTCTCGATGTCATAGGGGTTCAGGTCCTCAATCCTCCCTTCAACGGGCATACCATCTACAACCAGCAATGGATTGGTTGCTGCATAAAGCGAACTTGTTCCACGGATAGTTGTCTTTCCTCCGTAAGTGCTCAAACCTGCTACACGTCCCTCCAGGTTGTTCATAATATTTGCAGTGTAACGCTCCTCAATTTTTGCAGACGAAATTGAAGAAATGGCACCAGTAACCCTCTCTTTAGGCATATCCTGATAACCTGTAACAACCACATTCTCGAGCAAGATGGTGCTGGTGCTGAGGTTTATACTTAAGTTTGTGCCCTTTCCTACGGTTACCTCTTTGGTATCCATTCCTATTGATGTGAGGGTGAGAATATCTCCCTCCTTGGCCTCAATCTGGAATTTACCGCTGAAATCGCTCGAAACAAACTTTTTGTTGTTATTGTTCCTGATTGTTACACCGGGTATCGGTTCTCCTGAATCGTCAAGGACCACTCCGGTGATAACTGCAGGTTTTTGCTGCGGTGATGCAGGGGTGAGAGCAGCAGGAGTGAGGGCAATGTTTTTGCCTTCAATTCTGTAGCTGATCTTCTTATCGCCAAATAGCTGGTTAAGTACAGATGTTATGTTCTGATTCTCGCACTTTATTGATACCGGCTTATCGATCTCTTTAAGTACATCAGAATAGACAAACTTGTAGTCTGTTGCCTTTGTAATGGCAGCCAACACCTCTCTCAAAGGTTTATCCTTCATGTTGAGAGTAATGTTGTTTTGTGCAGCCATGCTCAGGGAAAACAAACAAAAAAACAAGACACTCAATATTGTATGCCTTGTTTGTGCACATTTAAGGTATTTACTCATAAAATTTAAAAATTAGGTTTTAACTCTATAACAAGTTTCTTACAGCTAATCCCTAAACTTTAAATTTTTCTACCCCTCAAATAAACAATATTGTCAACAATTTTATAATCTACCGGAGCGGTGAATTTTAAAAGTTCCAGGATCTGAACCAGAGATTCTGAATTGAACGATCCGGTAAACAGGTGTTTAAGAACGGTATTGTCAGAAACAACAATTTTTGCACCGTGCCATCTTTCCAGCATTTTTACAACTTCGCTCATAGGTGTCTCTTCAAAAAGCAGCTCGCCTCTTTTCCAGGCAACCTTTTTTGTTGTGTCTGCATTATGGTTAATAAGCTCAACGCCATTACTGTTAAAGATTACTGTTTCGTTGGGAATCATTTCTATTGTCCTTCTCATCATAGCCCCTCCCTCTCCTTTTACCTCTTTGGCAAGCAGAATTTTTCCGTCAAAAAGGGTGGCCTGTTCCGAATCGTCGTTTCTATATGATTTAATATGAAATTTTGTTCCGAGAACTTTTACCGACATACCTTTGGCAGTATTTACAACCATTGGCCACTCACTGTTTTTTTTGACTTCAAAAAATCCCTCTCCTTCAAATGTTATCTGTCTGGCATCACTTGAAAAATGCTCCGGGTAGATAATTTTAGAGTCAGAGTTAAGCCATACTACAGTGCTGTCTTCGAGCAGGATTTTGCCCTTAACTCCTCTTTCGGTATAAAAGGTGTTTATAACTTCTGTCCTTGGGGCAATAGCCAGTGCAGAAGTGCTTACTGTTTCTTCTTTTGAATTGAACTGGTAAATATTCAGTAAAACAGATATTAACAACAGAATCGCAGCTGCAAGGGCTGCTGCAAAATAATATTTACCGGCTCGTCTTGTTGGCTGCACTTGATTACTACTTGCTCTGAACTCCTCTTTACTTCTGATTTTTTCCTTGACATCCTTAAGTCTCTCTTTTATCTCTTCTTCTGAGAAAAATTGCCGGGTTTCTTTTGAAATATCCTGATAAACAACCAGGTTCATAAGGTTTATGTAGTAAGATTCATTCCGTTTGCTTACGGAAATCCATTCATTCACCTCTTTCCTCTCGCTTTCGCTCGCCTCTCCAACTATATGTTTAATTAGTAATCTTTTGTTCATCGCTCATTGGCTTAAATGTACTTATTTCATTATTGCTTGTTGTCAACAAAGTCAGGTAGATAGTCCTTTAGATTTTTCCTGAGTATTCTCAGGGCCGACATAATCCTGTACTCTACCATTTTTACGGAGACTCCCATCATTTGCGCTATCTCTTCATTCTTTTTGCATCCGTAACGGCTCATCTCAAAAAACTCTTTTGTCCTGGGAGTCATCTCGGTCATACTTTTCCTTACCAGAAATTCGATCTCCCTGAAATGCAGTGTGCTCATCGTGCTGCACTCCAGGGCCCTGGTTGCCGTTGCCATCTCCAGTTTGTGAGTATGTGTTTTGTGTTTTGCTTTTACAATTTCTCTGTTCAAATAATTAATCGTTTTGTTTTTTGCTACATACAAAAGATATGGAAGCGGCATCCTTTCCATATCAACTCTTGACAAGTTTTCCCAAAAAGTGATATATGTATCCTGAGCCAGGTTTTCGGCAGCACACCAATCCTTGCAGTAACGATACACATATACGACCACTCGCTCATAATATAAATTAAAAGCCATCTCAAAAAATTCCTGTTCCGGAGATTCTTTAAGTTTTGTCATTCAGGTACCTGTTGTCAAATTAAAATTTATCGCAATAACAACTGTTTATATGATTAACAGTTTGTGAGAACTATTCCCTAAACTAGTAAAATAAGTTTTAACCATCTCCTTAAAATCTTATACCTAGTGAAATTCCAGCTCTGATCCCTGCCCAGGGGCCTTTAAGAGTCATTCCCACCCTGTTTGAACTAACCTCATAGGTGATATCGGTTTCGGGAATTTCAAGATTTGCCAGTTCATCTCTGATTGCATCCTGTTCCTCGGTGGTGAGAGCAGGAGAGGGAAGAGCTTCGGCAATGCCGCTTGCCTTTCCAAAATGCATTCCCTGTATCCACCAGTCAAGACAGAGATGGCGGCTGAGAGCCCATTGAGCACCTAATAGAATTCCGGCTGAATGTGATTTTATATTTCCTGCTGCAACGATGTTTACAGTTGCTTGCTCATCTGTCTCGAATTCAGCGTGTATATTGTCGAAATCGAAGTTGGCATATCTGTAGTAAGTTCCTATGTAAAAGCCTCTGCCGTACCCCTTCTTGCCCATATAGAATCGCAGTTCCGGAGTGATTGCGTAGTTGCTGATGTTGGCATTGTCAATAATATCCTGAATATTCTCGTCCTCAGAGTCAATGTAGTCAGAAATCTGATCTTTGAAAATAACATTAGTCGTAGGCATAAATCTGTATGAGACCGATGCCGAAATTGTTTTTGTAAGAGCTCTTTCGTACTGCAGGGAGAAATTCTTGAGCAGCATTGATGTGAGATTCGTTTTGATGAAATTTTTTCCGGGAACATCGGTACCCATATTCATGGCTTTTACATTGTACTGGCCGGAGAGCTGCAAGGCAAACAAACACAATAGTGTAAGCATTGAGAATAACTTTTTCATCTTTTTTGTTTTTAAATATTCAGTATAAAATTATGTAGAAATTTCGACATATTTACTTAATTTCTGCAACAAGATTATGGTTGCTCCATCCCAGGCTTTTTTCGTACTCCTTAATGTATTCCGCAGGTACTGAGATTTTAATCTCACCCGGGAACATATTGGACGTGTAAGCTATTGGATAACTCCATTTTACAGAAACACAAGAGAGGGAGTCACACATAAAAAATGCTTTCATTCCAATCTTCTCTATACTGTGTGGAATCTCAAGCGTGCCGGTAAAGGAGGAGCAACCGGCAAAGGCAAAAATTCCGATATTTACAAGAGTCTCCGGCAATTTGAGCTCTCCTCTGAGGTTTTTGCAATAAGAAAAAGCGTGTTTTTCAATCTCTTTGAGCCCTGCAGGCAGTATAAGATTGCCGTCAAATCCTCTGCATTCGCAAAAAGCAGCAAACCTGACAATCTTAACCGAAGAGGGTATTTTTAGATCTCCTGTGAGAGAGTAACAGTAAGTAAAGGCCTGACTTCCTATCTCATTGATTTTTCCCGGAAGAGTTAACGGTCCGGTGATATTGGTGCATTTTGCGAATGCCCAGCTACCAATTGTTTCCAGATCTTCGGGCAGGATAAGGGGGCCTTTGAGCAGCCTGCAACTGTAAAATGCGTGTTCCCCAATGCTTTTTAGAGTTTTTGGAAACACCAGTGGTCCTTCCAGATATCGGCACAGTGCAAATGCTTTTCTTTCAATGGATTTAAGATCAGATGGAAATATAATACGCCTTAACTTTACCTCTCTCTTTTCTGAGTCAAATAAACCTTCGGGGATTGATTTACCAATTATACTGCAATCTTCAAGGTCGAGAAATTCAAGACTGCTGAAATTATTGCCAATATAATAAAGATCATCAGAGTTGACTACTCCCGTTACTTTAAGCATTCTTACCGAGTCTTTTTTCAGGCTCTGGAGTTTAGTGGAAATTTCCCCGTGGTCATCACAAAAGAGAAGGTACCCGTGAAGAGTATCCTGCTCTTTTTGAGAACTGATTGAAATTTCTACAGTATCGGTCACTCTGGTGAATTCACTGCCGGGACTCTTTGGTTTTAATGTAACTTTTTCTCTGGCGGTAGTGTCCTTTGGTTTCTCAATAATTACAAATGTATCTGTTATATTCTCCCTGCTTTTCCAGGACAGAGAAAACTTGCATCCTTCCAGAATAATAATGAGGACAACCGGAACAATTACCTTTGCAAATTTGTTATTGAGGCAAAGAGTTTTCATCAAATTATTTAAGATTTTGCAAATTAAAAACAAAATTCCGATTTTGAATTATATTTACTCATTAGTGTCCACTAAAAATTAAAGCTTAATTGAAGATGACCCTCATCAGGCATATCACACACTGGTTCAGCCCTTTCGAAGAGCTCTCTGATAGAGGCCTTATCGAAAAGAGACATACTGAGGATTCTGAGCACGTCAAAAGTACTGCGATTGAGGCGGAGATCATGTTCAACAATGGCTATAAGGCAATATGCCGTAATAGCAGAGTATATCTGTATCCTAACAGCATTTTCGGTTACTCCCCAAAAAGATTTTACGTGCAGATGCTGCTTGATCCATTTGAAGAACAACTCTACCTGCCATCTGTTTTTATAAAGCAACGCAATGTGTTCTGCCTTGGCTGTAAAGCTATTAGTAAGATATGTAAAGGTTCTCTTGTGCTCTTTAGAGTAATAAACAATGCGTCTGAGAGGGCTCGGGTATTTCTTTCCCGTCAGTTGTCCTTTAAGCCGTATCGTCTGGTCGTAGAGGATATTATCAGGGCAATCAAGAAGGTCTTCACCCTCAATAATTTCATATTGAAGTTGACCTCTCTCTCTTATAAGGAAGTTAGAACCAATAAGATTGACAGTAAAGAGTCTGGCAAGATCAAAGTACCCTCTATCAAAGATATAGTAGGCATTTGGTTCATACGGAATTTCATCCATAGCGTTCATATCGTGAACTTTGGCTTCAGTAATATGGATAAAGGTCGGTATTTGAGTAACTACATCATAGAGGGTATGCATCTTGATTCCACTTTTTGTCTTGCGGAAGTTGGCCCACCAAAAAAGACTCATACACAAGTCTATAGTGGTAGAATCGAAGGCATAAAACCTTCCGGCAATTTCAAATTCCCTTGTAATTCTCTTGCTCTGGGCAATGGATATCATTTTGTAAGCGAACTCTTCAAAGATCTTACTGTCTCTGTTTGCGTTAGCCTTGGCAAGATTGCTACGAGTTATTACAGACTTGCCAAATCCAAGATGGTAGGCCTTTGGGATATGCGCGGATACAATACAAACAAGTTCTCTAAGGCTTTCACAACCGGAGAGTTGACCAAACATCATAACCAGCAACTGATTCCAGCAGCTGAACGATTTAATGTATTTATCTCCCTGATATCTCATTACAATGCAATCAAATACTCTCTTTGGAAGAAATTCAACGAGTTGACTGAAAACATGTTTACCCTGATTCATAATATCCATTCATATATCGGATACTATATTACAATTTCAAATCGACACGTTAAAATTATTGGTATATGTTATTAATTATTAATTTATTATACGGTTTTAAAAATATTTTTAGTGGACACTAATGATATTTACTCAATAATTAACCAAAATGAAAAGTATCGAACTCTATGGTATGAGAAGGGAATACAGTCCCAATCCGGTTCAAATATCTGAAATGGATCCGGATCCGTTTCTACAGTTCAGCAAATGGTTTGATGAAGCTTCAGAAACAGAGAGTTCCGAGGTTAATGCCGCAGCATTGGCCACTGCAGGTGCAGATATGATGCCCTCAGTAAGAATGGTGCTTATAAAAAGTTTTTCTGATAAAGGGTATGTCTTTTTTACAAATTATAACAGTAAAAAGGGGAAACAACTCTCAGAGAACAACAAAGGATCTCTGCTGTTTTTCTGGCCCGAATCTATGAGGCAGGTGAGGATTGAGGGTTATGCAGAAAAAATATCCGGCAAAGAATCTGACAGGTATTTTGGTGAGAGACCAGAGAGCAGCAGGGCATCTGCAATTTTATCTAAGCAGAGTAGTGTATTAAAGGATAAAAATAGTTTTGACAAAGAGGTCGAAATACTTGCAAAAAGCTCTCTTTCTGATAAAAGGCCTCATTTTTGGGGAGGATACAATCTAAGACCTGTATTGTTTGAGTTTTGGCAGGGTAGCAGAAGCAGAAGCCATGACCGTTTTCAATACCTCAGTAGTCCTGAAGGATGGACTATCGAGCAACTATATCCTTAAATTCTTAAATCCTAAAAAGAATATAAATGTTATTCAAGTTTTCTCAGTTTTTCTCTCTCACCCGCCAGCCAGACAATATCGCCACTTTGGAAAATTGTGGTAGAAACCGGATTGAGAATCCGTTCCTCCCCTCTCTCTATACCTATTACAGAGCCTCCTGTACGGTCATTTATACAGGATTCTTTCACAGATTTGCCCTCCAGATCGTTCAGATCACTCACAAGTATTTTGTTAATAACAATCTCCTCTGTTTTTTTATCCACGTCTGTCCTCTCCGGCGGTAGCTCAAGCACGGATGCAAACTGTTGCAACTGTTCATCGGTCCCCACTACTCCAATAATGTCGCAAGGGTAAAGGCTTGTTGAACTTCTGGTTGTAAAAATTATCCTGGAGCCCCTTTTGATATACAAAATATTTATTCCGTATAATTTTCTCCATGAGAGTTTCTGAAAAGGGATTCCGATAAATTCAGCTCCGGGGAAAACCTCAAATTCCTCAATATGAGCATCCCATAAATCCAATATTAAAGGCAACCTCTCCTTTTTTGGGAGAGGGAATTTTGACCTTTGGGAGTTTATGGCAGCTACTCTCTCTTTTGCATTGAGATTTTCAATAAATCTCATCTCGATTCTATTGTAAGTCTTTTGAATCCTCTTGGAGAAGATGGTAAAAAAGAGCAACATAAGGGGTAGGGCTACCACCAGGGAGATAAATGTAGAGAAAATCTTATCCACGAGAAAACCTATCAGCAGCAATCCTATAACAACTCTTACTATCTCAAGGACCATCAGCGGACCGTGGTTGTACCTGCTGTTTGTCCATAGTTCCTTGTATGCAATGGAATCAGGCCTTTTAGCCATCAGGGCCCAAAGAAACGGAGAGATTGCAGCAAGAGAAAGAGTCAAAGCGGTTATATCTGCTGCAAGATTGCTTTCTATTGACTTTTCCAGCAAGGGAACAACAATATTTGTGGTAATAAGTATAAGTGCAATTATTATTATACTATTGCTTATGACAATAGAGACATATGACTTTACTACTCTTTTCCACCTGCTTTCACTTCTTATTGTCTGTGAGCTACTCGAATAGCTATCTATAGCAGACAACCATCCGGCAGGCAAAATCCGGGTCAGAAATTCATAAAAATTCCCGGAATACTTTATCATATAAGGAGTTGTGAAGGTGGTGATTGCAGAGACTCCTACGGCAACGGGAAAGAGGTAGTCGCTAATAACCCCCAGAGATAACCCAAGCGTGGCTACAATAAAGGCAAATTCTCCAATCTGAGCCATACTCATCCCCACCTGAACCGATTGCTTGAGAGTTTGTCCCGAGAGAAGGGCACCGGCCGAAGTGCTAATCAGTTTTCCGAATATTACCAGAAAAGTAACTGCTACGACTGCAACCCAATGTTCTGCAATCTGAACCGGGTTAATGAGCATCCCTATTGACACAAAAAATATTGTTGCGAAGAGGTCCTTGACCGGTTTTATAAGGTGTTCAACTTTTTCGCCAACAGTTGATTCTGCCAGAATAGAACCCATTATAAAGGCACCCAACTCTGCCGAGAAACCCACACCCGTACCTATCACTACCATTCCAAGACATAGTCCAAGGGCACTTATTAAAAGAGTCTCCTCATCCAGCAACTTTCTGGCTGCCTTCAGAAATGTGGGAATAAGAAATATTCCGCCCATATACCAGATTATCAGAAAGAAAGCCAGCTTAACCAAAGCCAAAAGAAGCTGGGTACCCTCTACCTCCTTAGAAACTGAGATCATAGGCAAAAGCACCATTAGCAGAATTACAACCAGATCTTCTACAATCAGTATTCCGAAAACCACCCTGGCATACTGTCTGGCCTTTACTCCAAGTTCATCAAAGGCTCTTATGATTATTGTGGTTGATGAGCTTGCCAGCATTCCCCCAAGGAAAAGGCTGTCTATAGTGTTCCACCCCAAAAGTTTACCTGTGATGTAGCCGGTAATTGTGATAAAAATTATCTCAACAAATGCAGAAATGGTTGCACTCCCTCCTACCTTAACCAGTTTTTTGAAGCTAAATTCCAATCCCAGAGAAAATAAGAGGAATATCACCCCGATATCGGCAAGGGTTTTAATATTCTCAGTATCGCCTACTGTGGGAAAAAGAGAAAGGTGAGGTCCAACAATAAAACCTGCTATTATATATCCCAGAACAAGAGGCTGCTTAATTCTCCTGAACAGAAGTGACACAACGGCTCCGACAATAAGTATTAACGCAAGGTCTTGTATCAGTTCAGGTAGATGCCCCATTAGCCGCTATTTTTATAAATAATGTCAGGTTAAGTCAATAATAACAAATTTAATTATTTTGAATCAAAAAAATCTAACTGAAAATCAAGAATCTTTAAAATTTCTCTGATTTTTCCCTAATATCATCTGCAATTTCTGATAATTGCAGAATAATTTTTGAAATTTTATCCATCTTTTTGGGCAAGCGTCCCATCTTCTCTATCTTCTTTCTAATCCGGGTTGCAAGTTCATTCAAAGTTTTTCCTCCAATCTCTATGCTTTCAGACATACGTTCTCCCATCTCTTTGATCAGCAATCTCTCCCTATCACGCAACTCTACAGATGCTGTTTCAAGAGCCTGAATTTTTGTCTTGTCCTCGGTTTGAAACCTTAGTAATTCTGTCTCTTTCAATAGTTTTCTTAGCTGAGCCAACTCTTTATCCTTTTTCATTTTATTCCTCTCTTTAACTTTTCTACATCGTCCAAAAAAGAGTTCAAATCATCGTAGAACTCTGTAAATTTTTTCTTTTCCTGCAAATCTGAAACCATCCCGGAGTGAGCCTTTCTAAGAGATGTTGCTGCTGAAATAATGCTGGTTTTGTACTGAGAAAGATTGCCGGCCCTGTCCAAAAGTTCTGAGTATTTGGCCAATTCTTCCGGAGTCCTCTTTTCCTGTCTTACATAGGAGGTAAAGAGTATCTTAATCATCTCCTTTTCGTTTTCAAGCAGAACAGTCATATAATCAGATATTGTCCCTTTAAGGTTATTACAGAGCACCGAGACCAATGTGTCTCCCTCTGTTGCAAACTCTTTGAGCAATTTGGTGCGGGTGGCAGCAGATATAAGTTCAGCTCCGAATCCGGTAATCTTTCCTGCCAGTGAAAGTATGCCCGGCGGCAGTGATTTTGTCCATTGAAGCGTATTGTACGAGACAAGGAGAGAGTCCAGAGAACGTCCGAGGCTTCTGAATTCTGTTCCGTAAACAGAACTCCTGTTCTCAGATGAAAGTGTTTTAAGCACAGAGGCATACCTCCTGATCACCAAAAGGGAAGCATCCATTTTTTTTGCAAGCTTTCTGTCCTGTAAAGAGGCCTCATAAATTGAATTAAGCTCTTTCATTGTTGTCTCCGGGGTTGAGAGCGTTGAGGCAAAATAGAGTCCCCTCTCCTTTCTCAGGTCAGAAAGACCGGTATAAAGGAGAGATGGAAAGCGTGAAAATGTGTCACAGCCTGTTGCGAAATTTTCTACTGATTTAAGCTGACTTTTGGAAAGTGTGCTGCAGCTTATAAGTGCCGGCAACATAAACAAAACTAATATAAAACATGAGCCGGTCAGAGATCTTCCTTTTGGGAAAAGCAATCTGTTCATTGTTTTGGTTTTAAATAATATTTATTGAAGAAGGTCAAGTCAGACGCAAGTTAAAAAAAATTCTTAATTTCGTGTGTGATAATGTAAAATTGTGGATATCAAAAAGAAAATCATACCATTTTTTCTTCTGTTGTATATTCTTTCGGGATGTGAACTGATGCCCACTCTCAAAGTGTCAACTTCTTCTTTGACAGTCCCTGACACCGCCAATCAGACCAAAATTTCTATCACAACAAATACAGACTGGAGCATAAGCGGAGCCAATCAATGGTGCTCTCCGTCACCTTCTTCAGGTAGCGGAAACGCTGAGGTCACTCTCAATATATCCCGAAATACAACTAAGGAGTCAAGGAGCGTAAAGCTTACAATTTACGCCGGAGGGCTAAGTTCCATTCTTACTGTCACTCAAAAACAGGATGATGCCATAATCCTTGGCCAGAAAGAGTACTCCCTACCCTCCGGAGGCGGCAGCATAATTATTGAACTCAGCAGCAATGTTGAGTACGAAATAATATTCCCTCAAGACGTTACGTGGGTAACTGAAATTATGGCCAAAGCCCTGAGTTCTTATTCCCACAACTTAAACGTCTCACCAAATGACACTTACAGTCAGAGGATTGCAAGAATTCTTTTCAAGGACAAGAAATCTTCCCTTACCGATACTCTCACTATTACACAGGCTCAGAAAGACGGACTGATCCTCACCGGAAAGCAGGCTCAGGTAGCTGCATCCGGAGGAACAATAGAGGTGGAACTTCAAAGCAACATACAATACGATATAATATTGCCTCCGGGAATTTCCTGGATAACAATGCCCTCAACCAAAGGGCTCACACTTTATACTCATCAGTTTTTTGTATCACCCAATCCGGAATACTCCGATAGAAGAGCCGTAATTATATTCAAAGATAAAAACTCAACATTGGCTGATACATTGACAGTTATTCAAGAGCTTAAAGAATTACTCTCGATTGATAAAGATCTCTGCTTTGTACCCAAAGAGGGAGGTGGAGTTTCATTTACATTGTCAACAAATGTTGCATATACCACCACTATATCCACACAGGATTGGATAACTACGGCACCCACCAAAGCTGTCAGTACAACCGGCCTCAACTTCTCGGTTAATGCAAATCCATTATCTTCAGACCGTACAGGAAGAATAATTTTACAATCTGTGTCAGGAAAGAGTTCAGACACTGTAGAAATTGTGCAGAGTGGAACTCCGGGTTATTATATAAGTCTGAACAGTGGGCAAAGCATATCCGATTACCTTACTGCAGAACAATATACCTCTGTTAAAAACCTTAGGCTTGGAGGCGTAGTTGATCCGGGTAATATTGCCTTTATCGGAAATAATCTGTCTGAGCTGGAGAGTCTTGATCTGGGGAACTGTTCAATACCCGGAAACTCAATTCCACAGGGAGCATTCAAAACCACGCCCCCCTCCGTTAAGAAACTTAAAACCATAACTTTCCCTCCTGCACTCAACTCAATCGGGGCAGAGGCATTCTACTCCTGCACCAACCTGAATTCCCTCATATTACCTGCCAATATTTCAGAAATCGGGAACAGTGCATTTGCATACTGCAACTCGATCGCCACTCTGGAACTTCCATCCTCTCTTACCTCAATCGGAGAATATGCCTTTAGAAACTGCACCTCACTTTCTTCGGTAAGGTCCCTGATAGATACTCCTTTCCCGCTGAACAATTCATTTCTGGGGATCAGTCCCGCTGCCGGACTTGTGGTCAACACAGGCAAAGTATCTGCTTATTTGCTTACGAGCGGATGGGGCAACGGATACTTTAATAAAATTTACGAGATAGGAACAAATCCCGATGACCGCCTCACCCTAAACCGAAACACCCTTGTATCCGGTGGAAGCAGCAACACACAAATAGTCAATATATCGCCATCATCCGGATGGTCTGTGGAGAGCAAACCAGACTGGGTAACACTCACTCCCACATCCGGAACGGGAGAAAGCTCTATCTCTGTAACCTTCTCTGCCAACAACGGAAATCCCGAAAGGAACGGGACGGTAATTTTCTCTCTTGAGGGCAGTACAATGAGGACAAGCCTCTACCTTACCCAATACGGAAATATATATTCCGACGGCGAATTTGTAACTCTTCAGAGTGCATCATCCGGCAACGGTGTAAACATTGTATTCCTGGGAGACGGCTATAATCTCACCGATATTGCAACCGGGAAATACGACAATGATCTAAACCAGGCCGTGAGCCACTTCTTTGCAGTTGAACCATATACAACATACCGCAACTACTTTAATGTCCACATTGTATATGTTTACTCCACTGAGAGTGGGATCAGCGACGTCAATACAACCAAAAATACAGCTCTCGGGGTAAAGTACGAAGAGGCAGCTCCCTCTACCCGTATGTCTGCAGATGATGATGCTTGTTTCGGATATGCAGATAATGCACCAATATCTTCACTGTCAAGCACTCTTGTAATAGTCGTTGCAAACAGCAGCCGATACGCCGGTACTACTTACATCTGGAACAGCGGCCACGCAATTGCTATCTGTCCCATTTCCAATTATTCATACCCGTATGACTTCAGGGGAGTGATACAGCACGAAGCCGGAGGGCACGGGTTTGGGGGATGTGCAGACGAATATGTAAAAGAGACCGGATACATCACTGCAGAAGACAGGAACGATCTGGCGATGTGGCAGGGATGGGGCTTCTTCAAAAATGTTTCACTCACCAATAACCTCTCTGAGGTCAGCTGGAAGCACTTCATTGGTCTGCCGGACTACACGCGCGTAGGAGCTTGGGAAGGAGCCTACTACTATCCCCTTGGAGTCTGGAGACCTGAACAGACAAGCTGTATGATAGATAATATCAGGTATTTCAATGCCCCAAG
>Ga0265294_10007000_pt1 | contig 13458 bp, 3 predicted proteins | sample MunlanPumphouse3_FD_192504 | JGI IMG/M metagenome (GOLD analysis project Ga0265294, IMG submission 192504) | Groundwater microbial communities from a municipal landfill in Southern Ontario, Canada - Pumphouse #3 | ecosystem: Environmental > Aquatic > Deep subsurface > Groundwater | place... | reverse complement strand
CATGCAGGAATAGTTTTGTTAGGATCCACAATCATGTTAGGGTAAAGTGGCGAATACACGCTAATCAAGCTGGCTCCATTGTCGTAGTTTAGGGTTATCCCACCCGCGAATCTATCCAAGAAGGTAGTGCTAAACACCGATGAAGTCTTCCAGCCAGATAGCAGCAGCTTTCCCCCACCCAGAATGTAACCTCCGATAAGCCCAGTATTATTCTGCAACTGGTTTTGGGAATAGTCATCCGCATGCCACAAAATCACTTTATACATGCCTAAGGTTCCCAAAGATGGAAGCCCTTGTGCAGCGCAATCCCAAGTGGCATATTCCAGGGGTTGCAAAGCATCATTGTAAAACAGATCCACTTGTCCGTCATTGGGGCTTATCGCTGATCCGTTGCCGTCTCTGGTTTCATCTACGACTAAGAGGTCGTTAGCAAAACTAAAAGCTTGGGGCATGGCGTCCAATACATTGGAAAATTGAGAAGTAAAAGCACCCTCACCAAGCACCTTAATGGCATATTGATAGGCAGTGTTATTTATGGGAGTGTTATCCTGATAACTGGTGGCAGTAATAGGCTCATCCGTAAGCAATACCCAAGGTAAACTGCTGTTTAACCTGCGGTAAACCAGATACCCTTCATCCGTACCGTCCTGGAAGACATCCCAAGAAAGCAGCACAGAGTTATTAGAAGATAAGCATTCCGTCAGCACTGGCTTCTTTACGGTGATTTGCCTCAAAAATGCCCAGTCGTTATAGTTAGCGGTGATCGTGCAGTCTTGCAGCGAATGTCCATATAAAAACTCTGTCGCCTGCCCTTCGGGAGAAGCAAAGACCAGCAGTGAATCCGCCGTTTCGCCACAAGTAAACCTGAAAGGCAGCTCCACATAAAATGGCGTGGAGGTTGGCGAAGTGGTCTTTGCCACAATCTTCACACGGGAAATATACTCCGATTCCCACACGCTATACTCCACGGAAGGGATGCCCGTACCATATATCCATTGGCTGAAGAACTGCTGCAAATCCTGCCCGCTAATCTGCTCTGCCATTGCTTGGAATTCAGCCGTCACAGCATTGCTATGCTTATATGTGGTAAACCATTGCTGCAAAAGCTGGAAGAAATTGGCAGAGCCAATCTTGAGGCGCAGCATGTGGAGAACAGAGGCAGACTTTTCATAAGAAGGCGGTGAGAAATAATTGTAAAAGCTGGGATTGTATATTGCCGGGGTACCATTGCTATTCTCCCAGCTTAAGTAATACTGATGATAGTTGGAAGTAACATAATTGCAGGCGGTTTGCCAGCCAAAGCGTTTATCCGCCCACAGATGTTCGCTATAGGTGGCAAAGCCCTCGGAAAGCCATACATCCTTGAAGGTAAGAAAACTAACTGCATTGCCAAACCATTGATGCGCCAGCTCGTGAGCTATGGTGGGTTCGTAGCTTTGGGTTCCATTTAGGATATAGTTCCCAAGCGTGGTCAGCGTTTGGTGTTCCATCGCACTGTAGGTGCTCATGTTCACCGTGGCATGGCCATATTTCTCGAAAGGATAGGCACCAAAGATGCTGGAGAAATAGCGAATCATCTCAGGAACATTCTGAAGGTCGATAACGGCATTATTATATTGGCTTTGCATTACAAAGTTCTGGATGGGAAGGTTGTTTAAAGAAGGCACGCTCTGGGTTATCTCCACATAGGGGCCGGCGGTTATACATACCAGATAGGTAGTCATGGGGTTACTCCCCAACCAATGCGTGGTGGAAGTGCCATTTCCATTGTTGGTAATCCCGCTTCGCAGCCCATTCGCCGCCACCATCCAATCGCTGCGCATGGTTATATGTAAATCTACTATCGCTTTATCCCAAGGATGGTCGTAACAAGGCCACCACTGACGTCCGGCATCAGGATCGGAGATGGTAAACACCGTGTTATTGCCAAACATCATGCCGAGATGATAGGAATTGGCAGAAAGCTGCGGCACCCCGCTATAAAACACTTGGGTGGTGAACTGCTGTCCGGCGGGAATATTGGCAGTGATAGCTAAAATACCACCTGTGTGAGTGTATGTGGCAAGCTGCCCGTTTACCTTTACGCTGGATACCGTTAAGCCGACAAATTCGTAACTGATGGAGCTTAGGGCGTCAACTGCGTTTACAGTGGCAAGCACATCCCCTTCTATGAAATGGCTGACGTCATTGATAGCTAAGCTTATCTCGTATTTCTGCACGTCAAAGCCATGGGCAGAATCTGCCCGAGCAGGCTCATAAACCGATAGCGGGATTTCCTGCAAATGCTTGCGGGAGGGGTTAACATTCCACTCCGGCTGCGCAAACAAGGCAATCGAGATAGATAACAATATAGCAACAAGCCAAATACTCTTGGTAATACAGTTCATGTTCTCTCCTGTGCAAGCTTCATCATTGGGCAATATACAATGCTACCCTGTGATAACTTGACCCTTTTATCTAGTATGCAAATATGTTTCCACTATCGAAGAAAAAACATGAGCGTGAAACGATTTAGCTTGACAATTACCTTGCCATAAATGCAATAAGCTTACGATCGTTTTTAGATTTGTTTGTCCATCAATAAGGTTAATAAGATGAGAGATCGTACACGTTTAGGAGGAAGGCTTGAGAACAATTCTTCTAGTAGAAGACAGTGTTTCTGATATTGAACTAACCAAAAGAGCATTAACAAAGAGCCACATAGAGGTGAATGTAGATGTTGCAGAAGATGGAGTGGAAGCGTTAGATTATCTATTTTGCCAAGGTTCTTACTCTGGTAGGAATCCTCTTTCCTTGCCGGATTTGATCTTGTTGGATTTAAATATCCCCAAAATCGACGGGAATGAAGTTCTAAAACGAATCCGCTCTGATATAAAGACCAAGCTAATCCCGGTTGTAGTTTTAACCTCATCCAACGAAGATTCGGACTTAAGCAAAGCCTACAATAATGGTGCTAACAGCTACATTAACAAACCGGTGGATTTTAAGACCTTCACGGAAGTTGTTGCCAACCTGGGTAGATACTGGCTTGAGATAAACGAACCGCCACCTTACAGCTTACGTTAATTAAATTATGTGGATAGAAAACATGTTTAACGGTATCTTTTTCTCGCTGGTGTACAATGCTGCTCTCTTGCTGGCTTTAGCCATAATATTCGATTCCGTAACGTCTCGTGACTATCGCAACTTGTGGTGGTCTAAAGTGCTATCCGGGATCAGCTTAGGGATGATCTCCCTGGCAATCATGATAAACCCATGGGAGTTGTTTCCTGGCGTTGTGTTTGATACCAGATCGATCCTATTCTCCATTGTCGGCATGTTTTTTGGCATTATCCCTGCGTTAATTAGCGCATCTATGGCTGTAGCATACAGAATATGTTTGGGTGGCAGCGGTGCTTTAATTGGCGTATCCATTATCGTTACCTCCGTCCTTTGGGGCTATGTATGGAAAATCATTCACTCTCGATGGACACATCCATACGGATTTCTGGAGTTCTTGAGTTTGGGCATAGCAACCCACATCACCATGGCAGGGTTAGCATTCATGATACCTACTGCCCAAAGAATAGTTATTGTGAATGCCATAGCTCTACCGGTTTTGGTTATATACCCCATTGTTACTGTTATCTTGGGAAGGATATTAGTTCGCCGCCTGGAGCTAAGGGAAAAAAGAAGTGATTTAGAGCATAGCGAACGGCAATTCCGCAGTTTATACGAAAACGCACCCATGGCTTATCAATCTGTGGATGACAAAGGCACCTTCCTCACTGTCAATAAAACTTGGCTAAACATCATGGGTTATGAGCTTGATGAAGTGGTGGGCAAGAAGTTTAGCTCTCTTCTTCATCCAGATTGCACTTTGCACTTCCAAAAATGCTTTGCTGATTTTAAAGCCCTGGGGCACTCTGAAAACGTGGAATACACGCTCATCAAAAAGGACGGCAACCCAATCGTAATTTGCCTATCGGGCAATATCGTGGCTGATGATCATGGCAGATTCCTGCAAACGCAATGTGTATTCACGGATATCACGGAAAGAAAGAAACAAGAAGACGAGCTTTTAAAAAGCAAATCAGATTGGGAGGCTATCTTCCAATCCATCCCCCATCCTGTTTATATTTTGGATAAAGACCAGAACATAGTCGCTGCCAACGCTTATCTGGAGAAAGCCATTGGCAAGCTGAGCACCGAGATGAGCGGGAAGAAATGTTGGGAGATTATGCATGGAGATGAAGCACATGAACCTCACCCCGGTTGCCCATTTGCCGAGAATTGCGACCACGACAATAATGTAGTAGGGGAAATTGAAGTAGCTGCACTGGGAGGCTGGTATCTCGTATCCTGCAAACCGGTTTATGATAAGAACGGAAACATAGATAAAGTAATTCACATCGCCATGGATATTACGGAAAGGAAGAAAGCCGAGCTTATCATCGCAGAAAGCGAAGAGAAATACCGCTTACTCACCGAGACAGCTCAGGATATTATCCTGGTGCACGATTTATCTGGCAAGTTATCCTACGCCAACCAGAAGGCTTTGAACTTTATGGAAATATCGCCTGAGCAATTATCATCCGTAAACATTTACAACTATATCACCGAGAAATACCATCCTATGCTTGCCGAACAAGGCAAGCAAAGAGAGCAAGGTTATACTGGAACACGCATCTATCAGATGGAGCTTCACAATAGCACTACCCAAAAAATGCAGGTGGAAGTAAGCAGTACGCCCATTATTATCGATAATCAGTTTTCCGGAATACTTGCTGTTATCAGAGATGTCACCGAAAGACTGGCTGATCAACAAGCCATACAAGACAGCGAGGCACGCTTTCAATTGTTCATGGATAACCTCCCCGGAGGAGCGTTCATCAAAGATAGCCTGAGCACTGTCCTGTATGTGAACAAGTATCTAAAAGACCTACACAATTCAGACAGGAAAATTGGCTTAAGACCCCTTGATTTTTACACAGAAGATGTTGCCAAGATAACTTTAGCTGAAGACCAGCAAACGCTTAGAACCGGCTTCCTAAATATCGTGGAGAAACTCGTGCTTAAGGACGGAACCACACACCTCCATGAAACCACTAAATTTACCATCCCCAACCTTAATGGAGAAGCTTTTATCGGCGGGATAACCATGGATGTAACGCAGAGGATACAAGCTGAAGAACAGTTGAATCGTTACGCCAAACGTTTGAAAATCCTTCGTAAGATAGACAGCATCGTTTTGGAAACACTATCTTTTGAGACAGTGAGCCAAGAAGCTGTTAAGAGCCTCCAGGAACTTATTCCCTTCACTGTGTTAACCTTAAATGTCTTGGCAGAGGAATATATTACTGTCCGCACCCTATTGAAACCTGAGAAAAAATTCGGATATTTGGTTGCAGGCATGAGGTACCAGCCGGACGAAAAGTTTTTTGCAGAGCTTAAATCCAGCAAAACGGTTATCATCAACGATGCTGCCAAAACCACAATATATCGGAAGATGAATGTTCGTGCTGCCCTAGTCAACGACGGCATTAAGTCGATCATGTGCAATGCCCTAATGGTGCAGGATAAGTTTCTGGGATACATAGGGTTCTCTTCGTCGGAACTGAATTTCTTTACCGAAGAGCACAAAGAGATTGCCGTTGAGTTTGCCAATCAGGTAGCCATTGTTTTGCTTCATTTGCAGCTCTTAGACGAAATCAAACAGCATTCCATAGAACTTGAACACAAGGTTGATGAGCGCACTAAGCAGCTAAGTAATTCAAATCAAGAGCTGGAAGCTTTCTCATATTCCGTGGCTCATGATTTGCGTGCACCGCTAAGAACTATTGATGGCTATTGCAACATCCTTATCGAAGACCACGGGCAAGCACTTGAAGAAGACGCACAAAAGCTGCTTAATATCATCAGAGATACTTCGCATCGCATGGATACCCTCATCAAAGAACTGCTGGGATTGGCGAAACTTACCCGCAATACGCTTAACTATACTAAGGTATCTATGCAGAGCCTTGCCACAGAGATTTGTAACGAAGTTGTGGGTGCACAATTCAGCCTTACTATAGATAGTTTGCCGGATTGTTATGCCGATAATTCTTTGATCAGGCAAGTGTGGCAGAACTTGATTGAAAACGCCGTTAAGTTTACCCTTCCTTGTGAACAAAGACAGATTCACATTGGATTCGAGAAATTAGCTGACACTACGGTATATTTCGTAAAAGACAGCGGAGTAGGCTTTAATATGGAATTTGTAAGCAAGATATTTATTGCCTTCCAGCGTTTACACCGCGAGAGTGAATTCCAAGGAACCGGCATCGGCTTGGCAATTGTGAAGAAGATTATCGACCGTCACAATGGCAAAGTATGGGCAGAAAGCACCCTTGGTGAAGGCTCCACTTTGTTTTTCTCGCTGCCAAATTCTAACAGCGATTTTATCGCATAATGCTGGCTCAAGTTAAGAGGAACTTCAGCGTTGCTTATTCGGGTGATCCAGGGCGATTATCTGCTTTTCCGCTGCTTGCATTGCCCTATCATTGCCCACTCATTGCCCTTCGCATGGACAATGATAGGGCAATGATAGCGATATTGACACAACTGCCTAACCACCAACCATTGATTTGAATCCACTAACTACTAAACTAAAATTCCGTGGATAAGGAACTATTCTTGCATTCTGCTTATTCTTATCTGTGGATTCAGTCTTACATAATTTACACTGGGTAAGATTTCCGTGACAGTTTGCTAAGCTTATACTAACAATACTTATCAGTGCAGGCTGTTACTATTGCTAGATGATAATTAAAGATAGATATTAAGATCATACCTGAAACAAGGAGATAGTATGAAACGTGTTTTATTGATGCTTTGTCTCGTTTTGATAACGACTTTGGCATTCTCAACTGAAACTGTGGTAGTAGGCGCAGGGGATAATTCCCTGTCCATCCTCAGCTCAACTAACAGCGAAACCATCCTGCAATACAGGATTTCTTCCTTCGAAAAAGAAGCTGTCCAGATTGACGGCGATCAATGGTTCCATATCCGCCTTCCCCAAGAAGGGATTACTCAGGATAAGGGCATGCCGCAGCTTCCCGTCTTTAACCGCAGCATCATTATAGATAATAATGCCCGCGTGAAGATGGAAGTTTACGATATTGAGTATCAGGACATCCGGCTTGCCATAGCTCCTTCCAAAGGGGTTATCACCCGTAATGTAGATCCCAAAACCGTGCCCTACACCTTTGATGCTATCTATATGAGCGGAGATTTCTATCCCAAAGCAATGGCAGAACTCTCTGAACCATATATTCTTAGGGACTTCCGTGGGATAACTATTAAGACTACCCCTTTTGCATATAATCCCGCCACTCAGACTTTGCGTGTTTACACGGCATTTAAGACCCGTGTTTACAATGATGGCATGGATACTGTAAACATCCTTAACACCAATCGCGATGCCATCTCCAGAGACTATGCTCCTATTTATGAGAACCACTTTGTAAACTGGAATAACTATCGTTACACTCCCTTAAGTGATGCTTTTGGTAAGATGTTGGTAATCTGCCACACCAATTATATGAGCACTATTCTACCTTATATAAACTGGAAAAAGCAGAAAGGTATCGAAACTGAGCTGGTGCAATGGAGTACCATTGGCACCACCGCTGCGCAATTGCAGACCTACATCCAGAACCGCTATAACGCAGACCACTCCATCGCTTATGTCCAAATTGTAGGCGACGCTCCGCAGATTCCAAGCTTAGCGTCTGGTGGTGGAGGCTCTGACCCCAGCTTCTCTTTGGTAGCTGGCAGCGATAACTACCCTGATATCTTCATCGGACGTTTCTCCGCCGAAACCACTGCCCAGGTTACTGCGCAGATCAATAAGGCAATTGTCTATGAAAGAGATGCAAGCACCAGCGATACCTGGCTTTCCAAAGCTTTGGGCATAGCTTCTGCGGAAGGCGGAGGTTCTCAAGGCGACAATGGCGAAAGCGACATTCAACACATGAACAATATCCGCACGAAACTGCTTAACTATGGCTACAGCAGCGTAGATCAGATTTACGATCCAGGCGCTTCTGCTGCTACGGTCACCACTAATGTGAATGCCGGACGTGGCTTTATGAACTATGTAGGCCATGGTTCCGACACATCCTGGAGCACCACTGGATTCAGCACTACCAATGCTACAGCCCTTACCAATGGGAATAAGACCCCCTTTATCATGGACGTAGCTTGTGTGAACGGCAACTTTGTCTCCATCACCTGCTTTGCCGAAGCCTGGATGCGCAACGCCAACGGCGGCGCTGTCGCCATCTATGCCAGCACTATAAATCAATCCTGGAACTCTCCGATGCTGGCAGAAGACGAGGTTACAGACCTGCTGACCGCGGAATCAAAATACACCACTGGCGGGCTGTATTACAACGGCTCCTGCAAGATGATGGATACTTATGGCAACACCGCAGGATCGGATGGTGTGAATATGTTCAAGACCTGGCATATCTTTGGTGATGCCAGCCTATCTACCCGCACCAAAACCCCTATCGCCATGGCGGTTACCCACCCTGGCAACATAGTTTCGGGGAATACCTCTGTAAGCGTTTCCACGGGAGTAAACAACACTCTGGTAGCCATCACCTATAATAACACCATCTATGGACGCGGCTTCACCAATAGTTCCGGCAACGCCACTATTACGCTCACCAGTCCGCCTACCGGTCTTATAAACTATACCATCACTGCGTCCGCACACAACCGCGTTACGTATATAGGCACTATTGCTCAGACCGTGGCTTCCGGACCCTGGATGGAAGTAACCACCGCCAACTATGCCGATAGCAATAATAACGTAGCAGAATACAACGAAAGTGGACGCTTTAATGTTACCTTCAAGAACAGTGGCACTTCAACTGCAAGTGATGTAAGCGCTACTTTAACCTGTGCAACTGCTGGAATAACGCTTACGGATGCAACGGAGACAATCGCTTCTCTTGCTGCTGGTGCCAGCACCTCGATAAATAATGCCTTTAGCTTCACGGTAGCCAATAACATCGTGAACCAGCTCTCTGCTGCCTTTTCCATCACCATGGTAAGTGGATCGAACACCTGGACATATAACTTTAACAAGGTATTCAACGCGCCCGCCTTGGCCTTTGGAAATATGAACATTAGCGACCCCGCTCCAGGCAACAACAATGGCAAGCTCGACCCGGGTGAAACTGTTACTATCAACATGCCTCTGAATAACACTGGTGCTGCAGCTTCTTTAGCAGGCTCGGCTACGCTCACCAGCCCCAATTTGGGCATCACGGTGAATACAGGCACAGCCACCTTTAGCGCAATTGCTGCCGCTGGAAATACTACGCTTAGTTTTAGCGTTTCAGCTTCCTCATCAATGGCAGTTGGCACGCTTGCTTCCATGATATTCAATGCCACAGCCGGTGCATACACAGCCTCTAAAACCGAAAGTGCAGAAGTGGGTGCTCCCACCGAGATTACTATAGGTACTGGCAGCTCTACTCAAACGTATCCAATTAACCGCTATTACACCTATTCCGGCCACGAAGCCATTTATCTTGCTTCGGAAATTGGAATAGCCGGTACAATTAAATCTATTGCTTATTACAAAGCCAGCGGTGCAGATGTGAATACTATTGAAGCTGTAACCATCTATATGAAGAATACCACCGCTACCAGCCTGGCAACTGGAAACTATAGCACCACCGGATACACCCAGGTGTATAGCGGAACCTTCCCCAATACCGCCACTTCTGGCTGGATGGAAGTGAATCTCTCCACTCAATTCCTCTTTGACGGTGTCTCAAATCTATCCTTGCTGGTAGTGAAAGGAAATCAAACCTGGACAAGCTATTACCCCATGTGGACTTATACCACCGCTTCAGCCAACAGAGCGCGTCAGAACAGAAATGACAATTCCCAACCTACCTCACTTACTGCCTCAACCAATCTGCCCAACTTAAAGCTAAAGCTCTTCCCGATTGCTGGATTCACTCCCCCCACCATAGAAATCGACAACGATGCACTCTATACCAATCTTCAAGTTGACAATGAAGGCACAGACAGCTTCACTATCACCAACAGCGGAAGCCAGAGCCTCACCTATGAAATCAGCGTGGCAGAAGTGCGTGGAAGCTCCACACCAGCTACCTTGGTAAGTAAAAAAGATGATCGAAGTATCACCGGTAGCACCCTCACCCTCAATGCAACGGAATACACCCCGGGAACTACGCAGAATCTAACATTTACGGTTACCAATGGCAGCACGGACGCAGAATGGCTAAAAGACGTAATCATCTCTTTTCCCACCGGTGTAACTGTAAACAGCGTTACCAACTTTGTAGGTGGTAGCGATGGTGATCTTGTTCCCAACAACACCAGCGGCAATGGTATTAGCATCGACTGGTTTGGAGAATCAGACTATGGTTATGGTTTTATTCATGGAAGTGAAACTGCTACAGCCACCGTCAATGTGATTATCGCCCCGTCTTTTGCCGGAACGATGTCTCTATCTTACCAAATTGTTGGTGATGTATATGGTGCAGAACCGCATACAATCACTGGGACACTTACTGTCGCCCAAGCGATACCACCCATTACATGGCTCAACGTACAGCCCCTCAGCGGAACAATCCCTGCCGGACAAAGCCAGCTTATCACAGGTTACTTCTCTGCTATTGGTATGGATGTGGGTAGCTATGATGCCATCCTCACCATCAATTCCAATGACCAAGTAAATCCCACGATGCTTGTAAATGCGCAGATGGACGTTTGGGGTGAAGTTTCTACAGACCCTCTAATCGCAGTAATTCCAGTATCTGTATCCGGAAATGCAGAAGCAGGCAGCAGCACCACAGCCATATTGACGATCAACAACACAGGCAATGCTACCCTCAATTGGAGCACCCCCTCCAGCTTTGCAGCTTGGGGAACGGTAACGCCCACAAGCGGAACCATTGCAGCAGGTGGCAATACTGTCCTCACCCTTAGCCTGAATGCCGCAGTTCTTGCTCCCAACACCTACAATGCCAATCTGGTGATTAGCTCCAATGCACAGAACACTCCCAGCCTCAGCGTTCCTGTCACCTTCACTGTAACAGCAGTGGTGGTGCCTTCGGACATCCGTTTCATCGCGGAGTGGGAACCTGCCACCGGCGTGGTAATCGCTTATGCCGGTGGATTTGGCTTGCCCTATAATATGATCTCAGATCTTTCTAACCAAGGCCAGGTGTATGTACTTGGTACTTCTGCTAACCAAAGCACCGCCACCAGCCAACTCTCTTCCAATGGTGTGAACATGGCTAATGTCAGCTATATTGTCCGCGATGGGGTGAACACATACTGGACGCGTGATTACGGTCCCTGGTCTATCTTCGATACCAGCGGCGAGATGTCCATTGTGGACTTCCGTTACAACCGTAACCGCCCTTATGACAACGCTGTAAATGCCATCTTGGACGACCAGTTCGGCTTTAATTATTCTTACATGCCTCTTGTTGCAACCGGTGGCAATGTAATGACCGATGGGCAGGGGAAGATGATGTCCACCACCCTGATCCAAACCGAAAACGATGGCATACAGAACTCCCAGGTTACCGAATACAGCTATACTATGCCTCAGATTCAGGCTTTGGTGCAGCAGTATCTGGGCGTTACAGATTACTTTATGTATGCCGATCCACTCTCCAACTCCAGCATCGACCATATCGATTGCCATGCCAAGCTGCTGGATGTGGATAAGGTTATCATCGCTAAAGTACCCACGAGCCATGCCAATTATGCCGCTCTGGAAGCAACGGTTGCCACCTGGCAATCCAAAACCTCCAGTTATGGCACGCCTTATCAGATCTTCCGTGTGAATCAAAGCTCTGCTAACGAACCTTATGCCAACTCCTTCATCTTCAACAAGAAGATATATGTGCCACAGTGGAACGCAACCCCCTCCAGTTACGACACAGCCGCCATCGCAGTCTATCAAGCTGCCATGCCGGGATACACGGTGCAAGGATACTATAATAGCTCATTCTTGTCCGACGATGCAGCTCACTGCCGCGTTAATACCATCTACGATACGCAAATGATCCATGTGCGGCATACACCTTTAACTTCGGCACAAGCACTGGGAAGCATGGTCATAAATGCTACAATTACCCACAGCAACGCCTTAACTTCCGCAGGTAGCTATGTTGCCTACAGATATTCCACAAGCGGAGCCTGGCAGCAAGCCACCCTAACAAACACCACCGGAAACATCTGGACTGCCAACGTACCCACGCCTGCATTGGGACAAACGGTTTACTACTACATTCTTGCTACAGATACCACCGCTCGCAACACCACTGCTCCCCTATGCGGAGCCAGCGATCCCTATCATGTATTGGTAAACATCCCTGCGCCTAGTTTAGCTATCCCCACGCTTAGTATTCAATCCACATCTACGGGTGCCAGGCTTAATTGGAATGACGTGGACAATGCAGACCTGTACATCATTTACTCCTGCACCGAACCTTATGGAGAATACACCAATGAGGTGGGCAGAACCAGTTCCTTAACCTGGGATATTAGCCCCACCGAGCAAAGAATGTTCTACAGAATTGTCGCCGCGCAAAGCGTCCCTGCAAAGGGAACAAGGCAATAAATAAGGCCTAACGCTATTTACACACAGAGAGACTTGGCTTGACTAAGTCTCTCTCTTTAGTTTACCAGAAAAGCAGGCATTGTGACTGTTGCTACAAGCGGGACACTTGCTAATCCCGTACATTCGAGACGCATATAGTTCCGGCAAGATACCTCTGTACTATGTATTCCAAGGTTGTTTCTCCGAAAAGGCTTGACATATATGTGCTACAAATACAATGGTTATTGCTATTGTCTATCATCAATGATTTTGCTAATACGACATATTGAAATAGGCAGCTGAAACTAATTAATTCCTTGGGAGGAAAAGTGAAAGTAAAAGCGTATCTAATATTGATAGCGTTGTTTATGGTATCCATGTTAACCGCCGCAACGGTATTCGAACAGAATTTTAATGTAACTGCACCGCCAACTGGCTGGAGCATTAAGGGCTATAAGTCTGGTGGTAGCCATCAAGGTGCTGGAACACTCAAAACCAACAGTGACTTGTTTAAGAACAACGGGGGCAATAACTACCTTCGCTTAACTGAAGACCTTGGCTATCAGCGTGCTTGGGCTTATTACACTGCCGCAAAGTTCCCTATCATGGGAGAGTGGAAGATTACCATGGAAGTAAGGATAGGCAAAACCCATAATGGCTCTGAGATAACTGCTGGTGCCGATGGCTTGTGTCTTGTGTTTGCCGAAGCCGGTACTGTAGAAAGCTCTGGTAATTTTGACCTCGCTAAAGTGGAAGGCGGTTATGGAGAATTTGAAGGTGCACCGCGTGGCGTTATTTTAAACACCCCATCCTACTTGATTAATTCCAAA
>Ga0265294_10006999_pt1 | contig 13459 bp, 10 predicted proteins | sample MunlanPumphouse3_FD_192504 | JGI IMG/M metagenome (GOLD analysis project Ga0265294, IMG submission 192504) | Groundwater microbial communities from a municipal landfill in Southern Ontario, Canada - Pumphouse #3 | ecosystem: Environmental > Aquatic > Deep subsurface > Groundwater | place... | reverse complement strand
TTGAGGGAATCAACGTAGTACCACTGATTGATGTGATGTTGGTACTTTTAGCCATTATTTTAACTGTTTCATCGTTTATTGCTTTAGGGAAAATAGAGTTAACGTTGCCCAAAGCCAGTTCTCACACTAAAATAGAGCCCAAAACATTTGAAATATCCATTACGGTCGATAAAGAGTTTTTTATCAATAAAGAACAAATCAATAAAGAAGAGTTACTTGAAAAACTCAATGAAGTTAAAAAAGAGGATATTGTAGCCATTAGTGCCGATAAACTTCTGCCTTATGAAGAGTTTATTTTTGTGATTGATTTACTCAAACAAAAAAGTATTGAGAAAATTTCTATGGTGGTTCAAAAATGAACAACAACAATTTAAAAACCATCAACACTAAAGAAATTTTTACCAACAATGAAAAAATTGTTGAAATACAACACAATGGAAAAACATATTTTCTAAGAATTACCAAAGAAGATAAACTCATTCTTACCAAATAATCTTTAAAAAAATACACACTTTAAAGCCAGCAACTTTATTCAAATAGCCAGCTACTATTATATTAGGAGAGAAAATGAATAAAAGAAAAATTATGCTTTCGCATATAGTTGCTGGTATATTAGTCACACATTTTAGTGTGTTGGCTAATGAAACGAATACTGTCAAACTCGATGAAGTTACAGTTACAAGTGCTACAGGATATGAACAAAAACTTACCGATGCTCCTGCATCTATTACGGTTATTACCAAAGAAGATTTGCAAAAAAAAGCCTATACCAATCTATTAGATGCTGTAAAAGATATTGAGGGTGTTGATATTGGTGAAACCACCGACAAATCTGGTCAAGGAACAGTCAGTATGAGAGGTATGGGGGCTGATTATACGCTTGTATTAATTGATGGAAAAAAACAAAACAACAATGGAGATATTTATCCCAATGATTTTGGAGGTTTACAATTTGCCAATATTCCACCTTTATCCATGATTGAAAGAATTGAAGTGGTACGTGGACCCATGAGTACACTTTATGGTGCAGATGCTATGGGTGGAGTGATTAATATCATTACAAAAAAAATCTCAAAAGAGTGGACAGGTTCAATTACGCACAGTAAAACGTTTCAAACGGATAATGTTTATGGAAATGATACTACAACCGATGTAGCCATTATGGGACCACTCATTGAGAATAAATTGGGACTAAGCTTAAGAGGAAGTTTTTATGACAAAGAAAAATCAACGCCAAAATGGGACACCGTAAAAGATATCGATGGCGTAACCGATCATAATCGTTCCAATACCAGTTTTGGTGGAAATGGTAAAACTTTAGACAATCAAAATTGGACAGCAGGAGCAGGATTGACTTTTACTCCTGATGATGCCAATACCATCAAAGCAGATTTTGATATAGCCAAACAAAAATATGATAACTCAAACGGTGAAATTGGAACAGTAGACAGTTATAATACAATTTACACCAATCAAAGAGTGGGTTATGAAGAAATTCAAAGAATGCAAAGAGAGCAATATGGTTTAAATTGGGAAAAAGAGTGGGATTTAGGTAAAAGTACTGTGGGTATTCACCATATAGAATCGGCAAATTTAGGAAGAAGTTTACCTTTAAACGCCACCGAGCGACAATACATTAAAGACAATAAACCTATTTGGGGAAGTTTAGCCAATGCCATGCTTGACCCCACATTTTTAGCACTTATGCCAAGACCATCACGAACCTTGGAATCAACCAATACCACATACAGTGCAAAATATGAATTTCCCTTATCCAATCACTATTTGGTTATAGGAACAGAGTATCTTCAAGCTGAACTAGAAGATGGTGTTTATGGTATGAGTTCAAATTCTCAAACTCAATCAGGAGTGACAAAAAAATATGATCAACACTCTGTTTTTGCAGAAGACAACTGGAATATTACCACTCCATTAACCCTTACAACGGGGATTCGATACGACAATCATGAAGATTTTGGCGATCACTTAAGCCCAAGAGCTTATATGGTTTACAATTTAACCAATAATTGGACATTAAAAGGGGGCGTTGCTACAGGATACAAAACACCCAAAACAACTGATTTGCAAGAAGGAGTTACTGGATTTGGAGGACAAGGAACATCCCCCATGGTGGGAAATCCCACTTTAAAACCCGAAGAGAGTTTAAGTAAAGAACTAGCCGCATATTATACTCATGAAAAAGGTCATAACTTCAATATAACCATATTCCAAAATGATTTTGAAGATAAAATTGAAAGTGTTACAATAGACGATAATGTTTTACCCATTGAGTGGCAAAACTTAGGATTAAGCTCCTTTAGTCAAAAACAAAATGTGGGTGAAGCTGTAATTCAAGGGATTGAAATTGCTGGAAAATATAAATTTATTGATACGTTAGCATTAAAACTTAATTATACCTATACCGATTCAGAAATTAAATCAAATGACCCAAAAACCAATGGTAAACCACTCAGAAGCAGTCCTGAGCATATGTACAGTGCCACGTTGGATTGGCAAGCAACAACTAAGCTGAATACCTATTTGCAATATTCTGCTGAAAAAGATCGATTTAATACCAGAAACACCACTAATTTAAAAGATTATTACTATCAAGACTATTCGGTTTTGAATTTAGGAAGCTCGTATAAAATTGATAAAAATATGACCATAAATGGTCGAGTCAACAATCTTTTAGATAAAGATTTCATGGAATACAGCGTTGCAGATAAAGTTGGAACAACTTATATTTACAATGAATACAGTAATAAAGCAGCCAGCAGAAACTTCTGGTTAAGCGTGACTTACACCTTCTAAATCTAAAAAGTTTACATTTTAAAGAGTAGTTTTATAACTACTCTTTTTTTATTCTGATTTAATAATAATTATTATCATTTTGTTAATAAATCATTAAAATTTATTGGTTACTATTTCACCGTAAAATCATTCTAAGGGATATCATGAAGAAACTACTTATCGCTTTAATTGTTATTGGCTTTGGGCATTTACCAATTTTTGCACACAATTTCTGGGCTTCAAAACTAAATAATAATGTCAAACTCTATTTTGGAGACTGGGAAGAGAGTATAAAAGAGGAAGGGGAAAAACTTAATCATATCAATACTGAGGTAATCTTACCACATAACAGTGTTAAAACTATCACTCGACACAATGACCATGTCAATCTTGAACTTCATACTTCGGGTGATATTGTCATTGTCAATACAAGAGAACCTCGCAAAAGTAGAATAGATGAAAGTGTTTCTCAAAATATAATTGCAACCAGAGCAGGAAGAGAAGAGGTTATTACGTTAGCAACACTTGATGTATTACCCGATAAACCAAACAGCAACACATTTACTCTAATGTTCAATGGTCAACCTTTAGCTCAAACAAATGTTACGCTTTACTCACCTACCACATGGAGTAAACCATTTAAAAGTAATGAAAATGGAAAATTTACCATTCACACACCTTGGCAAGGCGAGTATATGTTGGTATTAAAACACAACGATAATATGGCAGGGCAAATCAATAAAAAAGCCTATTACAATACAAACTACACAACAACCATAACTTTTATGGTCAAAAATGGGATACCTTGGGGTAGACCATTAGAAGAAAAATAACAACAAAGGCATACAGATGTTTAATAAATTTTGGTTTAAAGTTCATTTTATTTTAGGACTCATTTTTGGCTTTATATTGTTAATTGTAGGAGTAACCGGAGGATTAATGTCTTTTGAAAAAGAGATATTAAAAACCATCAATCCAAAAAGTTATGTGGTTGCCGTTCCCAATAATGTTTCAATTGCTCAGCCTCATGTAATTATTGAAGGGTTTAAAAAACATATTCCCGATGCAAAAATAAATGCTATAACACTCTCTTCCGATAAAACAAGTTCAGTTATGATTAATATAGCTTCCAAAGATTCTACGCAACGAAAAGGAATTACGTACTATGTTAATCCCTACACCAGTGAGATTTTACCCGATTTAAAAGGTCAAGCTTTTTTTGATACGGTAGAAAATATACACCGAAGATTACTTTTAGGTGATGTGGGTAAACAAATCGTAGGACTCTCTTCAGTTATTCTGTTGGTTTTATTGTTGAGTGGCTTATATCTCTATTTCCCACGATTAAAACGAACATTTTTAGCCAGTTTTACCTTTAGTTTTAAAAGCAAAGGACGATATTTACTCCACAGTATGCATTCAAGCATTGGATTATGGGTATTCCCTTTTTATATTCTGGCGGTCCTTTCGGGATTATATTGGTCCTACGATTGGTATCGTCAAGGGTTACATACGATAAGTGGAGTTCCTATGATGATAAAACAAATGCCAACTCAGACGCCTAAAAACAACACTAATATAGAGAATCAACAAAGAACTAATCAAGAACAAAAAAAGACAAATCCTGCCAATAAAGTATCATATACCGATTTAAGTAAAGCCTTTACTATGTTTGAAATATTTTTACAAAAAGAGTACAGCAATGCGATGATCCGTATACCTACTTCGGGAACCATTTATACAATTTCATATCAGGATACCCATGCTGCTCATTCAAGAGCAAGAAATCAAATGCAAATCGATATTAACAGTTGGGAACTTCTTAAATCAGAGCGTTATGAGGATAAACCCCTCAATCAACAACTCATGGCAAGCATACTTCCTTTGCACAGTGGAGAATATTTTGGAAGAATAGGGCAAATCATTATGTTTATGACTTCTATGTTAATGCCGTTATTTGCCATTACTGGACTAATGTTGTATCTCAATAGAACAAAAAAGAAAAAAAAGGCTATTAAATGAAAAAATTAATTCTATTGGCAACACTGCTTGTTGTTGGTATAGCCAGTTACTTTGTATACAGTACTTTTATTAAACAAAAAAATGAAAACGGTGAACTGCTCAGTGTAAAAGTCAGCAAAGGCAGTATAGAAAATCTTGTCACCGCAACAGGTACCCTTAATCCAAAAGATTATGTAGATGTGGGTGCACAAGTTTCGGGACAATTAAAAGTTTTGTACGTTGAATTAGGTGATGTAGTTAAAAAAGGGGATTTACTTGCCCAAATCGATATAACCGTTTTTCAAGCCAAAGTAAATCAAAGCAAAGCGTTATTGAAATATCAAGAAGCCCAACTTAAAGAGCGTGAAGCCCAATTTGAACTGGCTCATATTTTGTACAAACGACAAGCTGATTTATATGCACAAGATGCCACCAGTCTTGAGATGTTACAAAATGCCAAGCTTAATCATGATTCGGCTTTGGCTCAAATTGAGATGATTAAAGCACAAATTGAACAAACTCAATCGAGTATTCAAGCCGATGAAGCCAATTTAGAATATACCAGTATTTATGCACCCATGAGTGGAACTATTGTCTCAATTACTGCCAAACAAGGGCAAACGCTTAATGCCAATCAAAGTGCTCCTATTATTTTACAAATTGCCGATTTAACCACCATGACAGTAAAAGCAGAAGTTTCAGAAGCCGATATTACCAAACTCAAACAAGGCGTTGATGTTTATTTTAAAACCTTAGGCAACAACAGAAAATGGAACAGTCATCTGGATAAAATAGAGCCCACACCGGTTATTGAAAACAATGTTGTTCTCTACAACGCTTTGTTTGATGTGGACAACAGCGATGGAAAACTGATGACCTATATGACAACTCAAGTCTTTTTTGTGCTTGAAAGTGCACCAGATGCACTTCTTTTACCTTTAGCTGCTATAAATATGAATAAAAAAGAACCTACAATAACTCTTCTATTGGAGAATGGAACACGTAAAGAACAAGTGGTTAAACTGGGAATTTCAAATCGTGTTCAAGCACAAATTCTTGAAGGGGTGAATGAAAATGATGGGGTAGCGCTTAATACCTCAAAATCGACTTCAAAAACAAATGATTCTGTGCCAAGGATGCGATTTTGAGTTTAGAAAGTCTTAAAAAACCTTTGATTCTTTTAAAAAATATTATCAAAAATTATCAAAACGGTGATTTGTCGCTGAATGTTTTAAACGGGGTCTCTTTAGAGATATTTCAAGGAGAGTTTGTTGCTATTGTTGGTGCAAGTGGAAGTGGAAAATCAACGTTGATGAATATTTTAGGTTGCTTAGATAAACCAAGCAGTGGCGAATATCTTTTTAATGGCAAAAATGTTGCCAATTTAAGCAAAGATGAATTGGCGCATTTAAGACGAGAAGCCTTTGGTTTTGTCTTTCAAAGTTATAATTTAATCACTTCTTTAAATGCCAGTGAAAATGTTGAAGTTCCCTCGATGTATGCAGGAATGACACAAGAAAAACGAAAAGAACGAGCCAAAGAGCTTTTAACGTATTTAAACTTAAGTGATAAGCTAGAAAATCTGCCCTCACAACTTTCAGGAGGACAACAACAACGTGTCTCTATTGCGCGAGCTTTGATGAACGGTGGGGCGATTATTCTTGCCGATGAACCAACGGGAGCATTGGACAGTAAAAGTGGGCAAGAGGTCATTGGCTTATTTAATGAGTTATCCGAACAAGGGCATACGATTATTTTAATCACACACGATATGCACGTGGCTTCACATGCCCATAGAATGATTGAAATACACGATGGTAAAATTATTAATAACTCACAAGCCAATAACAATAAAAAAGAAGTTGATTTTGCTTTTTCACACACGTCAGATACTCCTCGTATTACAGAAATCATTGAAGCGACTAAAAGTGCTGTAAAATCACTTAAAATGAATATCTTTAGAACCGTTTTAACCCTTTTAGGGATTGTTATTGGAGTAGCTTCGGTTATTGCCATGCTTGCCATTGGAGATGGTGCCAAAAAAGAGGTATTAGAAAGAATCAGTTCCATGGGAACCAACCTTTTAGTGATTCGACCAGGAATTCCCAATAAAAGAGGCTTTCAAAATATAACCACTTTAGTTTTTGATGATGTAGAAGCAATAGAATCATTGGAAAATATAGTTGCCGCCATTCCAGAGAGCAGAAAAAGTGTTACGGTTCAATACGGAAATATTGATCAAACGACCTCGTTAAATGCAACGAGTTCTTCATATACCAAAGTAAGGCAGTGGGAGACACAAAGTGGTACATTTTTCAATGACGAAGATAATTTTAATTTAGCCAAAGTAGTTGTTCTTGGGCAAACCGTTGCCCAATCACTTTTTGGAGAAAATGATGCCGTAGGAAAATTTATTTTAATCGATAATATTATGTTTCAAGTCATTGGTGTGATGGCTAAAAAAGGAGCCAATGCCTTTGGAGAAGATGAAGATGATGTTATTTTTACCCCATATTATACAGGAAGTTTAACTATTATTGGTCAAAAGTTTTTAAGAAATATCACTGTTGCTATGAACGATTTAGCGTTAATTGAACAAACTGAAAACGATATTAAAACTCTACTCATCCAACGCCATGGCTTAGAAGATTTTAGAATATTAAATATGGCATCACTCATTGAAGAGACCACCAAAACACAAAACACACTCACCGTATTGTTAGGTTCCATTGCTGCTATTTCTTTACTTGTAGGAGGAATAGGGGTGATGAATATTATGTTGGTGAATGTAACAGAGAGAACCAAAGAGATTGGTATTCGTATGGCAACGGGTGCGAGAACACGCAATATTTTACAGCAATTTTTAATTGAAGCATTAGTGGTTTCTGCATTGGGTGGCGTTATTGGTATTTTGGTAGGTTTAGGCGTTACTTTTATTATTAGCAGCTTTGGAACCGTGGTAGAATATTCTGTTTTACCCATTATATTGGCTTTTTCGTGCGCCTTTTTAACGGGACTTATTTTTGGATATTTACCGGCTAAAAAAGCTGCCAACTTAGACCCCGTTGATGCATTAGCTTCAAAATAAGGAGATACAATATGAAAAAACAAATTCTTTTTTTAACGACTTTAGCGCTTCTGTTAAGTGCGTGTTCTTCAAACCATTTACACGTAAATAATACGTATGAAATACCCAAAACATATGTGAATTCCAACAGTGAAATACCAAAACAAGAGTGGTGGAAACATTTTGATAGGCAAGAATTAAACACTTTAGTCGAAGAATCGCTTGAAAATAATTCCGATATGCGTATGGCACTGCAAAAAATAGAACAAGCTCAATTGCAATTGTCCATAGCCAACGCCTCTTTTTTTCCAACACTTGATTTAAGTGGCAATAGTTCAAGCAATAAAAAAAGAGCAACTAATGAAGCCTATACTACGAGCCAATCCACTAGTGCTTCGGTTAATATGAAATACGAACTTGATTTTTGGGGGAAAATTAAAGCTTCCAATACCATGGCTCAAGCTTCTTTAAATATGACAAAATACGACTTGGATACCGCACGACTGACGCTTATTTCAACTCTCGTAGAGACCTATTTTCAATATCTAGCAACCAAAGAAAAAATTGATTTAACACTTTTTACTGTTCAAAACGAGGAAAAAGAGCTTAAAATAATGCAAAAAAAGTATGAATTTGGTGCAATTAATGCCTTGGATTTAAGTAAACAAAAATCTTCACTTTTGTCGTATCAATCTTCTCTTGCAACCCTACAATTACAACAACAAACACTGCACACGAGTTTAGCTGTTTTAGTGGGGAAAACGTCGCAAGAGTTAAAGTTACAAACCCATTCGCTTGAGAATATAACCATTCCCAAAGTAAGTGAACATCTCTCTTCAACGGTTTTATTAAATCGTCCCGATATTGCCAGTGCACAAGAGCAGATTAAAAGCAGCAATGCCTCAATACATCAAGCCTATGCCTCAATGTTTCCAAGTTTTAGTTTAACCGGACAAGCAGGGCAAGCCAGCACTTCATTATTGGGGTTAACCAATCCAACCACCACGTTAGGTTTAGGATTGGGGTTAAATTTAAATTTATTTGATCAAGGTGCTTTAAAAAATCAAGTTAAAATTGAACAATCCAAGGCCTATGAAAGTGTTGAAAACTATAAAAAAGTGGTTTTAAATGCGTTAAAAGAGGTCGAGGATTCCCTTAACAATGTCCAAAGCAATAAAATCCAAAATGAATTTAAAGAAGAAATATTAGAACAAGAAAATAAAATAGTGTTACTGTCTCAACGCCAATATGAGTATGGATCAATTGATTTTTCTTCACTTTTAGATGCAAAAAAATTACATACTCAAGCCAAAGAGGCAATTGTAAACCAAAAATTAGCCTATTTGTCTTCTTTGGTAACCTTACAAAAAGCCTTGAGTGGAAGTTGGGCAGAAAAAGAATAGCATACAACTTTAATAATCACTATCAAATTAATAAAATTATAAGTAAGTTTTTCATATTATTTCAATAATCATTATCATGAAAAGCGAGAAGAAATAGTATGGAACACGCGTATTCGCCATCGTATGAAAAAAGAGCTTTTCTTTTTTCATTTTTAATTCACAGTGCTTTATTTGGTTCGTATATATTGTACAACTACCATAATCCCATAGAAATAACCAGTAAATCTGAAATGATATCTATGAATCTCAGCAGTTTTGACATACCCAAACCCATTGAAGAACCAATAAAACCAGTAGAACCGCCTAAACCTGTAGAAAAAGTAGAACCCAAACCCATTGAGAAAATAAAACCCGTGGAAATACTTAAGCCCATTATTCCTCTTAAACCTATCCCAAAACCCATAGAAAAACCTCAAGAAATTCAAAAAGAAGAGATTGTTCTGCCCGTTGAAAAACAAATCGTACCCACGGAAGAACAAAAAAAATTAGAAAAAGAACAACAACGACAAGCCCAACAAGAAAATTTTGTTAAAACAAATTTTGCCATTATTCGAGACAAAGTCTTAAGTAATCTTATTTACCCTAATATTGCACGAAGAATGGGTTGGATAGGGGTAGTTGAACTTGCCATTATCATTGATACCAATGGAAAACTTGTCGATGCGTATATTCATAAAAGTTCGGAGAGAAAACTTTTAGATGATGCTGCATTGGATGCTGCAAAACTCTTAAGAAATGACATACTGCCTATTCCTACAACGACTTCAAAAATTATTCTCCCTGTCTCTTTCAAACTCAAATAACATAATCTTGACTTCAGTCAATGATTATGATTATCAATTATAGTAGTATTCTTTTAAAACATCAAAGGATACTAATGCATTACAATTTTTTACAAAAAGCCTGTAAATAGTTTCTGTTTACAAAAAATTATTAAAGGCTAGGAAAATGAAAAGAAGTTTACTGATATTAAGTGTTGTTACAGCAAATGCTCTGTTTGCCAACGATGTTACTTTGGATGAAATCACTATAACAACGGCAACTAAAACGCAAAAAAGCATTGATGGAATTAATGCCAGTGTTGATGTCATTACGCAAAAAGAAATCGAACAAATGGGTGCTCAATCCTTACGTGATGTTTTAAGTAAAACCAATGGAATTACTATTCAACACGGAACATTTCCCAGTGCCAGCAGTCTTTCTAAAGGCTCTGTTGTATTAAGAGGAATGGGAGCTAAAGGAACTCTTATTTTAATTGATGGAAGACGAGTAGGGGGAGAAGTTGCCAATCCTTACGATATGGATAGAATTCCTGCTAGTAGCATAGAAAAAATAGAAATTGTCAAAGGTCCCATGAGTACACTTTATGGAGCAGATGCCAGTGGCGGAGTGATTAATATACTTACAAAAAAAGCAACCGCTACACCTCAAACCAATTTTGGCTTACGATATGGACAAAATGGAGAGGGTGATGATAAAAATAAAAATATGAATTTTGATACACGAGGTAAGGTCAATGACCTCTCATACAGTTTGTATGTCAATCAAACCCTCACAACTCCTTATACCCAAAAAGAGAGTGCCGATGTTTGGGCAAAAACTCCTGCTGGAAAAGCCAAACCCTCTGCACATCCCAATCCTGCCATCAGTGGAAATTTAAAAGACAATTACGATGTAGATGTAACCTATAAAGAAAAAAGTGATATCTTAACCGTAGGTGGACGAGTCGAATACGATTTTACCAAAAATATCACCGCAGGATTGGAGTTTAATCATTTTAAAGAAGAGAGAGAAGGCACATATATTGGATATTTCCATCCAACAGCAGTAACTGTTCCTGCGTATAATGTCCCCGTTGAATCTACCGATGACAATGAACGATTAGACCTAAGCAGTGATTTAAAAATAGCTGCAACCGATGATTTATTGCTTAATTTTAGAATCTATCAAAGTTATTATGAAAAAAGAAATACTACCGCTGCAAAATATTGGCAAGATATGGGATATGCTTCACAAAAAGCTTCCGAGCAAAATGGTTTAGATGCCAATGTCGATGTACGAAGCTTTGAAACCATGGCAAATTATGTTTTAAATGCCAATCATCTTTTAACCACAGGATTAGAAACCAGAAAAGAGACCAGAGAAGGAACCGTTTTTACACTTGCGAATGAAATGAGCCAAAAAGAGGTTGACTATAAAGCCTTATATCTGCAAGATGAATGGCAAGCATTAGATGACTTAAACATCATTTTTGGGGCAAGATACGATGATATCAGTAATGCCAACAGTGAAGTTACCTATAAAATTGGTGCGGTTAAAAATATCAATAAAGCTTTTAATCCTAGAGTTAATTTTGCACAAGGATACCGAACTGCGGATATTCGAGAACTCTATATTTACAAAAATACGCCCACCGGTTCAAACAGAGGTGCTGACGTTATTGATGCAACGGTAGGAAAAACTACGGCGTATGATTTAAAACCAGAATTCACAAATAGCTATGAAATAGGGGCAAACGGTGTTTTTGAAAGTTCACGATACGATGTAGCTTTTTTTCACAATGATATCAGTGATATGATTGCAGAAGTCAATAAAGGTACGTATAATACTTTTGAAAATATCCCCAATGCAAAAACCTATGGATTTGAAGCCAGTTTCACACAAAATCTCAATGAAAATTTAAGTACTAATTTTAATTGGATGGAACTTAGAACGAAAAATAAAGAAACCAACAAAGAGTTAGCCTTTAATCCTAAACGAATTGTAGGAGTGAATTTTGATTATGCTTTCACAAAAAATATTTCAAGCACCGTTGGGGCAAAATATATTGCCAGCCAATATTACCAAGAGACCTTAAATGCAGGTTCTCCAACCCAAACACTCATAGATGCTAAAACAAACGACTATACCACACTTAATACGGTTGTTAACTACACTTTTAACAAAACCACGTCTCTTTATGCGGGTATTGACAATATTACCGATAAAAGAATCGATGATGTATTAGGAAGCAGCAGTGGACGATATTTCTTTACAGGAGTTAAAATTACATTATGAAAAAACTTATCTTAGTACTGTTTGCGCCATTTATTCTTTTTGCAAGCCAAAAAATGGACAAACTCATTATTGCAGGACCAGTAGCAACCATTTCACACCCCATTTTTAAAATCATTCAAAGTGGGGCGCTAAATGATGTTGCAAAAACAGTTGAGTTTCGATTGTGGCAAAATCCCGATGAACTTCGAGCCATTTTACTCAAAAAAGAGGCACATTTTGTGGCTATTCCCACCAATGTTGCAGCCATTTTGTACAATAAAGGGGAAGATATTAAACTGCTTAATGTTCCTATTTGGGGTATTTTGGAGATAATTACTCGAAACAACACCATTAAAAGTCTCCATGATTTAAAAAATCAAGAAATCATTGTGCCGTTTCGTGCTGATATGCCCGATATCGTACTTCAAGCCATTATGAAAAAAAATGGCTTGAATCCTAAAAAAGATTTCGATATCAAATATGTTCCTGCTCCACCTGATGCCATGCAAATGCTTATTTTACGACGTGCCAATAATGTCTTACTTGCCGAACCAGCAACATCAATGGCGATGCGAAAAACAGGCTCATTTCCGTTAAAACTCATCGCTCCAGAACTTTTTAGAAGTATTAACATTCAAAAAGAGTGGGGAAAAGCCTTTAATACCAAAGAAGCGATTCCACAGGCGGGGTTAGCGGTTGTGGGCAATATTGATGCACACATCGTACAACGCTTTGAAGAGGAATATGTAAACGCTTTAAACTGGTATAAAACCAATACAAAAGAAGCAGGAGAACTGGTTGCTTCGCATATTGACTTTTTAAGCAAAGAAGCCGTTTGCGATTCAATAGCCCATGTGCAATTAGAAGCCATCAGCGCACAAAAAAGCAAAAAAGATGTCGAAGAGTTCTTTACGATTTTACATGAAATTGAACCAAAACTCATAGGCAATAAACTGCCTGATGAAGGATTTTATTATCAATGAAAACACTCATTAAAATACTCAAAGATTTCCCTTGGTTTTTATGGAGTGGTTGGGGCTCTATTGCTTCCATCTTGCTTTTTTTGGCTTTGTGGGATTTTGGAAATCAAATTTATGGGGATTTGATTTTACCATCGCCCAAAGAGGTCTTTATCACAATGTTTGAACTGTTTAAACAA
>Ga0265294_10006998_pt1 | contig 13460 bp, 14 predicted proteins | sample MunlanPumphouse3_FD_192504 | JGI IMG/M metagenome (GOLD analysis project Ga0265294, IMG submission 192504) | Groundwater microbial communities from a municipal landfill in Southern Ontario, Canada - Pumphouse #3 | ecosystem: Environmental > Aquatic > Deep subsurface > Groundwater | place... | reverse complement strand
CAGAGCAATGCCGGTAAGAAGAGTCGAGAATGCAATTGTCTTTCCCGTTCCAAGATGCCTGTTGAGCCACATCGCGGCAAGCGATGAAACCACAGTACAGCCGCTTGCAGTGAAGCTCAGGATCCCTGCATAAGTCACCGGAACCTGGAAATCCAGATGCATCATCGGCCATGCAGCGCCCAGAAGGCTGTCAGGAAGGCCGAGACTTATGAAAGAAAAATAGGTCAGAATCAGAAGGACGGTCATGCTATGGCCACTTTGATCCGGTTTGCCATCTCCAATGCACGTGATGGGGCAATTCCTACATATCCGGAAGCATCAAGACAGTCAAGCACTTGTTCTCGGGTCATGAACATCAGTATTTCAGGATTGCTTGAAAGAAGCCCTGCAAGCGGATTGGCCTCTCCTGCCTCAGCGGCACCCCATGCCTTGAGGCTTGCCTCGCGGATGATCTCATGGAACTTCTGCCGGTCTGCACCAAGCTTTCCAAGCTTCATCAGAAGCCTTTCAGTGGCAGCGAAAACGCCGAACTTATCGAAATTGTGCTTGATGGCTTCCTTGTTGATGATCATCCTGCTCACAAGAGAAATCATCGTCTCGAGAATCTCATCCACAGCGATGAACGACTCAGGAAGGCAGACCCTGCGGTTCGCGCTGTCATCCAGCGTGCGCTCGAGGATGCACAGCGATGCATTGTCCCAGGCATCAAGGCTGTAGGAGCGGACAAGACGGCAAAGGGAGCAGATCTTCTCGCAGTTGATCGGATTGCGCTTGAAAGGCATTGCAGACGACCCAACCTGCTTCTCGGAGAAGTATTCATTCACCTCTCCGACAGCCGACCCTTGAAGGATCCTGAAATCCAGGGCGAACTTGTGGATGCTCGCGCACAGAAGGCCAAGAGCCTCAAGCACCTGCGCATCCTGAATCCGAGGATAGACCTGGGTGGCAGCATCAAAGGCAGGCAGGCCAAGCTTGTCCATTATCCGGGACTCGAACTGCTCGAATGTCATTCCCGTCCCTTCAAGAAGAGTCTCGAACGAGGCAGCCGTTCCTACGGCGCCCTTGAACCCCTTGCCATGGATTGCAATAGACTTGAGCATTGAAAGCGATGATAGAAGATCCTGTGCTGTCTGGGAGAGACGATAGCCTACAGTAGTGGGCTCTGCACTCTGAATATGGGTGAACGCCATGCAGCGGACATCATATGTCTCTCGTATCCGGCTTTCAAAAACGCCAAGAAGCTTCTTGAGCTTCTCGATCGTCAGAGCAAGGGAATCGCGGATCCGAATGGCATCCATGTTGTCCTCGATGTCCATCGAAGTGCACCCAAGGTGAATCACCCCGCCGGCCGCCGGACATTGCTCAGCATAAGCCTTGATCTCCGCCATGAGGTCATGGTGTATGGTGCTCTCGATTTCCAGTGAACGCTGGATATCTATATCGTCCTGATGCTTCTCAAGCTCTGCAACCTGATCCAAAGTGACAAGCGAAGCCTCGGATTCGACCTGGGCAAGGGCAACCCAGATATGCCTGAGAGTCCGCCTCTTGTTCTCCTCCGACCAGATGCTCTTCATCTGCGCCGTTCCGTAGCGCCATGTCATCGGGCTGAGGAAAGTATCGAATCCGTATTGAGTCATCACTGCCTCCGACTTCTATTTCATCACTATGATCTGGTCTCTCTCAGGCCCGACCGAAATGTACTTTATCGGCGTGCCGGCCAGCTGCTCTATTCTCTTCACGTACTTCTGGGCATTGACAGGAAGATCTTTCCACTGCCTGACAGCGGTAGTGTCGCACATCCAGCCGTCCATCTCTTCATAGACTGGCTTCGCCTTCTCCTGAAGCGATGTCTCAGGAAGCTGGCTCACGATGTCGCCGTCAATATCATAGGCAGTGCAGATCTTTATCTTCGGGAAGCTATCAAGCACATCAAGCTTGGTGATAGCCAGCTCAGTGAATCCGTTGATATATGCCGAGAAATCAAGCGCAACGCCATCGAACCAGCCGCATCGGCGAGGACGCCCTGTAGTGGCTCCGAACTCGTTGCCGATGTTCTGGAACTTCTTGCCGTCATCGTCGAACAGCTCAGTCACGAACGGTCCGCCGCCGACTGATGTCGAGTAGGCCTTCACCACTCCGATCACATCGTCAAGGCTCTTCGGGGAGATCCCGCTTGTGTTGCAGGCTCCTCCGCTGGTGGGATTGCTGCTCGTCGAATACGGATAGATGCCCCAATCGAGGTCCCTCATCACGCCGAGCTGACCTTCGAGAAGAATGTTCTTCTTCTCTTCCACAGCTGCTCTGATCACAGGAATCGTATCGATGATGTGCTTTCCGAACCTCTCGCGCCATTTATCGCAGAGCTGCATGATCTCGTCCACAGTGAACGTCTTCAGTCCGTAGTACTCGAGGTCGCGGTTCTTCAAAGGAAGAAGCATCTCGACCCTCGCCCTGAGGATTTCAGGCTCCAGAAGCTCAACGGCACGGATGCCGGTGCGTGAAGCCTTGTCGCTGTAGCACGGTCCTATGCCTCTCTTGGTCGTTCCTACCTTCCAGTGACCGTCCTTCTTCGCCTCTTCGGCTCCATCAAGCAGGCAATGGAACGGCATGATCAGATGGGCTCTGTAGTCAATGAACAGGTTCTTCTGAAGATGCTCGGGAATAGCCTCGAGCTCATGAGCCATCGTATCGAAATTCACTACGCATCCAGCACCGACGATGCTTGTGCACTCGTCATTGAATATACCGGAAGGAATGATATGAAGTGCGAATTTCCCATAATCATTGACAACTGTATGGCCTGCGTTGTCGCCGCCCTGGTAACGGATCACCAGATCAGACTTCTGCGCAAGATAATCTACGATTCTGCCCTTCCCCTCATCGCCCCACTGGGCCCCAACAATGGAAATAACGCTCATGTTCAGTTCTCCTCGTGCTTGTACTCTGCGATGTAAGGCAGAGTCCTGTATTTCTCTCCGACATCAAGCCCGTATCCGACGACCCATACATCCGGCACTTCGAATCCGAGATATGAAATCTCGACAGGCACGACGTGGCGTTCAGGCTTGTCCAGAAGAACGCAGTTGCGAACCGATCTCGTGCCCCTGGTCTTGAAGTTGCGGTCAAGGTAATCAAGCGTATAGCCGCTGTCCAGGATATCCTCAACGATCAGGACGTGATGCCCTTCCTGGTTCTCCCTGGTGTCCATCAGAAGCCGGACGTTTCCGGAAGTATTGGTGGTCTTTCCATAGCTGGAGACCGAAATGAAATCAATCACATGAGGAATTGTCAGCTTGCGGCAAAGGTCGGCAAGGAAGATGAACGATCCCTTCAGGACACCGACTAGAATCAGAGGCTCTGTGATGTCTGCATAATCATGGTTTATCTGAATGGCCAGCTCACTGACCCTCCGTGCAATCGTCTCTGCATCGATCATCACGCATGCAAGCTCATCCGTAAGCGCCGGAATTGCAATACTCTTTCTATCCATCTGGACCTCCAAAGCCAAGTTATATCAGCAAATCAATCTATTATCAATTATCCCGCGGCGGAATATCACCGACGCCTTCAAGCACAAGACGCGGCCTGTAAGGATAAAGCACAAGGTCTTCCCTCTGGGTCAATCCTGAGAGCACGAGGACAGTGTCCAGCCCGCTTTCCACTCCTGCGATTATGTCAGTATCCATCCTGTCGCCTATGATCACGGCTTCCTTCGAATGGACTCCGAGTATCTCCATAGCCGACCTCATCATCAGAGGATTCGGCTTTCCTATGAAATAGGCGCTCTTGCCGGTTGAAAGCTCAATCGGAGCAACAAGCGACCTGCATGCCGGAAGGATTCCATTCTCGGAAGGCCCGGTCAGGTCCGAATTCGTCCCAATGAGCCTGGCGCCGTTTATCACGTGGTGAACAGCACGGCAGATCGTATCGTAGTTGTAGTTGAACACTTCCCCCATCACGACATAGTCCGGATTCACATCATTAATTGTAATCCCTGCATCATAGAGGCAGTTGAAAAGCCCCGGCTCGCCTATCACGTAAGCGCTGCACCCCGGCATCTGCTGGCTGAGAAACTTCGCCGTCGCCTGCCCGCTCGTATAGAAGTGCGATGCATCGACATCAAGCCCTAGATCGGCAAGCTTGCGCTGCAGATCCTTGGGTGTCTTGCCGCTGTTGTTCGTCAGAAAGAGAAACTTCTTGTCTTCCCTGTACAGCCAGTCAACGAATTCCTTCACTCCAGGAAGAAGCTTGTTCCCGTGGTAGATGACTCCATCCATGTCGCAGAAGAAGCCTGCATGTTTTCGAAGCTGTTCCATCGTTCCTCCTTATTCATATTAGATTAACCAACTGTTTTATTCAATAAGAGGCACTCGTCGGATCATATTGCCTTTCTGGCCAATCCCTGATTCTTGACCAAGCGGAAAAAAAAGGAAATATACAGAAATGCCGGTTTTCAAGGTTGATTTTTCTTGCTTTACTTCTATAATGTAGCGTGCATTACGGAGGTAGCAGCAAGCAATGAATCCAATTTTGAAAAGCAAGAACCTTTCACGCCTTCTGGCATTTTCCGACACTCTTCCCACCCCTCACATCATCATCGATCCTGAAATGGTGAAGAATGAATTCAAAGCTCTCTGCTCAAAGTTCAAGTCGACGAAGATCTTCTACGCAGTGAAAGCCAACCCCAACCCCGAAGTAGTCCGGCTCGTTGCAAAGCTGGGATCCAACTTCGATGTGGCAAGCCGCTACGAGCTGGACATGCTCATCGGGCTTGGAATCGAACCGGAAAGAATGTTCTACGGCAATACAATCAAGAAAGCCGCCGACATTGCATACTTCTACAGCAAGGGAGTTAAGACATTCGCCACGGACTGCCATGAGGACCTTATGAAGATTGCCCATCAAGCCCCAGGATCGCGCGTATACTTCAGGCTCCTGCTCGACGGACCGGAAAACACAGCCGACTGGCCTCTTTCCCGCAAGTTCGGATGCAGGGCCGAAGTAATCCAGACGCTGATCTGCGAAGCCCAGGAAGCAGGGCTTGACCCGTTCGGAATCAGCTTCCACGTAGGAAGCCAGCAGCGGGACATCGAGCAGTGGGACCTGGCGCTCAGAGCCGTATCAGAGATATGCAAGGAAAGCCCGGTACCAATCAGGCTCATCAACATGGGAGGCGGACTTCCTGCCCACTACCTCCAGGATGCCAAGCCGATGGCTACATATGCAGTTCACATCAACAATTACATTGAGAAATACTTCCCCGACCCTGAGACCAGACCTGAATTCGCAATGGAGCCAGGACGTTCACTTGTCGCCGACAGCGGAGTGCTCGTCAGCGAGATCATCACGATTGCGACAAAGAGCGTCGAAGGCGAGGTGAGATGGGTGTTCCTTGACGCCGGCAAGTTCAACGGCCTGATCGAGACCCTGGACGAAAGCGTCAAGTACGTCATAAAGACGGAGCATGAAATCAAGAACGCAATCGTCTCCGACGAGCCCCGCAGCGAAGTGATCCTAGCCGGCCCTACCTGCGACAGCATGGATATAATGTATCAGGATTACAAGTACACGATGCCGGACGACCTGGAAAGCGGAACGCGGCTCTACTTCCTCTCGACCGGAGCATACACATCATCCTACGCATCGGTCTGCTTCAACGGCTTCCCGCCCATCAAGACATACGTCCTGCCCCAGAACTTCGAAGCCAGAAGGATACAGAAGTGATGACTGACCTGATCGATTCCCACTTCCACCTGGCTTGCCTCGGAGAAAAGGGAATCGATGCCTCCAAAGTGCTCTCCGAGCTGAAAAGCCAGGGGTTCTATGGTGGAATAAGCATCTGTCTCTCCGAAAACGACCTCAAGACATCCCATCAGCTCACAGCAGGCTATCCGAACATCGCCACATCGTTCGGAATGGGGCCATGGGAACTTGAAGACCCCTCTGTCACAGTCGATAGCCTCATTCAGAGAATGCTCAACGCCCGCAAGGCAGCGCAGTTCTCATTCATCGGAGAATTCGGCCTTGACTGCCATTGGAAGGAATACGGGCCGCTTGAGAAGCAGAAGCTCCTGATGCAGGCCGAGCTTGAGCTCGCCCGCGGATTGCACATGCCCATAATCATCCACAGCAGGGAAGCAGACGAGGAAACAGAGCAGATGCTAAGACATTGGGACAACCCCTGTTCCGGAATCATCCACTGCTTCTCAGGAGACAAGGAACTAGCCTTCAGCCTGCTGGACAGAGGCTACTTCATATCATTTGCAGGAAACATCACCTACCATCACTCGGAGAACATCTGCGAGGCACTGGAAGCCATTCCCGCAGACCGGATCCTTCTTGAAACAGACAGCCCCTATCTGACTCCGGTTCCTCATCGCGGGGAACCCAACGACCCGAGGCGGATGACCGACATCTACCGCTTTGCAGCAAGGCTCCGCGGCACAACCGTTTCCAAACTCGCCGAGTCAGTCAAGCGCAACTTCACTAAGCTGCTTTCCTTCTGCCCGGAATCTGGGAAACCACAACAGCAATGAACACTGCCAAGCAGCCTGAAAGCTCAATGGCCGACATCCTCTGACCGAGGATGATCCAGCCGAACACAAGAGAGAACACCGACTCAAGGCTCATTATCAGCGAAGCCGCGGCAGGATGAACATTCTTCTGGGCAATCATCTCAAGGCTTGTTCCCAGAGCCGAGGAAACAATTCCTGAATACAGCAGCGGTATGATCCCCGCCTCGATCGCCTTCAGGCTGAACGGCTCGAAGATGCACTTCGGAACGAAGCAGAAGAACGAAGCGAAGAGCATCTGCACACAGGTAAGGAAGATTCCATCAAAATACGGTGCATAATGGTCTGCAATGATGATATACACAGCAAAAAGCACTGCACTTCCGATTCCAAGGACATCACCTGATTCCAGAACGAATCTGCCTGTACCCATGCACATCAGATACATCCCGATCAGAGCGGCAAAGCAGCACACCCAGACGACAGGCCTCGCCTTCTGCCTGAGAGCCAGACCGAAGATCGGAACGAGAATCACATAGAAAGCAGTGAGGAACCCGACCTTTCCCACAGGAAGGGTGAGGATTGCATACTGCTGCATTATGATGCCGACGGCAAGCGACCATCCGCACATGAAACCGGCCATTGCTGCCTTCTTCCAGAACGTCTTCCTGTCAGGAACCTGCGAAAGCAGAGGATTGCTCTTGAACCTTCTCGCCGAAATCGGGATCAGCACGACAAACGCCATGAAGTAGCGTGCATAGTTGAAGGTAAGCGGGCCGATGCTGTCCATCCCGACGCTCTGGGCAACGAAGCTAAGCCCCCATACCATCGCCGTGAGCAGAAGAGCAAGCGAGGAAAAAACCGATTTTGTATTCATGACTGTGACTTATACCCGATTTGCCAGCCAAAGTCTACCGCTTATTGCGGTAAAACGACCTTTCAAGCGGCAGCATCAGCGTTGTGTCAGCATGCCTTGCACCGGATTTCAGCACCGGCCTTATCGTCTGGAAAATATCATCATCAATCTCGCCAATCAGGAATTCGCTGTGAATCGAACGTGCCAGGCTGCTGTCCGCAATCCATTTCGCCGCTATGCCCTTGCCCAGGAATGCCGAGATCTGAGGAATGTACGGTGCGCAGATCAAATCCGCGCCAAAGCTCTGGTACAGGGTCATCGTCCTATCCTGAATCCTCATCGAGTCCGATGACGCATCTATGAACGAGAAAAGCCCGCTGCTGCCGAACACCTCTTCAAGCCCAGCCGTCTCCTCTGTCACAATCACCACAGCCTTCATCTTTTCGGTTTCAAGCCAGGCGGCCGCATCATCCCATCCAGAAAGCGGCGAGTACTGAAATGCAATATCGAACTGTCCTCGCCTGTCATCCTGGCATATCGCCATCACCACCGGCCCGTCATCGTCCGATCTGAAGTCTGTTTTCTGGACAAACCATGCTACTTCGCCGCTGAGGAGCATGCAGTCAGAATCGCAGGAGCCCATCAGCGAGACAAGAAGTTCAGGGCTGTCAAGGACTTCTGATCCAATGCTTTCCCTCCTGAGGCGGTATCCCGCTCCTGCAATCTTGAGCTCCAGCGTGAATCCTTCTGGCTCTTCTGCATCAGCATAGAAAAAAGCAATCTCGGGCAGGACAAGGAAATACACACCCGCTGCGACAAGAATCACAGCTGCAGCGGCAATAATTGCAATGACAATTCCCTTGGCTTTTCTCATGTGAATCATCTAATCCCATTATTACAGCATCTGTCAAGCAAAACTGTTGACCATTATCTTTTATCTAAATAAAATGGCTCTGTAATGAATCTTTCATTCAAGGAGTGAATATGACTTCGTATAAAGATCTTGGTCTGGTCAATACCAGAGAGATGTTTGCAAAAGCTGTCAAAGGCGGCTATGCAGTTCCTGCTTACAACTTCAACAATATGGAGCAGATGCAGGCTATCATTATGGCTTGCGTAGAAACCAAGTCACCGGTTATTCTTCAGGTTTCAAGAGGCGCAAGAGATTACGCCAACATCAACATACTGAGGAACATGGCAAAAGGCGCCACAGAGTATGCCCACGAGCTCGGATACGATATTCCGATCTGCCTTCATCTTGACCACGGCGACAGCTTCGAAACCTGCAAGCAGTGCGTTGACAACGGATTTTCATCAGTGATGATCGATGGCTCCTCTCTTCCATACGAGAAGAACATCGAAGTGACCAAGAAAGTCGTCGAGTATGCTCACAAGTACGATGTGACAGTCGAAGGCGAGCTTGGAGTCCTTGCTGGAATCGAAGATGAGGTAAGCGCAGAGAAATCCCACTACACCCAGCCTTCCGAAGTCATCGACTTCGTCTCCAAGACCGGTGTTGATTCTCTTGCAATCTCCATTGGAACAAGCCATGGAGCCAACAAGTTCAAGCCTGAGCAGTGCACCAGAAACGCCGATGGAATCCTGATTCCGCCTCCACTTCGCTTCGACATCCTTCACGAAATCGAAAAGAAGCTTCCTGGCTTCCCAATCGTTCTCCATGGATCCTCTTCCGTTCCTCAGCAGTACGTCAGGATCATCAATGAGTTCGGCGGAAAGCTCAAGGACAACGTGGGCATTCCTGAAGATCAGCTCCGCGAAGCTGCCAAGAGCGCCGTATGCAAGATCAACATCGACAGCGATGGACGTCTTGCCATGACTGCCATGATCAGAAAGTACCTCGCCGAGAACCCAAGCGTCTTCGATCCGAGAAAGTACCTCGCCCCAGCCCGTGAAGAGCTCAAGAAGATGTACATGCACAAGAACATCGACGTCCTCGGCTCTGCCAACCACGCCTAGAGCAAACCAAACCAACCACTCAAGGCTGCTGCAAACCAATGCAACAGCTTTTTTCATGCCCAAATCAATCTCATCCCGCTTTGACCCTCAGCCGAAGTATACCAACCCTTAATCTTCTTCCAATCTCCTATTTTGGACTGACCCGTTTTTTACGACTGAGGGGTACTGAGTGGCTTGGACCCCAATGGTGCGGCTTGGACCCCAATGGTGTGGCTTGGACAACCCCACCGAGCCATTATTTTCGACCGACCCGTTTTTTTCGACTGACCCTTTTTTTTCGACCGAGCCTTTATTTTCGACCGAGGGGTACTGCCACCCTCCGATAAGCATGATTTTCACGAAAAAACCAACTTTTTTCAAAAAAACCCGAAATTGGTTCAAACTCTGTAAGGATTTCTCAACAAAAATGAAATTTACCCTGTTATATAAGGGTGAGAACCGAAATTCTCAAAACAATTCCAAGGAGGAATCAAATGATTCTTTATGATCCACTGGACAAGATAGAGTGGAACGCTCTTTTCTTTCATTACTGCCAGCACCTCATCAGCACGCTGCTGATCTTCGGAGCCTACCCTGTATACTTGATTTATATGCAGGAAGTCGAGAGGCTCGCCAAGGAACTGAATATCATTGTGATCAACTTCACAATCTGCCCAACCCATCCGCACTTGATCCTGAAAGCAAGAGATGCTGCGGTAGTTCAGATATTTGTGAAAAGACTCAATTCATCATTTTCTAACATCCTTAGGAATCTGGAAGGCGGACGTTACTGGAAAGGCGGGAAGCTTTTCCTTGGCAAGCCTCATCTAACTCCAATCACAAGTTTCAGACAGCTTCTTGAATGCTCAATCTACGTTCATCACAACAACGACGGGCTTTTCGGAACAAAGATGGCAAAAGGCGGAATCTTCAACAACTGGAACTCTTCGTTCAGAAGATACGAAGATGGCTCTGCAACAAAGAAAAATGACTATCTGCTTGCTCTTCTCAATCTGGAAAACCATGAATACCTCTCCCTCTTCTGGATGGATAGAGATGAAAGAAGAAAGATCCTCGACGAAATAGAAACTGAACAGGATGAAAGACTTCAGGACCAGGTATTCAAGAAAAACCCGGACCTCCCTTATGCGACAGAAGTAAAAGCCATCCGCTTCATCAATGATTCCGAACTGCTTGATCCAGGAATAATCATGAAGCATAAGCCATTCAACTTCTAAACCGGTGACATTCGTTTCGGGCGCTAACACCACAAGGTACCATTCGGTCGGAAATTCCGAGTCGGTACCTTTTGGTGGGGTCGCCCAAGCCGCACCATTGGTGCCCAAGCCGCTCGGTACCCCTCGGTCGAAAATAATGGCTCAGTCGAAAAAATTGAGTCGCTGCCATTCGGTGGATGGTAAGCGGTGAATACAAAAACAGCCACCCTCCGAAGAAGATGGCCGCTGGATCAAAGAAATCGGTAATGCTAGGACAGATCGTCAAGCGAAGTGTCATCATCAGTGATGGCTGCTCCGCCTCCGAAGTTGTCTGCAGCATCGAAATCCTGCTGAGCCGGAAAATCGGCAAGATCATCAAGACCTTCAATTGAATCAAGCGTGTCGAGGGACTTGGCGATGCTTTCTTCGATGAGCTTCGTGTCTTCCTTATAGGAATCCGCATATTTCTGAAGCTCCTCATTATGCATCTGAACAAGAGCAAGAGACTGAGTCAAATCTGCAATCTCCTTGCGCTTCTGCTCAATGAGCAGTGCTGCCTGCTTTACCCTGATCTCTACCTGCTGAACTCTTTCGATAGTTGTCATCTTACCTCCTCAACTGGCCTATTTTGCTGGTTTCACCTGTGCAACGAGAGCAGAGAAAGCCTTTTTGTCTTCAATAGCCATATTGGAGAGAGTCTTTCTATCCATCTCGATGTTTGCAGCCTTCAAAGCGTGGATGAACTGTGAATAGTTCATGCCCTCGGCTCTTACAGCAGCGCTGATTCTTGCAATCCAGAGCTTCCGGAAATCACGCTTGCGCTCCTTTCGGCCGCGGTATGCGTAAACACCGGCTTTTGCAACTGCGTCTTTGGCAATACGATTGTTCGTACTTCTTCTTCCGTAGTAGCCTTTCGCCCTTTCGAGAATCTTCTTCCTTCTATCCTTGTGTTTGGTCCCATCAACTGCTCTTGGCATATTCTACACCCTCCCTACTCGTACGGCAGCATCTTTCTTGCGACTTTTGCTGCTGAATCGCTGAGAATTCCAATCTCCCGAAGATTTCTCTTCATCTTTCTGGACTTCTTGGTGAGAATATGGCGAAGACCCGGCTTTTTGAAGCGGACCTTGCCAGTCCCGGTAACCCAGTACCGCTTTGCAGCGGACTTTCTTGTTTTCATCTTAGGCATCATAGCACCTCTTTCTAAGCTCGTGAGGAACAAGTACCCTCAAAAGCCGTATTAACATCCCTTACGGGTTGCTTTGCTGTTTCTTAGCACCCTTGGCCGGAGAAAGAAGCATGCTCATCATCCTTCCCTCCATCTTGGGCATCTGATCCAGGCTGTAACTGGTATCATACTCTGTAAGCTTGTCAAGAATCCTGTCAAGAACCGCCTTTCCAAGCTCTGTGTGAGCAAGCTCTCTCCCCTTGAAGCGGATAGTGACCTTGCACTTGTCCCCGCCTTCGAGGAAGGACTTAATTGCCTTGGACTTCGTTTCGAGATCATGGACATCGATCTTCGGCTGCATCCTGACTTCACGGACCTTGATCACGACCTGGCTCTTGCGAGCTTCCTTCTGCCGCTTCTCAAGCTGATAGCGGTACTTGTCATAATCAAGAATCTTGCAGACCGGAGGGTTCGCATTCGGAGAGATCTCTATGAGATCAAGTCCCTGCTGTTCAGCAAGATCAAGGGCATCAAGCGTCCTCATAACTCCCTTCTGGGAATTGTCCGAATCAATAACGTAAACCTCAGGTACCCTTATCTGACGGTTCATCCGCAATTCTTTGTCTTTTGTAGCCATCTAACCTCTTTCGAATAATCCTTAGCTTTAAAAATATCCAGCTGAAAACACAGCCAAACTGAAATATAGCATAATGTTGCGTATCATGTCAAAGTATGAAGGCCTTTATTGGCATTATATAGCAGATTAATCAGGCAGAAAAAGCCCTCAGAACTATGAAAAACGAGGCTTCTTTTCTTCCATGATGAAAATAAAGCACCTCTTTTGACCATTTGCTGAGTTTTTCTGATGGTTTTTTTTCACATTAGGGTTTAGAATGAAAGAAAATGAATAAAAAGGAACCAAGGTAACAGATTGATGAACAGCGATCCTCTGCGAGCGATAGACATAAAGCAGCACAACCAGAACATTATTCTTTCATACATACACAGTGCCCGCAACAGAGGCGGAATCTCCCAGTCAGAGCTTGTTGGCCTGACCGGACTGAAGGCGCCATCCGTGTTCAGGATATTCAACGCCCTTGAGGAGCAGGAGCTCATCCGCCCATGCGAAGGAGCACCGACGCAGGCCGCAGAAGCAAAGAAAGGCCGCAGGCCGAGCTACTACACCATATGCCCGGATGCGAGATACACAATCGGAGTCGAGTTCTGGGCAGCATGCATATCTCTGGGGGTATTCAACTTCAATGGAGACAGGATCCACTCAACTCAGATAAACCTCTCCGACTGGCTTTCAGCCGAACAGATCGTAGACAAGATAGTCCTTCTGATCCGCAGCGCCATAGAAGTCCTAGGACTTGACAGAAGCAGGATCATCGGAATCGGAATCGCAGCACCGGGAAAAGTAGACGTAAAGGAGGGACGGATAGTCTTCTATCACAGAATCAGCGGAATGACTAACCTCCCGTTGAAGCAGGAGCTTGAGAAACGGCTCCAGCTGCCGGTGCTTGTCCACAATAACTGTTCTGCAATAGCTTACTACGACTACAAATACAATGCTCATGAAGACAACGATTCGCTTTTCACATTCCTGTTCAGGTCAGGAGTGAACGGATCAATGGTCTCAGCCGGAAAGATCTATGTGACATCCAACGGCACTACTCTTGAAGCCGGGCACCTTCCGATAAGCTTCGACGGGCCGCAGTGCTCCTGCGGACTCAATGGCTGCCTGCAAG
>Ga0265294_10006997_pt1 | contig 13461 bp, 9 predicted proteins | sample MunlanPumphouse3_FD_192504 | JGI IMG/M metagenome (GOLD analysis project Ga0265294, IMG submission 192504) | Groundwater microbial communities from a municipal landfill in Southern Ontario, Canada - Pumphouse #3 | ecosystem: Environmental > Aquatic > Deep subsurface > Groundwater | place... | reverse complement strand
GATATCTCTTACCTGCTTCACCAAACCAATGCTGAGAAGCAGTAACAATTTCCTTGGTTACCATTTTGAAGGCAACAAGTTCTCCAACAGAACGAAGCTGTTCAATTGATGAATATATCTTGATTTCCCGGCCGGTACCACGTGGTCGAAAAAATAACCACCACAATATTACAAAAAAAATAAAAGCAAGTACAAATCCAATAACAGCAGAAATTATATTTTCGGACATTTTTTATACTCCTTTTTTATTCCTTTCCCCATTTAGTCCTGTTCTTTAATTATAATCTCTCAATTTTAAAATAACAAGAATTATTCTTTGGCAATAAGTTATTATATTGTTATTCTATTGAGAATAATGTGAATTTTAGAGAATCTAAAACTGAAAAGCCTAAGACAGTTTTTCAACTTTCATCTGGCAAATATCAATTAAATCACCTGGATTAATTTTTATCTGCAATCCCCGCTGTCCAGCACTTACAAGGATAAAATCATGCCGGAGGGCACTCTGATCAATAAAGTGTGGATAGGGGTGTTTCAAAGCTAATGGGGAAACACCCCCTCTTATATAGCCTGTTTTTTTGTTTATTTCCCTTACAGGAATTAAAAAAACTTTTTTATTGTTACTGACCTGAGCTAATTTTTTTAAATTAAGTTCAGTATTACCTGGAATACAAGCGATTATATCTCCGGTATTTTCTCCATATGCAACCAGTGTTTTAAAAATCCTATCCAGAGGAATACCTGTATCCTGTGATACATGTTCGGCACTCAGATCATCCGGATTTACTTTGTATTCAATAACTTCATAGTCTATATTTAATTTATCCAATAATCGCATTGCATTTGTTTTTTTCATCATACCAATAATATTCTGTCAAATCAGAATGTTAAATTATAGGAATTCTGTTATTCTCTGTTTATTAACAACTCAGCAATTTGAATTGTATTTAATGCAGCACCTTTTCTTATGTTGTCAGAAACAACCCACATAACCAGACCAGGCTCAAAGACTAAGTCTTTTCTGATTCTACCTACAAATACCTCGTCTTTGCCTTCTGCATCTAAAGAAAGGGGATATAAGCATTGTTCTGGTTTATCAATTACTTTTATCCCCGGGAAATTGCTTAGTAATTCACGAGCCTCTTCCGGGCTTATTTCTTTTTCAGTTTCAATATGTACATCCTCGGCATGGGCCCGATAAACAGGAACTCTGACCGTAGTTGAAGATACCTTTATATGCTCTGCATGCATGATTTTCCTTGTTTCATTTAACATCTTTATTTCCTCAGAAGTATAACCTTCTTTATCAAAAGAGCCTATATGAGGAAGAACATTGAATGCAATCTGGCAAGGATAGGCATTAATTTGAAAATCTTTTTTTAAAGCAATTGCCTTGCTTTGTTCTGCCAGCTCCTCTATTGCTTCTTTACCTGTCCCTGAAACTGACTGGTAAGTAGAACATATAACGCTCTTAATACCTACTTTATCATAAATTGGTTTTAATGCTACTACCATCTGGGTAGTAGAGCAATTGGGATTTGCTATAATTCCCTGATGTTTAAAGGCATCTTCAGGGTTGACTTCCGGAATAACCAGGGGGACATTAGGGTCCATTCGATAATATTTTCCATTATCAATCACGACGACTCCTGCCTTAACAGCCAGAGGGGCAAAATGTTCGCTTACTTCATCTCCTCCGGAAAAAAGTGCAATATCTATATCTTTGAATGAGTCGTCTTTCAGCTCTTCTACTATAATTTTTTCTCCCTTAAAACTGTATTCCTTTCCTGCTGACCGGTGAGAAGCAAATAAGGATAGTTTTTTAATTGGAAAATTCCTTTGTTCCAAAATTCTGGTCATTTCTTCTCCTACCGCTCCGGTTGCACCAACAACCGCTACATTATAATACTTCATCTTTCTCTCCTTCTTCATCTAATTTAAATTCTTTATGAACTGCCCTTACAGCATCTGCAATACGATCTTGATGAATTATACATGAAATACGCATGCCTGAGGTACTTATCATATCAATATTGATATGGTTTTTTGCTAATACTTCAAATAACCGGGCTGCAATTAAAGGATCTGAGGTAATGCCCGCACCGACAATAGATATTTTTGCTACTTCTTTGTCATACAAAACTTTTGGTGACCCAATTTCCTCTGCTACCTTTGTAGTAATTTTAATTGATTTTTCCAGATCTGACAATGCTACCGTAAAAGCAATGTCATTAACTTTATCATGCTCGGCGCTCTGGATAATCATATCAACAATAATCTCTTTATTTGCAAGTGCTTTAAAAAGCTTTGCAGCTATACCGGGAATATCAGGAACATCCTTAAGAATAATTTTCCCGACATTGATTTCATGGGTTACTGCCCTTACGTGCACTTTTTCTAACATGGGGATCTCCTCTCTTGTTTCAATTAATGTTCCTTTGCCATTATTATAACTGGGTTTTACCAAAATATTAACCTGATAGTTTCTCGCAATATCCAGCGCTCTATAATACAATACTTTTGCTCCTAATATTGCCATTTCGGACATCTCGTCGTGTGAAATCTTGTTTATTTTTTTAGCTTCCGGAACCAAAGAAGGGTCTGCTGTATAAACACCATCCACATCAGTATAAATTTCACATCTGTCTGCTTTCATTCTAACCGCTAATGCTATTGCTGTTGTATCTGAGCCGCCTCTTCCCAGTGTAGTAATATTTCCTTCGCTATCAACTCCTTGAAATCCCGCTACAATAACAATTTTACCACTATCAAGCGCCTCTTTAATACGTTTATGGTTAATATTATTTATTCTTGCTTTAGTATGTGAATTGGTAGTAATAATACCTGCCTGCCCCCCGGTGAAAGAGATTGCGTCAGAACCTAATGCATGAATCGCCATAGTCAAAAGAGCAATCGATACTTGCTCACCTGTTGAAAGCAGCATATCCATTTCCCTCTCACTTGGATTTTGTAATATCTCATTTGATATTTTTATTAATTCATCTGTTGTTTTTCCCATGGCAGAGACAACAACAATCATTTTATTGCCTGACTTTGACTGTTGAACAATTCTTTTGGCAACTTCTTTTATTTTTCCAGTATCTGCAACGGAAGAACCTCCATATTTCTGTACTATTATTGAATAGCTATTTTTACCCTTTTCAATCCTTGCGCCATCTAAATCCGGATCCAATAATATTACCTGGCTTTTAATGCCTGCACTGTGAAATGTTTTTTTCATTATTCTTATAATTTCATTTTCTGCCTCATCCTTGACTAATGAAATAATAGTCGGCCCGGAACCACTTAACGCTACTCCGGCAATCCCGCTCTTCTGGACTTCTGAAAAAATATTTTTTGCCCCTTTGATAAATGGTAGGCGGAAAGGTTGATGAATCCTATCCTGCATTGCTTCCGGTATAAGATCCCATTTTGATTGCTGTAATGCATTTACCAGTAAAGCTGATTTACTGAGATTGTCAACTGCATCCTGAAGGGAAACATTTTTGGGCAACACCTTGCGCATTTCTTCTGTGCTTAAAGTAAAAGGAGGTATACCTACTACAGCACGAAGATCATGGGGAATATCAAGTTTAACCCATTTTATCTGGCCTTTCTGGTCTCTGTAAGATATAGTAAATCCTCCAATTAATGCCGGAACGATATTATCAAGATGTCCTTCTAAAGAAAATGCCATTTGTAGAACTTCTTCCCGGGTAATATCTAAATCATAAAGCTCAGCAGCAGCTAATATCCCTCCAATAATAGCCGAAGCACTGCTTCCCAGTCCTCTTTCAACAGGTATTTCGTTTCTTATAGAAATTTTAATTCCCTCTTTTTCGGGATTTAAGCCAATTTTCTCTATTACAAGAGAGGCTGCTTTATAAATTAAATTATCTCTATCTGATGAAAGAATTTCAGAACCTTCCCCTTCAGCCTGAAAAACAAAACCACAGTCTATTTTTTCCATCTCTATATCGAGATATAAAGATAAAGCCATTCCAAGACAATCAAAACCTGAGCCAAGATTGGCTGTTGTTGCCGGTACTCTTACTTTTACCATTGTATTACTCCGATAACCATTAAAATTCTATTACTTATTTTGGGTTACTAAAAATTTTTATTATACTCATTACTTTAAAATTATTTTCCCGTTCTCCTATGTTTCTAATTGTATTTCTTAGTTCATCTTCATTTGTAAAACCTGTAATAATTCCAATATCCTGCTCCTTTTTATCAGGTAGTTTAACATGTTTTTCAGCAGATAAATCATTTTGTTCTAAAATTTCTACAATTTTAGAACAAATGTCCTTCTGTATATCTTCTCTAATCCTTATAAAATATCGGCTTTTTTCCTGTTTAAATTTTTTAATTTTTAAACCATTGGAATTTTCCAGGAGATAATTGTATTCAAAATATTCCGGTTGTCTTATTATTCTTACAATGTCACTCACAATCATACTCCCACCAGCAATTCCTCCTGCTCCTGCTCCGGAAAAAAACAGCTCCCCATAACTTTCACCATGTAATATTATTCCGTTATTTGCTCCGTAAATTTTACTTAACAGATCATCCTGTTCGACGAACATTGGCTGCACTTCAATATTGATATAATCATCTTTTTTATTAGATGTTGCTAACAACTTAATTTTGTAGCCAAGCTCTTTAGCCAGAGCAATATCCTCATAAGTAATTTCCGTAATACCAGAATAAGTAATATCATTAAGATCTAAACGCGTTCTAAAACCCAGTGATGACAAAATAAATATTTTATAAAGCGTATCTGTCCCCATAATATCCTTGCTGGGATCTGCCTCAGCATAGCCCATTTCCTGTGCTTTTTGTAGTGCTTTTTTTTGTGTCATGTTCTTCTCAAACATAAGATCTAAAACATAATTAGTAGTACCATTTAAAATACCCGAAATCCTGTCTAACGGACAGGATGTTAAAACATTCGAAAGAGTTCCAAGTATGGGAATTGCGCTTGCTACTGAAGTCTCAAACAAAAATTGTACCTTTTTCTCTTTGGCTATTTCCAGCAATTCATATCCATGTTTCGCAATAAGCTCTTTATTCGGAGAAACAACATGCTTTCCAGCCATTAAGGCTTGTTTAATTAGGTTATAGGCAGGATATTCTCCACCGATAGCTTCTACCACAATATCAGTTGCTGGGTTATTAATTACTTCCCCGGTTGATGAAGTGAAGACAGAGCTGTATTCTTCCAATACTGGTTTCCTGCTTTTATCTAAATCAGCTAAGCCTGTTATCCTTATCTTGCTGGGGCTGATTTCTTTTTCTATAAACTTTTTGTTTTTTTCTAAGATATCCAGGGCTCCTTTACCTATGTTTCCTAAGCCTAAAATCCCGATTCCAACTTCTCTGTTTTCTGTCATCATTTCAACACCTCATTAATATTTTTCTTAAAATTATCATTCAATATTAAAAAAGCCTTCCGTCTTATTAAAGACGAAAGGCTTTTCGCGGTTCCACTTTATTTTTCAAACCATACTCAGTAATATAAATATCGTTTGAACAACTCGTTACTATTTATATTTTAACCTCCGGGTTGGTCTTCAGCGGCTTGCTTTGATTTGCAAGCATCCTACTATTCCCTTCATCGGTTATTCTATATAAGATTTTTGATATTCTACCATCGGTTTATTCTTTTGTCAAAAGATTATTTAAAAATAATTAATCTATTACTCTGGATTGGGGAACAGTTGCTACACTGGCTACTTTGTCGTCTTCATCCAGGTTCATAACCTTTACTCCCATTGAATTTCTACCAGTCTGGCTTATTTCTTTTATAGGAACCCGAATAATAATGCCCTTCTGGCTTATAATAACTAATTCATCCCTCTCACTGACTACCTTTGCAGAGACTACCTCTCCACGCTCCTTACTGGACCGTATAGATTTAACTCCTTTACATCCTCTTGATTTTGAGAGTCTATATGATTTTAAAGGAGTTCTTTTGCCTGAACCGTTTTCGGTAATTAAAAGCAGGTCTTCCTCAGAATCAGGATTAACCAGGCTAATATCAAGCAAATAATCTTCTTTTGATAAAATCATTCCCCGGCACCCCATAGCAGTTCTACCCATCGAGCGGATATTTTTACCGGAAAAATATGTTGATTTACCTTTTCGGGTACTTAGAATAACATTATCTTTGTCCTCTGCCAATCTTACTCTAATTAATTCATCACCATCTACCAGTGAAATTGCAATAATCTCTTTATTTCTTAAGCTGGCAAATGCACTTAAGGGTGTCTTTTTAACCTTCCCATGTTTAGTCGCCATATACAAATACCACTTGTTTTCTTCACGGGAATTATCTATTTTTGCTGAACGTATAGGAATAACAGTGGTAATCTTTTCATCTTTTTGGATTCCCAGTAAATTCACTACTGCAATACCTCTGGAAGTTCTGCCTCCTTCAGGAATTTGATAGGCTTTTCTACGGTATACAGTACCTTTATTAGAGAAGAATAGAATATCATGTAAATTAGTAGTAATATAAAGGTTGTCTACCAAATCTTCTTTCTTTACTCCCATTCCAATAATACCCCTGCCTCCTCTTCTCTGTTTGCGATAAGTATTAAGGGGGAGTCTTTTTAAGTAGCCATCTTTAGTATAAGTGATGACTATATCTTCTTCGGCAATGAAATCCTCTACTTCAAATTCTTTTTCTTCTTTCACAATCTGAGTAAGTCTATTATCTGCATATTTTTTCTTTAAATCCAATAATTCATCTTTAATAGTAAGCATAAGTTTTCTTGGATTTGCCAAAATATCTTCCAGATAAGCAATTCTCTTAATGAGGTCCTTATATTCTTCTTCTAATTTCTTTACTTCTAAAGATGTAAGCCTCTGCAAGCGCATGTCTAAAATTGCCTGTGCCTGTTTATCACTTAGACTGAATCTTTTTCGAAGCTGTTGATGGGCTGATTGGACATCCTTTGATTTTTTAATAATTTGTATAACTTCATCAATATTTGCTAATGCAATTTTTAACCCTTCTAATATATGTGCCCTATCTTTTGCCTGATTCAATTCATATCTGGAACGCCTCTGAACCACTTCTTTACGATGAGCTAAGAAACAATCTAATGCTTCACGTAAATTAAGCAGTTTAGGTCTTCCATCTACAATGGACAACATATTGATTCCAAAAGAAGTCTTTAATTTTGTGTGTTTATAAAGATTATTTAAAACCACATTTACATTGCTTCCCTTTTTTAGTTCAATAACAACTCTCATTCCGTTTCTGTCAGATTCATCTCTGAGGGCAGAAATTTCGACGATTTTTTTGTCTTGAACCAAATTAGCGATTTCTTCCACAAGATTAGCTTTATTAACCTGATATGGCAGTTCTTTAACTACTAAAACAGGGGCTGCTGATTTGTTCTTCTTTTCATGGTTCTCAGTAATAATTCTTGCCTTTAAAGTAATAATTCCCTTACCGGTTTTATAAGCCTGTTGTATTCCTGATATACCATAAATAGTTGCACCTGTCGGAAAATCCGGACCAGGAAGAACTTTCATTATTTCTTTAAGATCAGCTTCCGGATTATCTATTAATAAAACACAGGCATCAATAACTTCTGCCAAATTATGAGGTGGAATATTAGTTGCCATACCTACAGCAATACCTGAAGACCCGTTTATTAATAATTGGGGAACAGGTGCCGGTAATATAGTTGGTTCTTCCAGGGAATTATCAAAATTTGGTATAAAATCAACCGTATCTTTTTTAATGTCTGCAAGCATCTCCTGTGCAATTGGTGACATTCTGACCTCGGTATAACGCATAGCTGCTGCTGAATCCCCATCAATTGAACCAAAATTCCCCTGACCGTCTGCCAGCGGGTACCTGTAAGAAAAATCCTGGGCCATTCTGACAATAGTATCATAAACTGCTGTATCACCATGGGGATGATATTTACCAAGAGTGTCTCCCACAATCCTTGCTGACTTTTTATGAGGTTTATCAGGGGTATTGCCTAATTTATACATGGAATATAAAACACGTCTGTGAACTGGTTTTAAACCATCTCTTGCATCCGGTATTGCCCTACCTATTATAACGCTCATAGCATAGTTGATATAGGCTGTTTTAATTTCGTTTGTAATATCGGTAGGAATTTCCTGCACTTTTACTATTTCTTCTTCTTTATCTCTATTTTCTTCTCTATTTTCTTTGCTTTCATCATTAATCATATCATACCAACTTGTTTCTAATTCTTCTTAATAGTATTTTAAAATATTAAATATCAAGCTCTTGAACTTCTGCACTATGTTGATAAATAAACTCTTTTCTGGGTTCAACTTTTCCGCCCATAAGAATAGTAAACATTTCATCTGCCTCTAAAACATCTGTTAGGTCAACTCTTTTTACCATTCTTGTTTCCGGGTTCATTGTAGTATCCCATAATTGGGATGGATTCATTTCTCCAAGTCCTTTATACCTCTGAATTGAATAATTGCCATTTAATTCTTTTGTTTTTTTGTTCAATTCCTCATCTGAAAAGAGATACTCGTTTTTCTTTCCATATGATAGTTTATATAAAGGTGGTCTCGCAATATATATTTTTCCTTTTTCAATCAAAGGTCTCATATAGCGATAAAAAAAAGTCAATAACAAAGTTTTGATATGTTCTCCGTCTACATCAGCATCAGTCATAATAATAATTTTATGGTATCTTAACTGGGATAAATCAAATTCACTATCATCTCCAATTTGTACACCTGATGCAGTAACAAGTGCTTTAATTTCATTATTTGCTAATATTTTGTGCAAACGTGCTTTTTCAACATTTAATATTTTACCTCTCAGAGGTAAAATAGCCTGAAACCTTCTATCCCTGCCCTGTTTTGCCGAACCTCCTGCTGAATCTCCTTCTACTATAAATATTTCCCTGTGTAAAGGGTCTTTTTCCGAGCAGTCAGCAAGTTTTCCCGGTAATGAACCGAGTCCCAGTCCATTTTTTTGTCTAACCAGTTCCCGCGCTCTTTTTGCAGCCTCACGTGCCTTTAAAGCAGATATCGACTTTGCTAATATCTTCTGAATTATATCAGGATTTTCAATAAAATAAGTGCTGAGTTTTTCATTTACTATTGAAAATACAATACCTTTTACTTCACTATTTCCTAATTTTGTTTTAGTCTGACCTTCAAATTGGGGATTAAGTAATTTTACACTAATTACAGCTGTTAAACCCTCTCTAATATCGTCTCCGGAAAGGTTTTGGTCAGTACCTTTCAGAGAATATTTCTTCTGATTGGGTATATTATCATTTTTGGCATAATCATTAATTGTCTTTGTTAAGGCAGTTTTAAATCCTGATAAGTGGGTACCACCCTCTTCAGTATGAATATTATTTGCAAAAGAAAGTATGTTTTCTAAAAAACCTGTATTGTACTGAATAGCTATTTCTACTTCTATATCATCCTTTTTGCCACTAATATAGAAAGGTTTATTATATAAAACATCTCTATTTTTATTAAGATATTTAACAAATTCAATAATTCCGCCTTCATATTTATAAGTAACCGTTCTATTATTGTCTCTTTCATCTATTAAATCAATCTTCACACCTGCATTGAGAAAAGCTAGTTCTTTTAAACGATGAGAAACAATATCAAAATTTATAACTATATCATCAAATATTTCTGAATCCGGAAGATAAGTAATTTGAGTTCCAGTTTTGTTTGTTTTCCCTATTACAGTCAGCTCATCAACTGGCTTCCCTCTTTCAAATTTCTGTCTATATATTTTATTATCTCTGCTGACTGTTACTTCTAACCATTCCGAAAGAGCATTTACTACTGAAACGCCTACACCATGAAGTCCTCCTGAAACCTGATAACTCCCGCTTCCAAATTTTCCTCCGGCATGTAGTTTAGTAAGAACAGTTGTAACTCCCGGCAATTTAGTATTTTTATGTATATCCACCGGTATTCCGCGGCCATCATCAATTACAGTAATACTATTATCCTGGTGAATTATAACTTTGATTTTACTGCAGTAACCGGACATTGCTTCGTCAATACTATTATCCACCACTTCATCAACAAGATGATGTAAGCCTCTACTACCTGTACTTCCAATATACATTCCCGGTCTTTTTCTAACAGCATCAAGGCCCTCTAAAACTTGTATTTCTTTGGCGGTATATTTATGTTGATTAGGTAAGTTGTTTTTAACCATCTATTTCATTCTCCAACAAACAAAATTAAACCGTGACAGTCAGCCACGGCTTATCATTATGCAATATATTTAGTAGCTTAATGTTAAATATAATACTATATAATAGTACATTTGTCAATAAAGTATGCTAAAAGATTATATTTTTATATATTATATATTCTTTTATTTATATTAAAGTATCTTAATATACTTATATTAAAGTATCTTAATTCTATTTACTCTTTATTTTTTTCAACAAAATATTTAGTATCAATTCTGATTATTATTTCATTTATTGTAGTATTATTACCAATATTCTTATTTACTAAATTTAAAAATTCTCCTTTTCTAATTCTTAATTCATTCGCCCATACGTGGTTTTTAACCCTGATAAACAGAGTGTTATCCTGAATTTTAATAGGCCTGGTATTTTGTGCAATTTTTTTCGGTATAAACTCTTCCCATGACTGAAATATATTATAACCGTTAATCCTTTGTGTCCAATTTTGTTCTTTTAAATAAACTTGAATAATTTCTCCAATATGCTTAGGTAAACTATTTTTCATTATCCTTCAATCATTCCATTTTTAATTTTAAATATTTTCAGATTATTTACAACTTCCAGTTCTTTTAACTCATCTAAAATAATATTAGTTATAAATGTTTGCACAGATCTTTCCGTTATTAATTTTAATAGAAAAAATCTTCTTTCCGGATCAAGCTCAGACATAACATCATCTAACAGTAAAACAGGATATTCATTTTCCTGTTCCTTAAGAAGTTCAAGTTCGGCAAGTTTTAATGATAGAGCAGCTGTACGTTGTTGTCCCTGAGAACCATAAACACCTAAATTAATTGTATTATTCATAATATAATAATCATCTCTGTGAGGTCCAATAGTAGTCATCTTTAACTGAAAGTCTTTTTCGCGGGATTCTTTTAATTTATTTTCAATTATTTTATAAATTTCTTCTTTATCATCAGTGTAATCTTCTAATACATTACTGTTATATTTAAGTTTAATAGTTTCTTTATTTTCTGTCATCATCTGATGAAAAATCTTTGCTTTTTGATTAATTTTTTGAAGAGTTTTAATTCTATTTAAAATAATTATAGTGCCTAATTCTATAATTTTCTGATCCCATATTATTAACTGTTTATCAATTTTATTTATATTTTTCCCACTTTTTAATAATGTATTCCTCTGATATAAAATTCTATTATAGTTCCTTAAATATTTATTATAAACCAAATTAATACTAATAATTACTTCATCTAAAAACTTTCTTCGGATTAAAGGGGTACTTTTTATAATTTGAAGATCCTCAGGTGTAAAGATTACCGGATTAAATTTTTTAAATAAATCATCTCTTCTTTGATATTTTTTATTTATTTTAATTACTTTTTTTAATTTTACAGTTTGTTTATCATCATTACCTATATTTTGCAGTAAAATACTAATTTTATAATTCTCTTCTTTTTTTTGTACCTCACCTAAAATATAACTTTTATTTTCATTCCAATTAATTAAATTTTCATCATTGGTTGTCCGGTAAGATTTTCCTTTCATTAAAGTAAATATTGATTCAACTAAATTTGTTTTCCCCTGGGCATTATTTCCTATAAATATATTAAGAGAATTATCAAAATCAACTGATAAATCCAGGATGTTTCTAAAATTAATCAGCCGTATTTTTTTAACATTCAAATGATTTCCCTTTCTTTATTCAATCCATTCTAACCGGCATTAATATATAACTATAAAAATTGTCTTTATCTAATGGTTTAATCATTGCGGGATTAAGATTTTCATTTAATTTTATTTCTGTATTGTCTGTTTTTATAATTCTCAGCACATCCATTATATAACGGGAGTTAAAGGCAATTTCCACATAATCACCTTCTGTAATACAAGGAATTTGTTCATAAGCATCACCAATATCCGGGGTTTTTACTCTAATAATTATTTCCCCTCTATTTTCACCCTGTTGTTGTTTAGAATTATGTACTTCCATTCTAACTGTATTAATATCCTCTTTTACAAATAAGGTAATTCTTTCCATCCTTTGTCTGAGTTCTTCTGTATTTACTTTTACAGTTGTTTTAAACTTATTCGGAATAATCTGATGATAATCAGGAAACTGTCCTTCAATAATACGGGAGTATAATCTAATTTTATTCTTTTCACCATCTGGATCTAAAATAAATACTACCTGTTTTTCACCAATTCCTATTTCAACCATTCCCTCTTCATCATAAGAAAGTAATTTAAATAATTCTGACATTGCCCTTTGTGGAATAATAACATCAAATTTATTATCTATTTCTAAATTATTTACTTTATCTATTTTTATTTTTTTAACTGCTAAACGATGACTATCAGTTGCGGCAACTTCAATACTATTATCAATTTTCTTAAACAATAAACCATTTAAAAATGAGCGATTTTCATCTTTTGAAGCAGCTAATATGACTTCTTGAATTGTATCCTTTAAAATTGTTTTAGTAAATTCTATTTTTATTTTACTTTGAATTTCAGGAAAAGGAGAAAAATCATCTGCTGAGAATCCATAAATCTTATAACTTGAGGAATCTTCTTGCTTAAGATAAATAATATTATCATCCCCTACTTCAATCTCAATATTTCCTTCAGGAAATTTCCTTATTAAATCACTGAATATTTTATTTGGTATAACTACTGAACCATGTTCAATTATCTGGGCTGAAATATAACAATCAATACCAATTTCCAAATCTGTGGCAAATAAATGTATTTTATTATTTTTACTTACTTCAAAAAGTATACCACTATAAATTGGTAAACCAAGTTTTGTAGAAATTGCCTTCTGGACTTTTTGTATTCCGTTCATTAAACTTTTTTGCGAACAAATAACCCTCATTATTTATCCCCTCTTTCCTCTTATTAAATTGATTATTTTGTTTATATTAATTAGTAATAGTAATAGTAATAATGTTAATATTGTTAATAACCTTAATATTACCTTGATTTATTATTAGTAGAAATGTTAATAAAATTCTTAAAAACATATATTTTTTATTAACATTATTAACAATTATATATTATCGAAATTTATATATTATTTGGGCCATTTTGTATTTGGTTAATTATTTTATCTATACTATATTTTAACTTTTTATCTGTTTTAATTTGTTCTTTTATTTTGTTACAGGAATGAATTACTGTAGTATGGTCTTTCCCTCCAAAAGAATCACCTATTACAGTGAGAGAATAATCTGTCAGTTCTTTA
>Ga0265294_10006996_pt1 | contig 13462 bp, 23 predicted proteins | sample MunlanPumphouse3_FD_192504 | JGI IMG/M metagenome (GOLD analysis project Ga0265294, IMG submission 192504) | Groundwater microbial communities from a municipal landfill in Southern Ontario, Canada - Pumphouse #3 | ecosystem: Environmental > Aquatic > Deep subsurface > Groundwater | place... | reverse complement strand
TGATCAGGGCGACCTCCACGGTGGTCTTGCGCTCGGCATTCTCGAAAGCGCCCTGGTGGTACTCAATCTCCGCGTCCAGTTCCTCCAGCTTGGCGACCAGTTCTTGGCGTGTTCTGGTGTGCGGGTTCCTGATTGTCTCCGCGTTCAACAGGCACACAATCTGGCCGGAATACACCAGTTCAATGGCGTGCAACAGGTGCTTGTCGCCTCCTGTAAATGGCGGGTTCATCAGGATCAGGTCAAACTTGTCTGGTCCATAGAAGGAAAGGAAGTCGCCGGAAATGAGGCGCACTCCCTTTCCTCGCAATGTGGCTTGCAGGTCCGGATCGCTCTCAATGGCCGACACACGGCTCAGTTGCCGGTAGTGGTAATCGGAATATGCGTCAATAAGGTCGCCCTTGCCTGCACTCGGCTCAAGGACGTACTCCGGGTTGCCCTTTACCTTATCAACCATCTTGCGAGCCAGCGAACGAGGCGTAGGGTAGAACTGGTTGTCTAGCATGCTTGTATCTCCCTCAATCTAAAAGTATAATTCTGTCGTTGAATTCATAATACCAGCAATATCCCCAAAACTTCAAATTTGTCCATTTCTTGAAACGGACAATGATATACGTTACTTTGTCCGAGTAATCTTCTTTAATGATAGCAATATCATCATTATAATCAATAATAATATAAGGAATTAGATCCGTCAACGAATAATAAGCAATCCGTGTTCCGATTGCTGGCATGAAGTGCATAATAACCTCCTTAGAAAAAAGTAAATCAGTGAACCGGTGAATTATTTTTCTGTCTTTATCTTGAAACTGACAATTTCTTTATGATTTGTTTCGCCGGTGTGTTTCCAACACACAGATACTTTTGAGACTCGGATTTGACTTGCAAAATCAACCGAATTGAGAGATTTGGGAGCAACAGAAGGATTCACTTTCTTGCACAATTCAAAATACAATGTTGAAAGAAAATGAAAACCATCGGTTCGCCAACAAGAACTGTGGTTGCTGGAATTGATATAATTTTTCGGATCGTCGTTTTTATTGTTAAAATATTCGGACGTATCGCTAACAGAGTAAAAAACAGAAACCGCTCCAAAGAAAATCATTGAAACAAACCGAGTTTCCGAAAGATATTCATCTGAATCAGTGAAAGTAGAATCAACACACACCCGAAAATCAATTTTAATCCCATCGGAGCAAAAAAGAGGATATTTGCAATTCGCAATACTCAAAGAACGATCAATATTTTGATCAACCAACATTTGGATAACGGATTTAGCATCAAATGAAAACATAATAATCTCCTTATTTAACTTCTTTGATTTCGCCGGAGAACACAACAGCAATTCCGCCTCTTGCGTAAAGAGTAGTCAAACCCTTCATGGCTTTTTCGTGCTTTGCTTTTGTGATCCAATACATTTCACCAGAAACCGGGTTTTTGTACCCATAACGCTTTTTCGCATATACCCGCTTCTTGGGTCCGTTTTCCAGCTTCATAGTGTGATAAGTTGAACCGTCAAGACCCAGAAGACGCATCATCCGACGAAACTCAGGACCATGAGCCTGTTTTGCCCGAGGATAATAATGATGAACATAACAATGACAAATTTCGTGGGCAACAGTCCGATGAATAATTTCTTCACGGTATTCTTTAAGGTAGTCAGGGGAAATTTTAACAACCGGGCGTTCCCGATAAGTTGTTCCCAAGCGGGGCCGACGTTCATCAACGTACATATAGCCAGATTCACCAGCATACGCAAGACCGGTGAAACCACGCTTCAAGACTTCAATACGAAAATCAATTTCAATCTCAGCGAAACCAAAATCTTTCAATTTTGATTTGACTTCATCGGCACGGTCAAGAATGGCTTTCATGTCGTCACTGAAAATCTTCATGGTCACCTCATTTGTTTGTTTTTAAAGCATCACTTAACTTTCACAAACAGATTAAACGATTTTTCACCTTGAGTCAATACTTATTCAAAGATATTAAACGAGTTTTTTGAGATCAAAATTACCGCGCCGCCCCAGACGATGATGGTTCCAAAAAATAAACCAAGAAGTTTTGATATTTCCATAAACGCAATTAACCAATTATCACCGAACGTATATAGCCACATACCCACACAAATTGCAAAAATAATCAAAATACCAACAATTCGTGGTGCGTAGAATTTAAAAAAATTGGGTTTCTTCGGTGTTTTCTTTTCTTGAGGAATCAAAGCAGAATACCAGTCATAAAATTCTTCTCTTGTGTTGAATTCTTCTTTGAACAGTTCTCCTTTTATGTTTGTACAGACAAAAAATCTAGGATCGTTTGTGTCCATCCATCCTTCTGCATACGGGTCAAAGTAAATCATTATCGTCCTCTTCTGATATTTTCTCCAACTCTAGTTGGATTATTTCATCTGAAATTGCGTCCATAAATTCTTGGGTTTCTTCGTCAATAATACACGAATCAATATCTTCCGAAGAAATTTGACAAGAAATTTTTTTACCTTCGTCAAATTTCTTCGGTTTAAATTCATCTGCTACTACCCATGTTTGGGTTCTATCGTTTTCATCGTATTTGACTGCACCCGACAACCATGTAAAACTCATAGTTTGATTTTTGATCCTCCAAGAATTGCATTTCCGCAAGTGATAGTGCCATTTTCTTCATCCATAGACGGCACAAAGACAATAACATCAAAACCAGCTTCAATCAAGTTGTTTTCTGCTTCCCGGTAAACTTCATAAGAACAGTATCCGTTTTCTGTCTTGAAACCGTTCTCTTTGCAAGCGTCATTGTTATGAATCGGGGTGATTTTTACCATCCAACTCATAGGGTCAAATAGCTCGGCAAGTTTGTTTGCGTCAATATCATTGCTTGAAGTAATCGCAAAATTCAAACAGTATTTCCGACCAACAGGAGGCGGAAGATATCTTGCCATAAGCGAAATATCTTTGAGAGAATGGGAACGATTATAGAACATGTAATTTCTCTTTTCTTCATCTGTCGTGTTGATAGACAGTTGAAGCCCTGCCTGACCATTAAATGTATCGTTTTTAATGGTACACCATTGAGCCAAGATATTTTCAAGATTGTTCTTTTTCAGCACTTTGGGAAGCATCGTCGTGAAAACAGGATGGATGGTTTCAATCCTGAAATCAAGAGTATACTGAATATAAATCTTTTCGCTGATAAGAGATTCGGCAAACTGAAAAACGTTTTCATGATTTAAAGTCGGCTCTCCCATTCGAGCAAAATGAATGTTCAGCCGATCGGTGTATTTTACTCCCGGATAACAATTTCTTGCATTCACAAATTGATTATAAAGATCAGCAACAGTGGCGTTTCCACCAAACTTGACATTAGGAACGTCACAAAAACGACACTTCATAGGACAGCCGTATTGAGTGGAAAGAGTCATGACCCATTTTTCAGTCAAAGACTTTACTGGTCCATTTGCAACACCGTTAATTTCTTCGTTGAATCCAAGAAATTGTGCCCGAATGTTCTTGTCTTTACCATAATCACCAATGGACAACGTTTCAAGCTCGCCTTTGGAATATTTGTCAATTACAATTTTACCGGTTGGCAAATCAATAACACGTTTATTCCCTCCATCAGCAAAAACATAATTCTTGGATGGATCATATTTTTCAACAAGGTGGGTGCAATCAACGATTTTCATTTTCAGACTCCTTTTCAATATAATTTTTCTTAACTCCGTTGTTCCAACAGGTATAACATTTTGACTTTATTTCATATCTGCCATTTTTGTCAACTTGAATTTCTTCGTCTTGGGTATTATGCTCACAAGTAAAACACAGCTTTTCGTCTTTCAATTTATCTTCTCCTGTTCGTAAATATCAATGATTTCTTTGGCGAATCCAACCAACTCAGCAAATTCACTTTGAACACAATCATAACCGCTGGAATGACCGTTTTCCCATGCTTTTTCAAAAATCAAGTGATTCACCCCCTGAAGACCGGGATAAAATCCTTCCTCTTCAATAACATTTTGCATGAATTCATCATGAATTTCTTTCTGTTCATCGTAATATGCCTTTATGGCTTTCTTAAAGGCATCCGTATCAACAATTACTTCCATGATGAATTTGTCACGAATTGCAATAATAGAATGGCAATTTTCACTAAATGGAGATTTAAAAAGTTCCTGTTCGTTGCCTTTGAAAATACACTTTCCTTCTTTGTAGAGATAAAAGGTCTTGAAATCTTTTTTTACTGGATACGGAACTTTAGATTCGCGGGGAGTTGCCATAATAAGTCTCCTATTCGGTTTTGAGAATGAGTTTTGCGTTTTTATAAATTTTTACTTCTGTGTCAATATTCAATGTCTCAAGCAAACATTCCGCAAGATTGAAACAAAGAACATTTTCATAATTTGCTTTGACCTCAAATGATTCATAAGCAAGAACAAATGGCCCGGCAAAGTCAGGCAAGGTTTCAAAACAGTGTTCCCTGTAACGTCTCGGACAAATTTCTTTTCTGTGTTTGCTTCTTTTACAATTTTCATTTGAATGTCCTCCTTTTTAACACAATGTTTCCGTCTTTGTCAACACTTTCTACTTTTTTGTTTACGAAAAAATATCCGATAAGAGCAAGAGCAGCAACAATCCAACAAACCATGAAAATGATTGGAGAAAATACCCATACCCATGAAATGTTAAAGCCTCCCCAATATTTTAATGAGCCAAGAATTAATGTTAAAAGAACAACAAAAGGCCACTTGATACTTATTGTAAATTCGGTTTTCATTTTATTCCTCATTCAAACAGTTTTTAATGATAAAGTCAAGAGAAAAAATCTTTGCTCTTCAAAAGAAGACAATCAGGATCATTGTTCCCTTCTTCAATTGAAAAGGCAAGCAAAAACTTCTGCAACTTACCGACAACGGGACCCGGAGAAAGTTCCCATTCACGAATAAGATCCTTACCAGAAACAGACAGTGAATGGGTGCTAAAAACAACCTCTTCAACCGTCGTACACCCGCAAACAATGTTCTTGATTTCATAAAGAGCAAGGGCATCGTTTGCAATGTTTGCCTTTGTGTCAGCAATACGAATCCGAGTCAAATCCTCCCATGAAAGGTTTTTTTCATTCATCTATCTTTTAACTCTTTTCGTTTTTTTATGCAACTAAAAAGAAACGGAATCAGTCGTCTAATCCATAATATGCGTTAAATTCTTCTCTGCTTTTATTGAACGCAATGCTTGTTTCTTTTACGTCAAAACTGCATTCCAAATCAATTTGCTCCCGGAGCCGGTCACTTATATCGTCAAGCCCATATATAGTAACTACTCCGGGAGTATTCAATAAAGTTCTAAGGTTCATAGCATCTTTTTCTGTTTCTAATGATATGATCACACTAAAAGGCCTAAATTCTTTCCCTTTTTCAATGCTTGCTTTCATCCTACACCCCACACATTAAGTTTTTTAATTAAATGATTCAACCATTATTTTCAACAAAAGCATAAACAATTTTCATTTTTTGGTTAAACCTCATTTTTCCGATTAGTTCCTCCCCTGTACACTTCACATGCACAGGGGTGGCTTGCTCAATGTTGTCTTCCTGAGTTCCGTCAATTGGCATGAGCCAACACGGAGAATCATCATTTTTCTTGCAAATTGGACACACAAACTCGGCATCATTCGGAAAATGCTCAAATACACGATACATAAAACCTCCAGACTAATTAACGATTAATAATTGATTTGATCTTGGCCTTCGGGCCCCAATCAACGAACGGATAAATGTCTGAATGAGGACTTTCTCCGCCGTCGTCTGTCACTGCGGTAAGGGTGTAATTGGTTGTCTTTCTGGTTAGAGTAACGTCACAATCTCCAGAAACCGTTGTCGCTCCTGCAAAATCACAAACCCTAGTCCCATTTTGATACAACCGAAAACTGACAACATTAACATCTTCAGGTGGAGTGTATTCCCATTCAGCATGAATATTTCTATCCCATTCAGCCGCCCCAAAACAAACCGTTGAAGCCATAGAAAACAGTAACACAGATCCAAGAATAAAAAAAGTTTTTTTGTTCATGAAATTCCTTTTTATGAATTAATATTCGTCTTCGTCTTCATCTTCGCAATACATATAATCATCATCTACTATTTCTTCTCCACAAAAGCAACAGAATTTAGGAGAATACGTTGAACCCATTTCATGAAGAACCTCAAAATCAGCATTACATTCAATGCATGAGATTTCTATTTTTTTAGCCATATTTCTTTTCTCTTCTGGTGCTCCTGTCAGTCACACTTTGACCCCTTTGAACACGCGGCGCAAATTTTACAGGATCCTTGATATATCCATTCTGTACTCCCACAGAAAGGACAGGAATCCCCGTCTTTTTTATTTAGATATTCAAATTCAAGCGCCTTCATGTATTTGCCAAGAACACGGGTCACAACAGAAGAAAATTCGGTGATTCCTTCGTCTGCTTTCTTCAACTGATCAATTATAAATGCAGGACGCACCCCATGACGCAACGCAAGAGAAATAAGCCTTGTGGTGGACCGATAACGTTCATTCATAAATAGATTTGCAATATCCTTGTATTCCACATCAGATTTCTTGATAGGGACAATTAGTGAATATTTTCGTCCGTCTTTGCGGAGAATTCCTTGTTTTGCAGACTGGGGAACGTACATTTCTTCCTTGTTCGCTTCTCCTGCAAAAATCTCATACGGAAATCCTTCATGAATTCCCACTAGAACAATCCAATCCTTTCCCATAACTTTAGCGTGGTGAATGTCGCAAGAAACATCTTTCGGGCGTTTCGGCGCACAATTGAACTGTATTGTGTTTGGTCGTTCATCACAATACGTCACTCTTTTTTCTTTTTGCTGATCAGGCGGAGTGAAAACAAGAATTCCTTCACGGGACCCTTCACGATACACAGAAACAGCCCTTACACCTTGTTCCCACGCTTTCATGTACAGAGATTCAATTGTTTCAACCGTACAATCCTCGGGCAAGTTATACGTCACTGAGGCAGCAGCATCAATAAACCTGTACATTCCTGCCATCATTTCAAGTTTCATGAATGGATCAATTTCATGAGCAGCTTTAAAGAATCCTTCACCAAGATAGGTTTTGAGAATCTTCATTGCATGTTTTCCAATTTCTCCGGTATCGTCTTTGACTGCCTCAGGAAGATTTTCAAGGAAAACGTATTCTTCTGAATTTTTTACTTTTTGCATCAAGTACGTTTTCACGCCTGTTGGCATGACAAAATAATATTCCCAGTCATTTTTTGATACGGCTCTTGTCTTGCGCCAGTATGCAGGAGCAAAAACAGGTTCAAGACCAGAAGAAATACACCCTTCAGGGAATGTCATAGAAAGCGAACCCGTGGGCGCGATTGACATAAGTGCCAAGTTCCGAAGCGGGAGAACTTCATCAAGATCATTTTCAAGTTCAAGAGAATGAATGATATTACTAAAGAAACTTGATCCCATTAGATCCTTTGCAGTGATTCCTAATTCGTATGCTCCCGCTGGGCCTTTTTCTTCTGCAAGTTCTTGGGATGTTTGAAAAGCAAACTTTGCATAATATTCCATGAATTCAGAACTTGCTTTAATTGCTTCTTTTGAATCATACTGAATATCAGCATTCAAGAACCACTGGTGAAGATTAGTGATTCCCATACCAACCTCTCTTGTCAGTTTTGCAAGATCACGCTGTTCGGGTACACCATAACGGTCATTGTCAATTTCATACTGAATGGCATTATCCAGAAGACGGATAAGGTTTTGAGTTTTCTGATATAGAATTGGACCGTAATCCATAGGATTATTTGGGAACATACCCATGTTGATTGAACCCAAAAGACAAATTCCATAAGGAGCAAGCGGTTTTTCCGAGCAGTTATGAACAAGAATATCATTACAATAAAAATTTTCAGTTTCCATTACAGAAAAATCATAAACATCTTCAGTCCTTTCTACCTTTTTAATTTTGAGCATTCGTTTTCCTTTCTAATATTGATTTAATTTCTGTTTCAGATTTTTGGTTTAATAACAATGAATCAAAATATGAGTCTGTGTTTTTTGGCTTAGAATCAAAAGAAAACCCATATAACATGTTGTTCTCTTCTGCGTATTTTACACCACAGAGAGTTTTCTTTAAAATTATTTCTATCCAAGATTTTGGTATAAATCCTTTAACTTCTATTATATATTGTTTATTATCTTTGTAAAGGACAAAATCTGGAATGTATAAAAAATTTCCACCATTTATTCTCACCACTTCATAATCCCAAGTTATTTTATTTTTTTCAAAATAAACAACCCAATTTTTTTCATAAGATGATCGCACATAAAGTTTTGTGATTCCTCTTTTATTGTATTTCAAACAATCCATCCATGTAGCTTTTGATCTTCCCATGTTTGGATTGTTTTTATATGCAATAACCGATTTTAAAGAATTGTGTTTCTTAAACCATTCATCAATCTCTTTTTCGCCCAAAATATTTATTTGCTCAATCGTCAACGAATCAAAACCTAATATATAAAATTCTTCATGATCTTTCCATTTGTCTTTATAATAAGTTTCAAATCCACTTAATAATGTTTTTCTTTTGTGATTTGTTCCGGTTTGAAGATTTTTTAACAAACACGAATATTTGCTTTCAAAATTTTCATCAGTGAAAGAAATCCCATGATTTTTCAGTCGTGTTTTTTTAAAGTGGTCTCCATTTAAATCAGAATTAATTATGTTTCTAAAAACTTCATACGTTCCTTTATCAAAATGGTCTTTTATTTTTTGAGAGTGTTCTGGTCTTTTTTTGCCATAATATTTTAAATTATATTCATGTTTGCAATTCTTACAACAAAAATCAAACCGAAAATTTGTGTTTATTTCTCCGCAATTTTTGCAAACTAATTTGTTTTTGTCTTTTGGTATTTCTTTTCTTCCAAGATATTCCCATTTTAATATTTTATACCATGCTTCATTTTCGTTTGTTTGTTCGAGTATTTCTTTTATAGGATTTTTTATCTTAGAGAGAAGAAAGTTTTTGTTTTCTTTTATGTCTTCAATGGAAGATTTATTTGTTATCGGCATTAATGATCCTTTTTTGGAGTATTTTATTAGTGAACACGCATTTCTTAATATTATTTATAAATTTCAGAAAATGCATGTTCACTAATTGTACTCCAAAAAAGGATCAGATGGTTTTGATTTGATCGTTTTCGTTTAGTTGATCGGCTCTAACATACCCACGATTCAACGTAAAAATTTTATGATCAGGAGTACAAGTGATTTTAAAACCAGTTTCCTCGTCTTCAATTTCTAAAAGTTCTGCTTTTTTTCTTGTCAATCCCGCAAATGTAATTTGAGACCAACAATCCATTCCAGTTTCATGATCAAAAGAAAAGATTTCAATCAACTTACTTTCATTTTTAAAGAGAGAAACAACGTCTTTGACTAACATAACCTGTGGCGATCCGTTGATTCTAACATGAACAAAACTATTGCCAGCCACGCAGGCGTTGGTACTGACTACACAAAAACGTTTATCACCAATGGCCAGATAAATTTGGTGAATCATTGATCCTTTCCGCATAAGATCAATAAATTGGACGCCTGGTTCCGCGCTAACATGAGCAGATTCAGAAATAAGAAAGAAAATATCTTTTGCTCGGACAATCTTGGAAATAATTTCGTGTTTGGTTTCAAAATGCAATTCCCATTCATTGTCTTCAATTACGGCTTCCATGAAAGCATCAGTAATTTGAACAGAAATGTTTGCATTCTGAATAAGATTCAAATCAGTTTTTGACTTAATAAATTCAATTACATCAGGATGATTGCACTTGATAGACAGCAAAACAGCCGGTCGCCTTCCTGCTTGACCAACATAATTGCCCATTGACTGAAGATAGTCCATCCACGGAATTGCTCCTGTGGATTCGTTTGCTGCATTATTTACTTTTGCTCCTTTGGGACGCAAAACAGAAACGTCAACACCAAGTCCCTGACGTTTCGCAGCGCAAAGCATCATATCAGAAACACATTTATTAATTCCTTGAATAGAGTCTTCCGATAAAGGAATAGTCGTGCAATTGTGGGTTAGTATGCCATCTTCAAGAACAAAAGAATTTGTTTCTGGTTCGTCAATGCACCACACAACTTCCTTTTTTCCTGTAAATTCAATATTATCAACAAACCAAACATCTCTTCTCGGATTTTTTGTTGCGGTGTTATTCAAAAAATCTTCTTTGTGTTTTTCGCGCAAAAACATCCAATCTTTCATTGAAGATTTTTTAATATAATAATTTGTGGTCTTGTGGGGAGCGTTTGTTAAATTAGAAATGACTTCCTTTTCTTTTAACGTCCCATAAATACCAACTGATTGCAAAACATCTGACAACAATTTGATTTCTTGGTGTTTAGTTGAAGAAATGCAACATTTACCAGCAGAGCAACTTCCGTCAACCGAGAAATATCCAACAAAGAAACTAATAATATACAAAAAATCATGCTTTTCAAAATCGGGCAATTCTTTTAAAAATTTTGGCAAGTTGCCAAATCTAATTGATTCTCTGGTTGTCTCTTTATGAACATAACCAAACCCATCAAAATACTTAGAAAGTTCAGTTTTTTCTCCGAACAATTCAATATTGGCTCTGTCTGTTGTCTTGTTGAGGCTTCCATCACCATAAACCATCCCATGAATTATACCAATGTTATCAAGAGAATTTTCAATTCCTGTCATTAATCGTTTTCTGGATACAGGTATAGAATCCGCTTTTTCGTTCTGTCGTGCAATCAAATAACGGGTTTCTTTTTCTACAAAATTACCTGAACCAGTAAACCACAAATGATCGGCTGTTGTTTTAATAGTTTTTTTAATTGAATTTTGCCTCAATGTTAAAAAAACTATTTCTTGTTCGCCATGTTTACGAATTGTTCCTTGTTTGTAACTGCCGTACCTTGTTAAAACCTTTACTTTGTCACCGTCTATGAAGTCCGAAAAACTTTTTGTTCCTCGTTCAGTAATAAACCGAGTATCTGCCGAAAAACAATTGGCCAAGGAAATAACCGATTTGCTACCGACCCCCGAAAGAATAGAACCACCAGGTCGGTACCATCCTTCCATCATATCATCAATCCAAATTTTTTCCCATTTCTCGGGTTCAGATTCATAGATAGCAAGATTTCGCGCTACCCGAGTAAACACCTCCAATACGTTTTCTTTTTCTCCATTTTCTTTCTCAAATGCATATTTCGCATTAAAAATGTCAACTGCCATTTGGTTGTTCTTAAAATAATCTTCTGTTTTCACTTTTTGGGGTTCTCCTTTATTTGTTTGTATTTTGACTTGTAATCAATTTTTTGTTAAACATATAGTCGAGTATGCTCTTTAATTAAAAAATCAAAGGTAGACGATCCTCGTCATTCCTAGGGGCACTTTAGAACCATCCGAAGAGAGGATGATCGTCATAACCTTTACAGTGTTCCAATTCATGCTCATACGTTAAAGGTGTTGCGAACCCATAACATCGTTTAATTGTGCCTTCCCATTCATCATTCTCGTTTTTTTCCACCCATATATCTGTCCAGACACACCCCGGTATCATCCCAAGTGAAAATAAAACGGCTCCAACTTCGCCTTTTTTCAATGATTCTTTGTTGCAATTATACATCGTTGAAAAGACATTATCAACTTTAATATCCACTTCCATCTTGGATAAATCTTGTTCTTCGTGTATATATTCAGACGTGAATCCGTACTGCGGTTTTGGCATTGGGGAACAAGCAGAAAATAAAAAAGCTCCCATGACAAAAGGAGCGAAATAAATTGATTTCATTGTTTTTCTCTGGGTGAAGGTTGATAAAGGTTTCAAATTTGAATATTTGAATGCTTGAACGTACTTATCAACCTTCACCCGGTGTTTTTATTCAATCCATCCCATCTTTTTGTGAAATTTCAGCTTTTCATGGTGAACAAACATATTGAAAGAAGCAGAAATAAACAAAATTACTCCTAAAATCGGAAAACCATATATGCACCATAGAGTGCCGTTTGTTAAAGCAAAAGCTCCTTTTATGGTAATCGGCATAGACGAAATCCATGAATATTTGGATGGATAACTGTCAGTGATAAAATCAGAGAGTGCCATTGAATAAGATACAGAAAGGAATATTGTTATGGCGGCAAGCACAAGAGCAATATTCATTATCCATGACGGACCGGAAGAAACCAAGTGCCATAAAATTCCTGTTTGCATAGTGGTGAAAACGCTCCACCAAAAAATATCATTCGTGTGTTCTTTGTTTAATTTTTTACTTTTGTTTTCAGTCAACCTTCACCTCAACGTCATCTAAACTTTCTGTTTTCAATCCATTATTACAAACAATTTGCCGAAACGGGAAAACAGTAAATGCTTTCAGCCCACCGTTTGGTTCGCACACCTTTTCCGCTTTCTTAAAATCATCTGGTCGGACCCCACACCCCAAAGCCGAAATCAGAATTAGGATCAGGATCAGAGTTGTTAATTTTTTCATGTTTGCTCACTCCTTTTCTGGGAAATACCCAAAATCTTGTTTCGTGAATTCCTTGCATAGCGATAATTTCTGGCTCACCATTAGGGTTTCCTTGAATGACTTCATACTCATTTCCATAAAAACAGAGAATGTCACCGGGTTCAAAAATAATCTGGTCATCTTTCATTTTGCTTCCCTCTCTTTGCCTTTTCGTTCACACTCTTCCCAATGAGGATCATATCCACCAAAAACGTCATACCACGGAGTCTTTGTTATAAGATTCGTGAACACTTCTGCCCTGGCCTCGGGATAATCTTCCCTGAGGATTCGAGTGGTTTCGGGAGTCACGGGAAAATAAAGATCCGAATAATGATTGACGATTTCAATTCCTTCTTCTTTCAGTCTATAATAGAGACTTTTCATTTTAAAAACTACCTCCGCGAAGATAAGCAACACCGTAAGGGCCGCAGCAATCAAGACCGTTGTCAGCGGCAAAGATGTTGCCTCGGGCATGTTTTGCGGGAGAAGACCAAGAGGCGGGCTTCAGAACATTGCCGTTGGTCTTGTCAATGAAGCAATAAGAAGAACCTACTTTGCTGGTTTCTTCAATACCGGTGCAAACCTTGATGTACCGCTTGCCTTCGGTAAAGAAATGAAAATCGCGGATTGTGTAACCTTCTTTGTCGCAATGCGCGTGATATTTCTTGACAAGACCGGCGAAAAAGGTCTTGAACTCGGCGGTCTCGGGGGTGACAACAACAACGATTTCTTTCTTCATGACTAACCTCTCTTTTAGAATTAACTCAATCAAACGTCTCACTTAACTTTCACAACTACATTAAACGATTATCCGAGAAGCGTCAATACTTTTTCAAAGAAAAAATGAAATTTTATTCGTTTAATTTCCTCCAGTTTTCAGAAAATTCCACGGCTTCTTTCTTTGTCCCGAAAGACAT